>ENA-UZWU01003869-UZWU01003869.1-metagenome-genome-assembly--contig:-Day-4--1m-contig-3869_pt1 | contig 64067 bp, 63 predicted proteins | sample MGYA00260345_ERZ794905 | MGnify/ENA metagenome assembly ERZ794905
AACGGCGTCGAATCAAACGTATCGGAAATACGAGACAAAATTTCACAGGCCCAAAAATGGCGACAACTGCGCGACCAAACCACCATCTTGTTTATTGATGAGATTCACCGCTTCAACAAAGCCCAACAGGATGTGCTGCTGCCTCATGTTGAGCGCGGCACCGTTCGCTTCATCGGAGCAACCACTCACAACCCATACTTTTATGTTAATTCGCCGCTCGTTTCGCGGTCTCAAATTTTCCAGCTTGAGCCTATTGCCATTGATGAATTGGTAGAATTAATGCAACTTGCTATTGCTGATGAAAGTCGAGGCTTAGGCAACATGCAGATCACAGCAGATGATCAGGCCTTAACCCATATTGCAAAGAAAAGCGATGGTGACGCACGTCGAGCCCTAACTGCCCTTGAGCTTGCAGCCCTAACCACCCCCGAAGATAACGAGCACCATCAGATTCATATTACTTTAGAAGTTGCAGAGGAATCAATTCAGCACAAAGCAATCGTATACGACGCAGATGGTGACCAGCACTACGACACCGCTTCAGCATTTATCAAGTCAATCAGAGGCTCGGATCCTGACGCTGCACTCTACTGGCTAGCTAAGATGCTCACCGCAGGCGAGGACCCACGCTTCATTGCACGCAGATTGGTTATTTCAGCCAGTGAAGACATTGGGCTTGCCGATTCTAATGGCTTACGAGTGGCCATGGATGCTCAACAGGCATTTGAGTTTCTGGGTATGCCCGAAGGCCGCATCCCACTGGCTCATGCTACCGTTTATCTTGCTACTGCGCCCAAGTCAAACAGCGCCTACGCGGCACTTGGTGAGGCTATTCAGGACGTCAAAGAAGGGCATACACTTGCTGTTCCAGCACATCTAAGAACACAATCGAGAAAGAAGCTAGCGGCTACATCAGGCACACCTGAGGATGCTCTAGAATACCACTACTCGCATGATTACAAGGGGAACTACACGCCCCAAGCATACCTACCACAAGGTCGATGTTACTATACGCCTACTGAGAATGGCTTAGAAAAACGCATTAAAGAACGGCTTGAATTTTGGCAAAGGCAATTTGAATCAAAAGAGAGCAGACCTACGAAATAAGCTATTGATCGCCATCCTTCTGATTAGTCTGAGCCTTAGCAGTTTTTACCAACTCTCTCGTTTGCCTCATAATCATTTTATCACCAAGATAATATTTCTTATCTTCTTTGATGAAGCCAGTACCTGGAGCAAACCAGTATCCACGCTTCAACTCAAGCCCCCCGTTCATACCTGTTACTTGCACGTGCAACGCTTTAAAATCGCCCGCTTCCGTTTCCACCTGCTCCCAGCCAATCGCTCTGAACATCCTCGACATACGGATTTTATTACCCTTCACAGCCTGCTCCATCATCACAGGAAATGATTCGCCACCCTTCCAGCTACCGACCACAAGAGGGATTGGCTTATTGAGGCTGATAAGTTTTTCTGGTTTCTTACCTTCTTTTTTCGATCCAACCGCATTTACCTTATCTTCCTTAATCTGCATGTATTGGATTTCTTCTAGCTGCTTGCCATTCGAAAAATAAAAGGCATCAGCCTTAGGTCCCTTATCTGAGATAGGTAAAAATCCCCGATATACCAAAGTTTGATAATGAGTCGAACGTATTTTGCCCTCCAGTTCCTCGATTATCTGCCCTTCGATATCAGAGGGAATAGAAGTTTCCTTCGCCACTTCCATTACGATTTTGTATGTCCAAGTATCACCCAGGGACGGGCTCCAAAATGCTTCGTTTTTTTTAGGCTCGTCTTCAGCATGTCCCATTATTTGCAGAGACAAAAAAAGAGTGGCAATGAGTATATTATACATCAAGACTTAGAATACTAACATGACTTCGCAACTCAAGGCTAAACGGCGTCTGCGATACGAATCGCTTCCGCCGCCCCTTTTACATCATGTACACGATGTAGCCTGACTCCATTCTTATGTGCAAGGGCGGTAATAATAGCTGTTGCTCTGTCTCTCTGAGCGGGGTCATTTTCTCGAATCAATTGACCAATTACTGATTTACGAGACACTCCGAGTAGAACAGGCCTACTAGCTTGCAGTTCACCAAGACCTCTGAGCAAATTAAGGTTGTGCTGATAAGATTTACCAAAGCCAATACCTGGGTCAAAGCAGATACAGTCTGTGTTCATACCTAAAGCCTCCAAGCTTACAAGCCGCTGAGTAAAAAATGCCTGAATAGCTGACATTACACCACCCTCATGCTCATAGCTTGGGCTCTCCTGCATAGTGCGTGGTTCACCTTGCATGTGCATCACACATACTCCCACACCTGTAACCGAACAAAGCTGCACCATATTCTCGTCGCGCATTCCTGTGACATCGTTGACGATATCTGCTCCTGCATCGATGGCTGCCTCGGCTACTGTTACCTTTGAGGTATCGATCGAGATCAGCACATCGGATTGCTGCCTCAATGCTTCGATGATGGGCACAGTTCTGACTATTTCTTCTAATGCATCAACAGCTTCCGCCCCTGGACGGGTAGACTCACCACCAATGTCAATAATCTGTGCACCCTCATCAATCATCTGCAATGCACGCTTTATGGCCTTATCCGCCAGCGAGTATTCCCCTCCATCCGAAAACGAATCGGGTGTAACATTCAATATGCCCATCACTGCGGCACTTTTTGTGAGGTCTAATGTCTGTCGCCGTGTTTTCCAGATCATCATCTTATAGCTTGGATTATCTTAGTCAGGGCTGTAGTTTCATGTGTGGCATTCATGAATACAATCATTAAAAAAAACTACCCTGCTGTGTCTGCGAAAACTACAGTAATTAGCCTTCTACTGACATCATTTCTTGTAGCCATCAACCTCAATGCTGGCGTCAATGACCTAACTGGTATTGAAGCTCCTAAAAATAATGTTCGTATCATGCATAATCAGGACGGAACTTATACCGAATTTAGTCGCAGCCCAGATGAGCGGGTTATCGAGCGACGCACTTACGGGAATCGCTTAGAGGGTAGTGGTGACAGAGTATTACGAATGCTCGTCCTCTATCGCAAAGATGCTTTCGGCAAACTTCGCAGCGGTATTGTCTACGATGGAGCGGGCTCCAAACTCTACCGCATTGTCTATGGCTATCACAAACGTAATGGAAGCCTCGTAGCAGAAGATATGTTTGATGCCAGAGTCAAAAGAACTAGAACTGTGACTGATCCTGTTACCAAAAAACCCGTCGAGCAGGAATATCCGGTCAGATATTTAAGGTATCGCTACAATGCTCAGGGGCGCCAAATGAAACCGATTGTGGTTTGCCTACCTCCAGGTAAAAAAGCAGAGGAACTCTTTGGCAAAGAGGGCTCTACTCACGCAGACCCATGGGCAAAAAACAACGGTAGAACAGCAAATCCTAATGCCCGCAGTTTGCGTTAGACATAGGTGTCAGTGAGTTTTGCTACTAATTTAGGCTATACTTGCTGAAGTTGCCACCGTCCAGTTAGGGCCCTTCGATGCCACGAGACTGCTCTGTCTTGAGGTAATTAGGAAATTCTTTCTTGAGAGTGTCGAGATAATGTTGAGCTTCTTCTTGATCTCCTTTTTGCATCAAAGCCTCGTATGATTTGTAGAGAGCATCGGATCTTAATTCCTGATCGTCTACGAATAATTGAACAACCACCACATAATAAGCTGCTGCTTCCGCAAAATCACTTGAGTTGTAAGCGATGTCCCCGAGGATCATTCTCAGTTCAGCATTTACCATACCTTTTGGTCTAAGCTCTAGTCCTTGTTCAGCACTCGTTTTTGCTTGCTCAAGGTTCTCTAATCCGAGAAATGCCTCAGCCCTGTCTAATAAAGCCTCAGCCTTCCAAAATGGCTCGTCAACGACATCAAGAAAATTACCGGTCGCCACGATAGCCTCATCATACTTGCCTACAGCAACACAAGCCTTGCCAAGCATCTTCCAAAAAGCCTGAGGAGTTGCACGCGGATCATTAAGACTAACTCCTTTGGTCAAGTATTGTTGTGCCGCACCCATTTCCGCAGCATTAAAACACTGCACACCCAGCCATCGATAAATAGACCTCGGCACCTTATCGCCATGACCCGACTTGGTCATTGCCTCGATTTCCTGCTGAAGCCTCTTTTTGTCCTTCATGGAGTAAGCACTGTAGATAATCAGCATTCCGCTATTAAGCCCGTATTTTTTCTGATCAAGGCGGCTAGCATCTGTTAACGCAGCTATGGCTTCAGGAAATTTTTTAATCTGATAATTACCCCATCCTATCCAATAGTGGGCATTGGCAGTAGTGTCATCACCAAGATCCGAAAAACCTTTGAGAAGAGCCTCATATCTGCGGATCATATCTGCGTAATCTTTGTCCTCTTTTCTGATTTTGGCGCTATTTTGCCATGCCAGAGCTGCTAATTTGTCATCCGGGTAACGTTGAATCAATAAGTCAAAATCCTTAAGCGCAGAAATACGGTCTCCAAGCACAAGAAATGACTTTCCACGCATTGCTATCACATCAGCGGCTCGTTTATCCCCGCTGTGCCTTCCTATAAATGAAGTAAAGTCTCTCACAGCACCGTTGTGATCACCCGATAATGAAAGACACCAGCCCCTTTTGTAATACAAATTAGCTTGGTTTGGGCTGCCTATAATTTCTGAATCTATCTGGTTATATGCGGATGCAGCTTCACGATGTTGCTCGTCATCGAAAAGTGTCTCGGCCTTCATCAACAGCGCCTTATGGATCCTTTCATGCTTGGGGTATTGTCCTTGATAAATTTCTAAAAAGGCATCCACTTGCATGGGAATATTCGTCCCTTTTATGTTATAAAAACAAAGCAAACGAAAGTAGCTCGCTTCAAATGCTTCAGCGGACATAGGCTGCTGACTTTCAGCGGTGGAAAAAAGACGAATTGCCTCATTGTATAATTTCAATTGATAAGCACTTCGACCGGCAATGGCATATTTCACCGCCTCAGTAGCAGGCGAGCCAACATATTCACCACGCTTTAGCGCATCAAGCACCCCTTGATAATCTTTAGCCGTATACATGCTATTCATTAATCCCGCTTGAGCACTGGCTTTGAATTTATCCTCGGTAGAACTCAGCACAGCCTCGAAACATTTTGTGGCCTTATCAACTTCTTTATTTTGCAGAGCTAGCAGGCCAACATTGAGTGTTGCTTCCGCACGTATGTTCGATTCGACCTGAGGTTCCATCAAAGCTTCAAACTTCTCTCTCGCCATCTCATTCTCTTTCTTAGCTAGATACAAGTGCGCCAACTTCAACCGAGCGCTCTCTCGGTAATTGACGGGCGCATCTTCCGACGCCTCTACCATAAGAAACGACTGTATGGCTTTGTCAGTATCGCCCGCATAACGATAACATGAAGCCTCTTGGTAACGACCACGGTAGCGTTCTTGGACTGTAGTTGCCATCGTTGCCACCCGACCAAAATGAACAGCCGCCTGGCTATACTTCTTCTCGTTGACATCATCGTAGCCCAGTCTATTCGAGGCCAACGCCACATAGCGACCCTCTATGAAACGATTAATGACCCCATGAAGTATCCTCTTTCCCTCATCCACAGATCCTGAATGATAATAACATTCGCCCAGATAATAACTGGCAGCTTGAGTATTAGGGTGGTTGGGATAGCTCTCAATATATGCACCCAAACGAGGTATAACACGTTGGTAGGCTTCCACTCTAAGGTCTAAATCCTCGGTATTGTTTGCTTCGCGATAGAGCTGCTTACAAAATTCAAATTGATCTTGTGCTGGATCCGATACCAACGGTGCATTCTGGGCACACAAGGTAGTATGGCTTAACCCCATAGCGAGAGTTACCCACATAGTCAGAGAAATTACTCGCATAATACTTTTCATAGAAGGCTCAATTATATCTGCTTTTTTATCAATTCGTTAAAAAAAACCGTAGCTACTGGCTCTTTTTCTGAACTCGGGTGGCGAATGAAATATTCGGGATACCTGCTTTTTGGCAGATATCAATGACCTCAACAATCTTCTGGTATTCGACCTTGCCAGCACCTCGAATTCTGATCGCCTGATTCTTATGCACCGCCGCAATACGGGATAGTTTATCATAGAGTTCGTCTTGAGTCATATCCGCGCTGTCTACAACCACACTTCCATCATCACGCACATTGACGATAATCTCACCGACGGTCTGCCGTGCATCAGCTCCCTCCTCGGCGACAGGAACCGACACATTAAGTTCTCGCTCTTTTTGAGCGTATTGCATGGTTGCGATGAAAAAAATCAATAACAGAAATACGACATCGATCATGGGTGCCAATGGAAAATCGGCTGATTCAGGCTCTCTGGTTTGAAATTTCATTGATGTGGAAAAAGTTCCCCGGATTTAAATCCCATGAATTTCAGGACTGTCATTGGTCGGTCTCAAATTGGGCGCAGGCGCCTGATCACGAGATACTATGTGACTCTGCCCAGCATTGTTGCCATAGCCTTGATCATCCTGGTCATTTGAATAAACAGGCTGAGGTGCTACACCACCTCGTCGATTATATTGGGCTGCAAGTAATGCCATTAAGTGCGTAGCGGCGGCCTCCAACTCAGCAATATATTTCTGAACTCTACCACGAAAAATAGAGTAGAAAATAACGGCTGTGATACCAATAACCAAGCCACTAGCAGTGGTCACCAGTGCCTGATAGACGCCTTCTGCGAGCTTAATCGCATGAGCGCCTGGCTCATGGTTTCCGTCCGCAATTTCCATAAACGCTCTAATCATACCAATCACAGTGCCCAGCAAGCCGGCCATGGGAGCAATCGTTCCAACATCATTGAGGTAGCTGATCCTGTGTGTTAGAATACCAGCTTGTCGAGAGCCCTCAGCTTGCGCGACTTCACGAACCTCCTTAAATGTAGTGCCCGTGTTTTTCGTCATGAAATCAAGCGTTTTCTCAGTGATGCGCGCCACACTTTGATTCTGCCTCTGGCACTGTGCAACTAACCCAAGGTAATCTCGTTTTCTAATAAGAGCTTCAGCAGCGCTCATGAATTTGTCACTGACCACGGCATTGCGACGGATTGTGAAAAAATAGAGTAATATAAGAACCACACAAATAACTGACAACACAGCTAAAGGCCACATCATGAACCCACCTTTGTGCAGTATTTGTATGATATCCTCGCTCTTCACTTGGCTTGTGAGATCGCCTGCGGCAGATTCAGCTGCCAACAATGACTGCGAAGTAGCAAGCAACACTGCAGAGACTGAGGTAGAATTGAAAATATTCGATTTCATAGAAATTGTTGCCTGTATTGTAGTCTGATTTTTGCTGTGTGCAAGCACGGGGAAGACCAAGTCTCTGTCAAAGATCAAAGCCGACAACAAGAGCATGCTTGTCAGCCTTCAATCAAGCCATAGACTTATTTAGGCAGAGTGTTAATGTTTACTCATAGTATTTGACTTCGGCAATCGTTCTACGATTCTTTGTCACAACCATTCATGAGTACGTCTAAAATCCAGCAGAAACTCAGAGACACGCCACACAAACCTGGCGTGTATTTGATGCGGGATCGTCTCGGGGGGATTATCTACGTGGGCAAAGCACGCGATCTCAAAAAACGTGTAAGCAGCTATTTTATGCCTTCTCGCAAAATGCGCGCCGACCGTAAAACCCGTGCCCTCATTGATAGTATCGAGAGCTACGATATCCAAATCGTGCGCAATGAGCAAGAGGCGCTAATTCTGGAGAGCAAGCTCATTAAGCAATATCGTCCACGCTACAACGTAAGCCTGCGCGATGATAAACGCTTCTACATGGTCAAGGTTCAGCTGAATGACCCCATGCCGCGTTTTATGCTAACTCGCCTAAAGAAAGACGATGGCGCCCGCTACTTCGGACCCTTTGTTCATTCTGTCGCCATTAGAGCAACAGTAGAGTGGATTAATCGCGAATTTGGTCTGCGAACGTGCAAACCGAGATGTCCGGGGGAAAATGAATATCGCCACTGTCATGCTGACGTCATTCGCTCATGCTGTGCCCCCTGTGTTGGTAAGACTACCGAAGAAGAGTATCGAGCTCGTGTCATGGATGTGGTTGCACTACTCGAAGGCAAAGGCAAAAGAGACCGTTTGCAGGGACTACGAGAGCAGATGCAGCAAGCCTCCGATAAACTCCAGTATGAGAAGGCCGCACGCATACGCGACATTATAGACAACTTAGAGAAAACCCTAAGTCCAGCACGTAGCTTTGCTCGAGGTGGCGGGGCAATTCCCAGCACTGTTCAACCCAGCGAGGATTTAGCTGAGCTCCAAGATGCTCTCGGCTTTCCCGACAAACTTCACATCATGGAGTGTTTTGATATCTCCAATGTCTCAAGTACTCACATCGTCGCCTCGATGGTTAGATTTGTGAATGGAAGCCCTGAAAACAAGAGCTATCGTCGCTACCGCATCAAATCTGTACAGGGTCAGGATGACTTCGCAAGTATGGCCGAGGTTGTCAAACGACGTTACTCCCGAATATTGTTAGAAAATAGAATTTCTAATACAGAGGACACCCAAGAACAACCGCTTGAGGCACTTCGACGTCTTGCTCGAGAAGGTAGGTCCCCTCTGCTGATTCCAGATTTAGTTATTGTTGACGGCGGCAAAGGACAGCTGGGCATGGCAGTGAGAGAATTGCAGCGACTTGGCTTGCACGATCTTCCCGTCATTGGCCTTGCCAAGCAACGAGAAGAGATTTTCAGACCAGGCATCGGTGAGCCGCTACTCCTGCCTCATGATTCAGGAGCACTAAAACTCATGCAGCGCATACGCGACGAAGCACACCGTTTTGCCAACAATTATAACGAACTCCTTTTGCGCAGACGTGTTCGTGAAAGCCTCCTAGATGACTGCCCAGCCATCTCTACTAAACGCAAAGAAGCATTACTGCGTCGGTTTGGTTCTGTGAAGCGCATCCGAAAGGCTGATGCAAAAGAGCTGGAATCAGTTCCTGGTATCGGCAAAAAATCAGCTCAAGAAATCCACCTCTGGTTGATATCTCGCAAGTAGTGCGGCATTTTTGATACCAAGGATGACCACCTATTAACCAGCGAAATCAAGTGCACGCTGCTTCATCTGAGTCGCCATTAGGTTGAGCGCATTCGCACGTGTCGGTGCCAAGTGCTCCTTAAGACCTGTTTCGTCAACAAAGCCCATATCAGCCTGTAGAACATCATTGGGGGTCTCCCCGTCGAGCACCTGTACGAATAATGCGATCATGCCCTTCGTGATCAGTGAGTCAGAATCTGCAATGTAGTGCATGACCCCGTCTTCATAGCAAGCATCTAGCCAAACTTGGGACTGACACCCTTTGATGAGTCTGTCTTCCGTTTGCTTCTCAGCAGGGAAAGGCTTAAGCTTCTTGCCCAAGCCAATAACGTATTCGTATCGCTCGGTCCAATCATGAAAAAAGCCCAACTCTTCGAGCAGCTCTTGTTTTTTGGATTCGAGACTCATAAATCTGTGGAGCAACTATTGCTCTTGTTGAATAAGAGGAAGAATACGGGCAACCTTCTCTTTCATTTCTTTGCCGGGCTTAAACTTAACGATTGCACGTGGCGGAATCTTCATATCTTGCCCCGGATTTTTGGGGTTACGACCGACCTTACCCTTCATTTCACGAACCTGAAATGATCCGAAATTTCTCATCACCACAGCATTGCCACTCGCAAGCTCACTCGTAACAGTCTCCATCATGGTTTCAAGCACTTGTAATACCTCAGCTTGCCCAATGCCTGTCTTATTGCTCAACTTAATAACGAGATCGCGTTTTGTTACCGTTTCCATCTGTAAAATATATGTAAGGATTATTTATTAGTTAGAGGTTACACCATTAACCTCCTGCACTATGGAAAACCATACTCTTATGAAATTGTCTCGTACAAAATGGTATTAATTTTTTTTCTCCGCCAGCGCATGCTCTATTTCGCTAACCAAACGATCAATTTCGGGTGTTGCCACACCCAATTGGCGGGCCCTGGACAAGGGTTCTTTCCAGATAGAACTGACTTCAACCTCACGTCCCTCAAGGTAATCAATCATGCTCGATGGCCTGTATGCCTTCATTGGCTTGGTTACTGCTATTTGCTGGTCAAGAAAATCATCGCTGATCTCATGACCAAGAGCTGCAGCTGCCTCCTGTACCTCACACATAATCTTATGAATACGCGATTCCATGCCGGGTTGAGCCATGAGCCTCTCTGTATCTAATCCGCGTTCGGCGATCGCTAGCCCATTGAATGGAATGTTCCATATCAACTTCATCCATTGTGCTCTCTCAAGATTGGCCACTGCTCGCGCATCAATTCCTGCACCAACAAGTGTGGCCACTAAACGACTTAACCGATCTGAGGCGCCAGCACCATGTGATTGGAATGCCCCTACCTTCATCATGCCGGACGCGCTGTGACATAAATGACCGGGAGACGTGCGGTTGATACACACAAAACAGAGCCCCCCGAATACTCTTTTGCCACCAAATAAACGCGCTAATTCTTCGGTATTTCCCAATCCATTCTGCAAACTCAAAATCTCTGTTTTTGCATCGAGAAGTGGTGTGATCACACTTTCATAATACTTATTCGAAGTCGTTTTCCAGGCTATGATCACTAAATCGACAGGACCGATTTCTTCACTTGTTCGAGCACAGCTAACGGTAGGCAGCTGAAAATCACCATGAACACTTTTAACACTCCATCCATGATGCCGCACATAGTTGTAGTCCGATCTCAGCAAAAAATAAACATCCAAGCCCGCCTTGGAAAGACGAGACCCATAATACCCGCCGACTGCACCTGATCCAACAATCGCTATCCGTATCCGCCTCATCATCTTTTATCACATTAGCTAGGCATCAAGTGTAGCCCTGAAATCCTTAATCGCAGCAGCAAGCCCGCGACATAATATTTTAATCTCATCCTTTGAAATAGACAGTGGAGGCATCACCACCAAAGTATCCATGATCGGCCTCGTCAAAACCTGATGATCACGTGCCATCACAGAGACTTTTTCCCCAATCCTCAATTTACTATCAAATACCTGACCATCAGGTGTGCGCAGCTCTATTCCCGCAATAAATCCACACTGCCTCACCTCGTAAATAAACAGTTCATCCTCAGCCATTTTTTTGAGCTCACATGCTAAGCATTCAATTTTTTCCGGTAGTTGATCAAGCGTATGTTCCTTTTCAAAAACATCCAAGCTAGCCAGTCCAGCCGCACAGCCTAGCTGATTTGCTGTATAGCTATGTCCGTAGTAGAAAGCCTTGTCTGCACCGCCCAAAAAAACATTATAAATCTCGCCACGCACCATGGTAGCAGCCAAAGGCATATATCCACCAGTAAGACCCTTGGCCAAACATAGATAATCAGGAATGACATCCTCGTGTTGACAGGCAAACATTTTCCCCGTTCGCCCAAACCCAGTCATCACCTCATCCAGAATAAGGTGCACATCATGTTTATCGCACCACTGTCTGAGCTTGGCCAGCATACCCTTTGGCCATGGCCTGATTTGATTCACCCCTTGGACTAAAGGCTCAATAATAACGGCTGCCGTTTTTTTGACTGCCTCATCATCAAGACCATCAAGCTCTTCGAGTCCACTCAAATGCTTTACCGGAAAGCCAAACTTTCTAAATGGCTCAAAAAACTCACCTACCCCACCGAGTGAGGCTGCCCCTAGAGTGTCACCATGATATGACAAATCGAATGCAAGAAAATGAACTCGCTCAGCTTGCCCAGCTTGCATGCGATACTGGATCTCCATTTTTAGCGCACACTCCACAGCTGTAGATCCATCATCCGAGAAAAAAACGCGCTCAAGAGTATTTGGTGGAAACAACCGGGATAACCGGGAAGCTAACTCACTCGCTCGAGGATTGGCAAATCCAAGGTAGCTGGTATGGGCAACCTTGTTGATCTGCTCCACCATCGCCTCATTAATCAATGGATGTTTGTGGCCATGTATATTGGTCCAAATAGAGGCATTGCCATCAATATACCTTCGCCCCTCTGAATCAATCAGCCATGAACCATCGCCGTCCACGAGCACCAAAGGCTCAGCAGGCTCGCCATTTACCCAATCTCCTTGGCGGGTAAAAGGGTGCCAACAATGCGCAAAATCGGCCGCAATCCATTGTTCCGTGTTCACAAGCCCTATTGCGCCATACTGTAGCAGAATTGCAAGTACGAGCATCTCCTGTGCCGCGCAAAAATGGCAATGTGCTTTGTGACGCCGTCTCAGCCATTAGAAAGATGATTGCTCTCTGCGAGAAAAAATTGAATAACATCAAATACGAAACGTCCTACCGTATTATGAAACATTCATTCCCACTTATCATATTGGCAAGCTTGAGTATCTTATCTCTGAGTTCATGCGTAGACCCCAACTACTATAATACCGGAACTAGTTATTCGAGTAGTACCACCTTTACTGCCCTCCCTCATGGCTACAGCACCATTTATGTCAGCGGAACACCTTATTATCATTATGGCAGTAGATGGTATCGCCGAAGCGGTAGCCACTATATCAGATGTTCGCGCCCCTACGGGTATTACGGTAATATCGGTCAATCTCATCGCTACCATGGCATATCACAGCTACCTTCTGGGTGCCGAACCACCTATATTGGCGGTCACCGTTATTACACCCATGGTGATACATGGTATCGCAAGCACGGAAGTCGCTATGTTACCTGCTCAAAACCATCCAAGCATCACTCAAACCGCAACAAAAGCTACCAGCGCGACCACAAACATCGGGATCACGACAAAAAAGCGAAACACAGCAAAACCCATCATAATAACTCAAAGAAAGAGTGCAAAGAAAGCCACAGTAACAGTGATGGTCATACCGCCATTCCTGTCAAAACAGACAAAGTTAAGAAATCCTCATCCAAAAAATCTTCATCTAAGAAATCTTCATCGAAGAAATCCTCGTCCAAGAAATCCACGTCCAAGAACTCATCATCCAAAAAATTCTCATTAAAGAATTATATCACCACCAGAGCGGATCTTAAACAACCAAGGTGAGTGACCAGAACTACATACGCTCGGGGACTTCGATACCGAGCAACCCAAGCCCCCTCTCAAGCACCCGGCTAGTAAGCTCACACAAGGCTAGTCGCGTGTTCTGAGTATCACCCTCGGACTTCAGCACAGGACAAGCCTCAAAAAACGAATGGAATGCCTTTGCCAGCTCCAGTAGATAATTAGCCAGGAGATTTGGCCTAAAATCATCAAGTAATATCGGCACTGTCTCACCAAAGCGCACTAACATGCGAGCCAAATGCACCTCAGCATCCGCCTCAACCACAAGGGCTGAAGGGTCGATTTTAGTCTCATCTCCTAGCTTGCGAAAAATAGAACGCACTCTCACGTAGCTATACTGTAAATATGGGGCAGTATCACCCTGAAGCGCTAGCATTCTGTCCCAACTAAACACGTAGTCCGTCATGCGATGCTGGGATAGCTCTGCAAACTTCACCGAGCCGATGCCGACAATAGATGCCACCTCTGCCCTCTGTGCAGAGTCCATATCAGGATTTTTCTCTCTGATTACTAGATCAGCACGCTCGACGGCCTCGTCGAGAACATCTACGAGCTGCACATTGTCACCACTGCGCGTCTTCATCAGTTTCCGATCCTCACCAAGGATAGAACCAAATGCAATATGATGCATGCTTGGATTTTGACCACGCTTGCGAGTAGCTTCAAAGATTTGCTGAAAATGGAGCTGCTGAGGTGCACCTACCACATACCATATCTGATCTGCATTCCATTGCTGCACCCGGAAGTCAATGGTGGCCAAGTCTGTCGTTGCGTACAAGAAACCCCCATCCGCCTTGCGCACAATGGCAGGTTTTTCATCCAATTTAGCATCGCCATCAAAAAACACACAGATGGCACCCTCACTCTCGCGAGCTACACCACTTTGCATCATCTCATCAACGAGTGGCGCGAGGCGTTCATTGTAAAAACTCTCTCCATGCCAATAATCAAAAGACACATCAAGCCGATCATATATTCCCTGCAGACCTTGTTTGGATAGAGCCACACATTTTTCCCAAATTTGGAGGTTCTCCTCGTCTCCACCCTGAAGCTTTACCAGCTCCAACTTGCACGTCTCACGCACCGCATCATCTTCACCACAGCGTGCATTGACCGTTCGGTATACACGCAACAACTCTGCAACGGGATCAGCTTCGAGATCAGCATCATTCAGTATAGTTTTCCAACCATGGATGATCATCCCGAACTGAGTCCCCCAATCACCGATATGATTATCAGTAATGACCTCGTGCCCAAGAAAACGAGCGATACGAGACAAACTGTCTCCAATAATAGTGGAACGTATATGACCCACGTGCATCGGCTTAGCGACATTCGGAGCAGAAAAATCTACCACAATAGTTTGCGCTGGGCTGGCTAATTCTACGCCAAGACGATCATCGCCAAGTAAAGATGACATCCTCTTGCTCCATGCAGAATGACTCACTCTAAAATTGATGAATCCAGGCCCTGCAATATCAGCCACTGCTAGATCTCCTAAATCTATAGCCTCAATGAGCTTCGCCGCAAAATCACGAGGATTGGTCTTCAGACGTTTCGCCAAAACCATCGCTGCATTACTTTGATAATCTCCAAACCGCAAATCCGCAGCTGACTCGACTTGCACCTCGAACCCATCCGGCAATTCAACACCAGCGGTTTCGAGTGCCCGAGACATTGCCTCTTCTAATTCTTTTATCATCATGGTATAAAAATCTATTTCACTAACATACTAGTTTTCACCCCCTGCACGAACACTAGATGAATCAGCATCAAAAATATTCAAAACTTGCTCTATCGATTCTGCATTATGTAGCTGCTGCCGGATCGAACAATTATTGAACATTTTAGCGATAGCGGCCAACGTTTGCAGGTGCATATTGTGCTGCGTTTCGGGCACAATGAGAAGCATCACCAAATTCACAGGGGAATTATCAATTGCCTCAAAATCAACACCCTCACTGGATCGCCCAAAAGCAGCTACCACATGATCCACAGAATCTGAAAAAGCATGTGGAATAGCAACGCCAGAGCCGATACCCGTACTGACTTGGCCTTCACGCTCCTTGAGCAAATCAAGAATCTCGTCGCGCAGGCTCTTGCTAAGGCATCCACGCGCAATCAGATGGTCCACCATATGGGCCAGTGCGTCAGAGCATACTTCACCCTCTAAATCGAGGATGACTTGTTTACAACTTAACAAGCTGGATAGTTTCATTACGGGATCAGACGGAATTCCGCTCATCGACATCGCTGGCGGGAGAGCCATTTACCCTCTGCCACTATCGCTTGCAAGCCTATTTGAAGGGTGAAGAAGCGTGATAATTAAACTGCAAAATAACTAAGCTTCTGCCTAAATAGGTGCGTGCCCGACCTAAAAGCTGCTGCCCATGCAACCATCACTCGCCTGTGCGAGGGTGGCCACACCGCCTACTATGCAGGCGGATGCGTGCGAGATATCCTCCTAGGTATCGAGCCAAAAGACTATGATATCGCCACCTCCGCTACTCCAGACGAAGTGCAGGCGATATTCCCGCACTCCAATGCAATAGGTGTTCACTTTGGAGTCATTCTCGTTCAAATAGAGGGCTATTCATTCGAAATTGCCACATTTCGCCACGATGGTTGTTACCATGACGGAAGGCATCCTGATCAAGTCACCTTCAGCACCCCAGAAGACGATGCAGCAAGGCGTGACTTCACCGTTAATGGTCTCTTCCAAGACCCAAGTAACGATAACATTATCGACTATGTTGAGGGCAAGCGAGACATCAAAGCGAAACGATTACGTGCAATTGGTAACCCCAGTGAACGCTTTCAAGAAGACGCACTACGACTAATGCGGGCAATTCGCTTTGCGACCACCTTGGGATTTACCATTGAGCCATCAACCTGGACGGCGATTTGCCAACACGCCGACCTGCTAGGCCAAATCAGTGCTGAACGAATTCGTGATGAGTTCAACCTAATTATGACCTCAGCTCGTCGGGCCCATGGACTTGAACTGCTCACCGAAAGCGGGTTGATGCGGCATATCATCCCTGAAATCTATGCTCTAATTGGCTGTGAACAGCCGCCACAATGGCACCCAGAAGGCGATGTCTTTACCCACACCCGCATCATGCTCGATATGCTCACTGGCGACCCTCCAAAGGAGCTCGCCTTAGCCGTATTACTTCATGATATAGGCAAGCCGCCCACCTACAGCTATGATCAAGATGCCGACCGCATTCGCTTCAATGGTCATGATCGAGTTGGCACTGAAATGGCAGAGAAAATATTACAGCGGCTCAAATACTCCAAGCAAACCACTGAAGATGTTTGTGCCATGGTGGCTAACCATATGAACTTCATGAATGTGCAGAAAATGCGCACAGCCAAGGTCAAGCGCTTCATGGCACGACCCACTTTTGAACAAGAGATGGAGCTCCACCGTGTCGACTGCGCAAGCAGTAATGGCTTTACCGAGAATTACGACTTTCTGAGATCAAAAGAACAGGAGTTTGCCGCTGAACCGCTTATACCGCCACCGCTCATCAACGGTAAAGACCTCATCGCCATGGGCATGCGCCCCGGTCCAGAGTTCAGCGATATTCTAACTCTCATTCAGACGGAGCAACTGGAAGGATCGATAAATTCTCGAGAGCAAGCACTCGAGTATACACGACTCCATTATGACGATCAATCGTCGCCCTCATCAGATCCTTCCCCCAAATCAAAGGGGTCATCAGCCGAATAACCAGTCATATCACCGCCCTTCTGTTTTAGTTCTGCGAGAACTTCAGACATATCACGAAGCTCGTCCCACACATGCTGCCGAACGTAAATCGATGCCCCCTGCCTGACCGCCAGAGCCAAACAATCACTTGGACGAGCATCAATTTCTACCACCTTACGCTCCATGATCTCGTTTTCAGCGGTGATAAACAAGCGTGCGTAAAAAATTTCCCCATCAACTTTCACAATCACCGCTTTGTCCACCCTGGCGCCAAAAGCATCCAGCATCTGTGAAAACAAATCATGTGTCAGTGGTCTGGGAGGTTTCACCCCAGACATCACAGCATTGATGGAAGCTCCTATCGCCGGCTCCACATAGAACACAATAGCTTTCTCACCATCTCCTAAGAATACAGCGCATCCTGCCGATGTCGGCATCAACGCAATAGGCTCAACCCTAACATGGTCTTTCATAATGAGTAGCTGGGTAAAATTTTTATCTGTGAATAGATTCTAACGGCTAGACTCCTCTATATTACCATCATTTACCCGGGCTAGGTATTGACGTGAGACTTTTACATACTTCTCGGCCCATTGCTTGATACCCTCCTGCTGCTCCTTATCCAGCGTCTTGACCACCCTAGCTGGGCTACCCAGCACCAACGAACCTGGTGGAATTTCAGTGCCTCCAGTCACAAGCGCATGAGCTCCAATAATCGAGCGCTCACCAATCACAGCGCCATCTAAAATACAGGCACCCATTCCCACGAGCACCTCATTTTTCACCGTGCATGCGTGTATAATAGCGCTGTGACCAACCGTCACCAGCTCCCCAATGTATACACCGTAATCATCAGCAAGATGCAAAACTGCGTTGTCCTGAATATTCGATTTTGGACCAACCACTATTTCATGAATATCACCACGCAGCGTAGTATTATACCAAACACTCGCCTCCTCTCCAATACTCACGCGCCCGATCACATCAGCACTCTGCGCTACGAAGGCGCTGTCATCAATGTCTGGACTTATCCCATCAAAGGTCTCGATTGCCATGGGCTGATAATATCCTTCATCACCATTTTCACAAGTTGCAATCCGTGGTTAAAAATGCCATCTTAAAGGTATCTTGTCTCATACGACTTCACCATGAAGCAAGACACCCCCATAACGCTTCATTACACTCCACACCACTGATCCGGATACCGTTTTCATGAAGGAACTCTACACCGTAATTGCCATTATCATCTTTGGTTATGCCCTACGTTCTTGCAAGACCATTGCTCTACGTAAATTGGGTGCTGTGGTCATGCTGCTCGCTTCGGGCCTTTGCTTCTATTACCTGTTTGAATCAGTAGTAGCCGGAATTATCGCCATGACTGCCTGGTTTTTCCTACCATGGGTCGAGTTGCTCACTCGCATCCGCAATCAGCGAATGCCTCTCAAAAACAAGCTGAAGCAACGCTCCTCCGTCAACCTGCATGCTTTTCCTAATGCTCATGAATATGTGAACACCCTGGAGAGCTCCGGCTTTGAACATATCAGTAATTGTGGTTGGAATCTTGGTGGAGTGGATCAGCTTTATCAACTTTACTGGAATGCCGAAAAAAAATCGGTTGCCTCTCTCTGTCTCTGTGAACAAGCCAGTGCTACTTTTTCATATATTACAATCACCTCAAAAGACGTTGCGAATGGAATATGGCGAACGACTAATTTTCCATTTTCTCCAACTCTCAAACCCTCCCCCTCCACGCACTGGAATCAAATCAGTTGTGTCAACGAGTGTGTTGTCAAATTACTCCAACAGCACGGCAGCTTCCTACATAAACAAGGGTTTGAAGACGATGACTTGAGCATCCCAGACCCAGACCAGCTCGAGCAAGATTTAGAGTATGAACTCCAATGCCAGATTGATCATAATTTAGAGCAAGGCATCATCACCCCTGTTTGCGATAAGCAATTCCGCTACACAATGCGCGGCCTTTTCTACTTATGGCGTCAATTTATTCGCGATATGATTAGGCTCTGCTGAGCCAAATATGAATCTGGTCGATTACTTTCAGAAATCACACATGCAAAAGAAAACCCTGAGTCTCCACCGGGGAACTCAGGGTTAAAAAAGACAGATATTAGTTTACTCTCTCTGGCTTGAAAATTAAGAATACATCTTGGTGTAGTATTCGTCAGCCATGCGGTCTGAATCGAAGAATGGCACTACTTCATTCATGCTGTTGAGCACAATATTCCACCAGCTACCCTCTTCGTCGTAGTAAGATGGCAACACCTCAGTTTCGAGAAGCTGGTAGAAGCCAAGCATATCATGCTGGTCACGAGCCTCGTCAGACAGAGCTGGGTCGGCCTCTGGGATAACAAAGGAATTGTGACCATCTTTAGAGAATTCACAAACCCAGCCATCGTAAGTAGAAAAGTTAACACTACCGTTCATGGCTGCGCTCATTCCTGAGGTTCCTGAGGCTTCACGAGTGACAACAGGATTGTTCAACCACATGTCCGAACCGTCTTTGAGAAGCTTGGAAAGTGACAACTCATAGCCAACAAGCACTGCGGCATTTGGATAGTGTTGCGTCAGATGAATCAAATGATTGAAAGTATCGATCGCGCCCCAATCCTTAGGATAAGGCTTACCTGCCCATATAATTTGAACCGGACGATCGGTGTTGTTGAGCATTGCCTCAAATCGCTCAATGTCACGAGCAACAAGATCCGCGCGCTTGTAGTCAGCAAAACGACGCGCCCAAACAATGGTCAAATAGTCTGGATCAAACAGTCGCCCTGTCTGGTCAGCAACTTCTTTAAATAAAAGCTTCTTAAGCTCACGCTTTCGCTTGGCCAAGGCATGAACATCTCCAGCCGCGCGAGCAGACTCAAGTTGTGGATCCACCCAGTATTTCTTGTTCTGAGCGTTCGTGACATGATCGATCTCGCAAATACCCTCATGACTCTTCCACATTTCACGAGAAACATCACCGTGAAGTTTGGAGACAGCATTAGCTTTGCGACTAATACGTAGTGCCGCGAGTGTATGGTTAAATTCATCACCCTCAACCCCACATATTTTGCGGGCTTCCTCCATGCTTAATCCGTTGAAGAAGGTGAATTTATGCAGCAGGTCAAAACTTGACTTCTCATTACCCGCCTCCACCGGCGTGTGCGTGGTGAATACAATGCGCTTCTTGACTTCATCCATTGAGCCGTGCTTGCCATAAAGGTGGAACGCAGCAGACAGTGCGTGAGCTTCATTCATGTGCCACACATCAGGATCGACTCCGAGCTTCTCAAGTAGAGTGGCACCACCAATACCCAAAAGAATATACTGAGCGATTCGTGTCAGAAAGTCTGAATCATAAAGGCGGTGAGAAATAGTGCGTGACATTGTATCATTCTCCTCGAGATCAGTTGTGAGTAAGAACATTGGCGCCGAGCCAAAAACATCGGCGGGAAGATACATCGCCTTGACCCAAACATCGTGATCATGAATCTTAATGGTGAACTTGATATCGGTCTCCTCAAGGAAGTGATACATCTTTTTTCTCTGCTGAACAGCCATCTCACGATGATCACCACGTGTTTGGTTGTAATATCCATACGTCCAAAGAATACCTATACCTATTACATTCTGCTTAAGGTCATATGCACTTCGCATGTGAGAACCCGCCAGGAAGCCAAGACCTCCGGAGTAAATTTTCAGAGTCTGATCAATAGCAAATTCAGAGCTGAAATAGGCAACGCTCTTTTGATAATTTGGATTAATATCGTATGGATGTTTGAAAGGTTCAGGCAGGAAGCTCATAATTAAGTAGTGTTAATGCTAATTGCGCCACGAGGCACGCGCCCGTCCTTACGCATACCCAGCCACTTAGCCAAGCAGGATTTGTGTCTTATTATGAGTTTGTGTTCGGCTAATCTCTGTGTGATTGTATTATCTATGAAAATAGATTGGAAAAAGTATCTCATAGGCGAGTGGTCATGGATACGTCCAATCAAGTCTCTCACCTTTATCTATCTGAGCCTACTGGTGGTTGCGCTCTTCTTCTCTGACCTGATCATTTACCAACCACCGATAGCAGGATATTCAAAAAACGGAGCCCAGATCGATACTCTGCAGACTCCTAGCGGGCTGAGTATTGGCTTGTTTCACCTGCCAGCAAAGCCTGGCATGCCTACCTTATTCTGGTCACACGGAAATGCCGAGGACCTTGGCTTACTATCAAATCGATTCCACAGGTTCCACGCACACGGATACGGTATTTTGCGTATGACTACCCTGGTTACGGCATAAGTGAGGGTAAACCAAATGAGAAGAGCTGCTATGAAGCATGTCAAACTGCATGGATTCACATTACTCAAAACATTCAAGTTCCTCCTAACCTCATCATCATATATGGCCAGTCAGTAGGTAGTGGTCCATCTGTTTGGCTGGCATCACAGCAAGAAACGGCGGGGCTCATGCTTGTCTCCCCATTTATTTCTGCTTTTCGCTCGGTGACGCGTATCCCCCTTTTTCCAGGGGACTGCTACAACAACATCAATCGCATTCCATCCATCAAGACACCGTTGCTTATTGTTCATGGTGACAAAGACGAAGTGGTGGGTCAATGGAATGGCAAAATGCTCTATGATGCGCACGGCGGGCCAAAGACATTTTGCAGCATTGCCAACACAGGTCACAACGACATTTACATGCTAGCCGGTAACCGCATTATAGATGAGCTCAACACATTCTGGGCACTACAGGCACCAAACACCGTGGCATGCAGAAGCCGCACCATCGTTCAAAGTCGTACCTCAAAAAAATCCAACATCACGGCACGGTAAACCTGCCGCTTAAATTCCGGCAACCATTTCAATTTGAAATCCTCTGGGCGAATCCATTTATAGCGCTCAAACTCGGGGTTCTTGTGACCATCCAGATCGAGATCTGGAGCTGACTTTTTCAACCTGCATAAATAATAGGTCTGCTCCTGCCCATCGAAATACATTTGCTTTTTCTTTACCTGATCTGGGTATAGATACGAATAACCACCTCGTTTTTCTATGACCTTGTAGCTTTTCCACGGCAGACCTATTTCCTCTTCCACCTCTCGAGCCAGAGCTTTGATCAACTTCTCATCAGCATCGACGCCACCTTGTGGGAATTGCCACGCTCCTTTTTGTTTACGGCGCTCACATACCAATAGCTTTCCTTTACGGTTTAGCATCAGCACTGCAACATTTGGACGGTAACTTGCCATGGTGGAACAATGTCTACCTTTCTATTTTTCAGTGATCAAGGTTTTGACGAAACTTTGTTTACAATGATTAATGGTGCCTCCAAGATCAATGAATATGAAAACTTCATTGCTCCAGCTCAGCATCACATTTTTTGTTCTACTCACTGTGACCATTCTTCCTCAGGTAAGCATGGGCCAGAACGCCAGTGACTCAGAAAAGAACAAAACCTCTGAATCAACTGGGCCCAAGAGATTTTGGCAAGCAAGCCTGCCCGGAGGCAGTTACATAGTTGCCCTAGATCGCATCACCTCAATCAGCCAACACAGCTATCTCGTCGACGGCAACATCAGTGTCACCGAGGTGGTCATCGATACCAGTGGCAACTCGCTTGCACGCTTTTATTACCTTGAGCCCGTTGCCCAAAACACATCCAATGTGGGGGCTCAACTTAGTCAACGAGGCAAGGACCTACTCAATAAAGTGGGGCAGCGAACTGGGATAGACACCAATTCTGCCGTTATTAAGCAATACCCTGCAACGACCCACGCCAAAACCGTTGAATTTCATATCACCAATGTCTCAACGCTCGATGCTCTGCTCAACAGTGCACGGGGTGCATGGATTAATGGCAAAGGTAAAAAATTCATTATCGACACCGGCAGATAGCGGACTCCCCTCATCATTGATTTGATTAATTAAAACCCGGGATCAAATCCAACGCATCGTCAACCCCCTCGCGAAGAGCATCAGTACCTCGCTCCAAGGCATCATCTCCTCTGTCAATGAGGTCGCTGCCGATATCAACAGCCGCCTTTGGCAAATTACTTGTTTTTTCGCCTAAGAGCCCGAGGGTCTTGCCTCCCGTTTCAGGAATCAACTCAATAATTCGCTCTCCTGCAGCCGCAATAATTCGATCACTCAGGTCTTCCTTCGGCTGTTCAATGGTTCCCGTTAATCGTAACGGAGCCCATCGCAGCCCTTTTTCCCAACGCTCAAAAACCTTGGTCTCGGCTCCCGGGATGTGTGCAAGCAAGCCGGGAACAATACCAACGCGGAAATCCCCTTCAAGATTACCGTCATTAATAACCAAGTCACCTGTGACTCTCACAAGCCCCTCGCTTACCAAGATGATATCCCTCAGTTCGATGCGCACAAATGTGCCAGTAGCATCTTTGCGATGCATGCTGCTAAACTTGAAACCACATTCAGCAAGTCTAAGCTGGCGAAAACGATTCGTATTAGTGTAGGCGGCAATGCGATCCAGAACGGGAAGAGCCGTCAGAACCCCTTTGCTCAATGTTGTTTCTCCTCGTGTATTGAAACCATTTTTTTTGCTCTGCACTTTGAATTCAGCGCTCAGAACTCCTGACAGCCTCTTTTTCCAATCCTCCGCCACAAGTTCGTCCACCCCAATACCCTCAAGAGACCCATACCAATCATAATGGTCTTCACTAAGCTGACCACCTAACGACAACAAACCGTTGTCAAAAACCTGTGCGGAAGAATCATGTATGTAGAAATTTTTATCCGCATACTTACCTTTTACAGAGCTGAGCTTTACCGAATCGTCGAGCCATGGCGTGTCAACAGTCGCGTCCGACAGACTGAAATCATAACTATGTTTGTGCCCTGGCCTTCTTGTTGCCTGTAATAATCCATCAGAAATTTCAACGAGCCCACCCTGGGTATGAATGTTAAGCTCTAATCTAGATACTTCAAACGATTGTAACCTTGCTCGACTGGGCAACACCCGCGTGAGCATACCTTCTTTGCTGTTCTGATCATGTGCTGGCGGCCCTGATTTAGCTGGAAATTGCATGCTAGGCTCTTTGCTCGCCACAACAGCTCCTCGCAATGGTTTTTCGCCCACCATGATATCAGCTTGCAGTCTGGCTAATTGCAAATTCTCGATAAACCACTCACCTTTAAGTATCTTAAACAAGCTAATCTGAGCCATCAAATCATCAGCATTCAGGCTTTTGACAGTGTTTGAACCCTCAGCACGAAAACCTCCTGTGCTCACACTCATGCCCCGCCATTCAAAAGCCTCGAACTTGGCTTCAGCACCAATGACATCACCAACCACTTGCCCGATCAAAACACGAAACTTGTCGCTATGCAGATAAGATTTCAACAAAAAATATCCACAACAACCAATCAAACACAAGCTGCAACCAATAATCAGAACGATTCTCGTTGCGCGCCCCTTGACAGACGTCGGCTGGCGAGCAGAGCGCGTCTTTGAACCTCGACGTCTATTTAATCTACGTGGCACCAGCGTAAAATAACTCGATTGCTGATATTCGCAAGTTTTCTTCTCGCCAGAACAATGTGTCATCTTTATATTCAATTCTTGTCAATTAATACACCTATTATTCCTTGCTAGAACTTCAAAAAGTCTGTTTCGCCGTAACTAAAGACGGAGAAGCGTTTAACATCATCAATGAAGTGTCGTTGAAGGTTCCTGCTGGTCATTTCATGGCGATAGTAGGGCCCTCAGGATGCGGCAAGACCACTCTACTCAAGACAATAGCCGGGCTCAACGAAGAGTCCGATGGAGATCTCTTGTGGAACGGAAGAAACCTAGCCAAAGATCACGACTTTGAGCCCGCTGAGATAGGCTATGTCCCTCAATTCTCCATTGCATACGAGCAATTAACCGTTGACGAATCAATCGAGTCGGCAATGCGACTTCGGGTCAAAACCAAAAACCTCAAAGAGCTCGATAGGCTTATTGATAAAATATTACGCGAAACAGGCCTCTCCAAGCTTGCTGATCGCCCCGTCAAGGTTCTCTCTGGCGGACAAAAACGCAGACTTGGTCTCGCCATTGAATTAGTCACAAGCCCGCCTCTCCTACTGTGCGACGAAGTTACCTCTGGTTTAGATCCACGCTCAGAGCGCGATATTGTCCAATTACTGCACCAACTCTCTACCCATAATGGGCGCACTGTCATATCAGTAACCCACTCACTCGCTCATCTAGATCTTTACGATTCGATACTAGTACTCCATGAAGGACGGGTTGCTTACCATGGGCCTCCTGATGAAATTACCCATTACTTCTCTGTTGATGATACCGAAGAAGTATACCCACGGCTCGCTAAACAAAAATCCGAAAAATGGCACCAATCTTGGCAAAAACATTGTGACATCTACTATAAAAAAATCTCCAAACAAAAAAAACAGTTAGCTACTGACGTAGGCAACAAAGAAGAAGAACCCAGGAGTGAAAAAAGTAGCAAGCCCATCACCATCGTACTAGATGATGACTTAACAGATAATTACCAAGATATAGAAACGCCCCCCCCGCTCGCCAAAACACCCGGTGTCATCAGTCAATTTTTGACACTCTTGCTGCGAAGATGGAAAATATTCTTTCGCAACAAAGGTCAAGTATACCTTCAGCTCGCCATCTTACTTTGTTTTCCGATTTTAGTGGCTCTATTCCACGATCGAGGCAACGAAAACATTAAGCGCTTTTCCGATCGTGGGGAGAGTGTTATCCAGCAAATACAGGAACACTCCATGGTCGAAAAGAGCTACTTGAGCGTTGGCTCCGCTGTCTCAGGCATCGTGATGTTTCAAGTCATCCTCCTCTCACTGATGGGTTCCAACAACGCGGCACGAGAAATCGCTGGAGAACGTCTAATATACGAAAAAGAAAAATTCGGCGGCATTCGACCTTTAGCTTACCTAGGCAGCAAGATCGCATTTCTTGGTTGTCTCATTCTCATTCAGTCACTTTGGATGGCTGTCTTTGTCGAACAATTCTGGAAATTTCCGGGCGGTAGTGGCACCGGATTTATTGATCACGCCATTTTCCTCGTACTCATCAATGCTGCAATGACCTTCATCTGCCTGGGTATTTCCGCGTTGATGAAAACCGCCGAGCAGTCTTCGCTATTGTCAGTTTACCTTGTCGGTTTCCAATTACCACTTTCTGGCGCTATCCTTGCCCTCCCTGAGAGCATGGAATCAATAACACGTCCTTTCATTTCCGCTTACTGGGCTTGGTCAGGAAGTGTCGAATCCATGAATCCCAGCTATAGAAATGCAATAGATACCGTCACAGAAACTTCATTCGAATCTGTGAATGTATGTCACTACCTTTTAATAGTGCACATTGCGGTAGGCTTAATAATGACCTACAAGGGATTACGCCATCACCATTGGGATTAAAGGCACCCATACATGTCAGCCAGATGTTACATTTGCGAATCAATGTAACACACTCACACGAAAGCAAATTCAAATCATGCCCAGAAGATCCAAGTCTAACAGCAATAAAAAAACTCAACTTGCAACCTACGCTGGTGCATTTGTATTGACCATCATCATTCTCGCCGCTGGCAAATCATACCTCAGCAAACAGGCAAAACATTTTGCCAGCCTCAACGATATCTCGATATCAGACCTTCAAGAAAGTGGCAACAGCCTAAGCGGCAACGAATACCGTATTAAAGGTAAGATATCCGAGCGGATAATTCTGTCGGATCAGCGCGGCCTTTTGGTCAGCATCAAACCAAATGATCAAAGAGCGTCGGGCACTGTACCTGTGCATATACCACCGGGTATCGATCGCATTAACATAGAGAGAGGTCACAGTTATACTTTCAAAGTCGAGGTAAACCGTGAAGGACTACCTGTTGCAAAAGAAATTCAGGCAGAATAACGTAACCAGCTGACATTCACGGAATTTTGTCCCACTTACACAGTCGTAATTTATCAAACAAACCAACAACCATGAGATTACTAACAATCTTCATTGCTCTTTATCTTCCTGTAACAGCTCAAGTTTACAGCCCAAATAATGGAGGTGAGCAAAACACAAACAGTCAAAACAACAGTGAGCAAAACGACAACGGCGGCACCACCACTGTAAAATCAAACAATACCACATCATCTGTTTACGGCAGCGAAATTCCTTTTGTCGATCCTACCCAAGAGACGGTAACAATCATGGGGCGCACGTTCAGCATGGGAGACAACAGGTTTGGCGGTATGTTCGACTCATACTTGGCAGATTCACCAAATGCCTCCGAAGAAGCGACCGAGTATCGTACAACCATTGACTCCATCCTTAAAGCTGTATCACCACACACCCAGAACATCTCTTATAGTCAGAAAATACGGAATGGTTTTTCTCTATTACCCCGAGCTGCTACATACACCGGAGACGGACGCATTTGTGACTCACTTTCAAATGCCATATACGCAGCAATGCTCTCGAAAGGTACGGTCAAAAACTCCAAGGAATATATTACCGACTTAGAAAAAGAAAAAAAACGTATCATTGCTAGAGTCGATTGGATGAGACGTACTGGCCTAGGCAATGTAACCCCACTAGCACAAAATAACAAAGTTAGAATCGGCCAACCCAGAACACAGAACAGCAATCCTGACTCCAGACTCACGATCAAAGATTCGTATAAGGTCAAAGATATGGAGAAGCGCATCGTTGAAATTGAAGCTCTAAAGAAAGCTCACCAAGGCAAAGGTGAGCTCAATATGTTGCAAGCAAAGGTGGAATATCAAGCTCTACTGGCGCAGCTTTTTATCCAGCGACGTTTTGAGCACGTCATCATTGGCACCCGCTTTTACAATCTCATTTTTCGAGATGGAGGATCTAAAATGAACCTCAAAAAAAATTCTGAAGTTACTAAGTTTTTCACGGAGGGTTTGGGCGTAGAACCAACTGTTACAGGGATGGACTCAGCAGCAAACGAAGCCATACGTAAAGCAAAATCATTAGTTCAAGGGTTTAGAAACCACCTAGAATACAACGAACTTCACAGCGCATCAAAAAGGCTAACAGAAGCCTATGCAATAGGTGAGTTTCTACCAGTGTTACAAACTGTGCCCTCATCTGAACGACGCATCATCCTGGAATACGTCCGCAATGGTAATGCATTAATCAAAGCCATGGATATTCGTGACTATGCACAAGCGAGAAATATACTCAACTCTCTCAAAAAGAGGTCGTCTGATTTTGACTCCACCAAAGCCGAAGGCGCCATTGCTGCCTTCATGCGAATTTCTAATGGTCACATTAGAGCTGCACAAATGGCCATGGTCAAAGGGGACCAAGCTACCTTTCAGAAAGAACTAAAAACTGCGACTCAAGTATGGCCAACGAACCCCAAACTAGACAAAATCGATGACCAGCTCGACCTACTTCTAGACAACAGTAATATCGCCAAAACCCTTGTTGATGACTTCGATCGACTTCTCAGCGAAGATAATTTCAGAGAAATATTCAACAGGCGCTTTGAGTTCGTGCCAGTGGTAAAAGATGACATCACGCGCAAAGATGCAATTGAACAAATCGTGCGGAATATCACACGCATCGACGGCACCATGAGCCTCGCTGACATCTCATCACAAAACGGCAATCACTTCGCAGCATGGGAAGCCCTTGATGAACTTCGGGACGAATTCCCAAAAGATCCTGAATTACTACAAAGGCTGGAAAAACTCTCTTCGAAAGTTGCAGACTTCACGGTTGCGCTCAGTCGAGCGAAAGACTTTGAAAATAACGACATCAATCCACAAACTGGATCTGCACTGAGCTGGTATATGCAAGCAAAGTCGATATACCCAGGTAGCAGCCACGCTCAGGCAGGAATAGAGCGTCTATCGGAGCGCATCATGCCAGTAGTGAACGATTCAGCGTCTGACTCGACAAGAGCCCAAAGCGATCAATCTAGTGGTCTACTTGAGCAATAATTAAGCTCAGACGAGCAAGCATTCGCCCCTCGCCCCCGGTAGTGCCAGAGCTACTCAAAACATACTCACAATTTTTTCGGATTGTTTAGTTGCTATCCCAAGGCTGTAGTTCATGTTCATGACGTTATGGCTAACGCAACCAATGTACTCGCAAACGGAATCGAAATCACCGGCTCCATCAAGTTCAGTAATGACATGGTCATTGATGGCAAGGTAGATGGTGAAATCACATCTGAGAAAGGCAAGGTCACCATCGGTGAAAATGCTTACGTCAAAGGTGATGTAAAAGCCGGCGAAGTTAAGCTCTTCGGCAAGGTTAAAGGCACCATCACATCAGAGCGCTGTGAGCTGAAAACCAAGTCTAAGTTGGACGGTGACATCAAAACAAAAATGCTCAGTATGGAAGAAGGTGCTGTTCTTTCTGGTCGCACCGATATTGGGGCTTAATCGAATACCCTTTCTCTCTCTCGTTTATAAACAATCAAGCAAAGCCGGCGCACGCGTCGGCTTTTTTGTGCCGTAGCATCTCAGTGTATCAAGCAATGAAGGGACTTCCATTCTCATCAGCTCTCTCCACATTCTTCAAGCATCACTTCAACTATCGCTGTCCACTCTCGATCAATAGGCAAACCCTTGGCCGGCACTTTCTTACCCGCCACAGAATACCAATAAGCTGCATTGCCCAAATCCCCTTCTATCCTGTGTAAATAAGCATGTATCCAAGCACCATCCACCCCCTCAATTTCTTGGCATAAGTCATGCGCTTGGTCCCACTTGTTGGCACGTGCCAACCACATGGCCCTTAGAGATGCACTCATTCCATCTGGAGGATTTTCACCTTCGTCGGTTGATTTGATAAAATCATCTAAGTTCATTTATTCAGCATTATGTATGATTACCATGATTTCAAAAGATACATCTAATTTAAAAGATCGAGCATCTCCTCATCACTGAGCCCTGTCATCATAGGGTTCAATTCATCACCCATCTCGCCCATCGCAGCAGCCATCACCTCACGCTTTTTGTCCTGCAGACGTAAGATCTTCTCCTCGACCGTGCCACGCGCGATCAATTTATAAATCGTTGCCGGCTTTGTTTGTCCGATTCGATGAATACGGTCAGCCGCTTGCGCCTCTACCGCAGGGTTCCACCACGGGTCGAACAGCACAACCGTGTCCGCCGCCGTCAATGTGAGGCCATAGCCCCCAGCTTTAAGACTGATCAGAAATACAGGTGGGCCTTCTGGCTTCTGAAAGCGCTCAACGACGCCAGCACGATCAGAGGTAGCACCATCAAGATAACAATAATCAATATCCTCTTGGTCCAATTCCGTCCGTATCAACGATAGCATTGAAGTGAATTGGCTAAACACCAAGACACGGTGACCACCACGCTGTGCTTCGGCAAGCAACTCAAGCAAACGAGCAAGTTTAACAGACACATCAGCAATTTTCTCGCTACCCATTTTATTGTCGATCAAACGAAGATCACAACAGCTTTGCCGCAGCCGAAGTAAAACAGTGAGCATCTGCATTCGGGCACCTTCTTTACCAACACTTTCACGGGTCTGGTCCAGCTTCTCTATACCATGACGTAAGATTGATTGATAATGGTCGCGCTGAATCACTGATGGCTCGCACCATATAACACTCTCAATTTTAGGAGGAAGATCCTTGGCAACTTCGGACTTTACCCGGCGCAACATGAACGGCTCCGTTCGCCAGCGCAGGCGTTGTAATACAGCCCGATCTGGGCGCTCCGCAGCACATGGCAACTCGTATCTGTTCCTGAAATCTTCCCTGCTACCTAAATAACGGGGCATCAAAAACTGAAAAATCGACCACAGGTCACGCACGCTGTTCTCTACAGGAGTTCCTGTAATGGCAATACAAGCCGCCTCAGGAGCTGCCTGCCTCACCTTACGAGCCGCTTTGGCGGCTAAAGTATCTGGATTACGAATTGCACTTGCTTCATCTAAAACCATGGCTGCGATAGGTAACGCCTCATAGTGTGCTACATCTCGATCCAGCAAGGCATAGCTTGTTATAATTAAATCAGCAGATTGCATCACATCATAGTAGGAGCTACGCCGTGCACCATGCATAATAAGCACATTAAAATCAGGAATAAACTTCTGGGCTTCATCACGCCACGTGCCCAAAAGTGTAGCGGGACATACAATCAACACAGGTAACTTGCTCATCTCAGCGTTGTTGGTCTTCCACAGCTTAAGGAAAGCAAGTGTCTGTAATGTTTTACCCAGACCCATATCGTCAGCCAGCAGCGCTGATTCATTACCGGATGCGATGCGATAGAGCCACTCAACACCTTCCTTCTGATATTGACGTAATATATCTGCTAATGCTGGCGGTAATTCAGGCACCGGAGATGAATCACTCTCTTTATCAGCACCGTAATGCACTCGGAGACGATCAAGATATGACTCTTGCTGTGATGAAAAGTAATAACGCCCAGCTTCTTGACGAGGATCTGTATCAAGCAAGAAACCCTCCATCACTTCAGCATCGAATTTTGAAATAACAGCCTTACCCCCTCCTGGCATCGGCATCGTTCGGCTTCCTGACTGAAGCATTTTACGCACAGCCGCTTCATTCAATGCATGGCCACCAACCTGCCATGAGAGATCACAGGCTAACCAATCCTCGCCGCTACCCTGCGGCTGGATAGACGGTATGATGCGATCAACACGCCGCTCTACTTGCTGCAGTTTTTCCTCTGTCAACACCCTCCACTTCTTGCGCAAACTTGGCAAAACGCCTGTCAGGAAATCAATCACTTCGTCTTCACCTCGCAAAAGCAGTGATCCTGTAGCATCAATTACATCGAAGCCGCTTTCCATGAGGCTTGCAATAGCCTGCTGTTCAACATCAGGGTTTCGAATCAACCACTTGCAAGGGGTTTCAGATGGTAAGGGGAATGAGACTTCCGACCGCCTTGTTGACGCCAAGACTACACGCTCGCCCTGCCCATAAATTGCAGTCAAGCGAGTCTGTAACGCACGTGTCGAACCCGCTAAACTCATCTCAATCACCGGCAGCGCCTCCTCGATATCGAGCCCTCCCAAGTCACTTGGCAATTGATACCCCTCCGCAAGCACATCTAGGACTTTAACAAAATGCTTCACCTCGATCTGCAACCAGTCGCCAGCTAGTAAGTCCTGGGGATCAATCACCTCCGACACGGGAGAACCTGACGGCATAGTCACATTAGAAGAGTTCGCCACCGTTAGCTGACGCTCAGCTGGCTGCCATTCAGCAAGGCTTTCCCCCAGCATCAGCAGCCTTAGCTCATCTCTTTCAGAATACTTCAGCTTGAGCCACATCATTTCATCTTCTAGCTCCAATTCTAGAGCTGGGCGCAGCGAGCCCAGATGAACCCTCATAGGAATATCCCCACAAAAGATGCGAGGATGACCATCAAGAGCACGGTAAAAAGCAGCAAGCTTCTCGTCAGGAACCGAGATCATAGCAGCACCTGCAGAGCCCACATTTTCGATAAGCCATAGCGCAAGCCGCTCATCAGCCACAAGCGGGGATGCCTCCTCACAGAGCTTTAAATGCACAGCTTTCAGCCCATCTTCTGGAAAATTTGGCGAGAGCCTCACCTGCAGAGGCACGAGCTCAGCCGGCAAGACAACGCCTTTCTTAATGTCGAGCTCAGGCTTCTTTTTCTCCGCAGCGCCTTTGCCTTGCTGCTCGATGCCCGCCAGCAATACCGCCGCCGCATGCTCACACATTGCCCCCGTAGATCGGGCCACAGCACAGCTGCATAGGTTTTTGACCCTCGTAGGGCTTAGCACCTTGACTACAACACGCATTGGCCGCTTGCCCGAGCCTACCTGCGCTTGGAATACATGGCCTTGATCGGTATTTTTGTAAGTCAACCCAGCTACCTTGCCCAGCCTCAGCAAGGCGCGCGCATCCTTAAAGACTCGCCCTCCAGCTGCTTGACCTACCCATGGCTCAGTTATAAACATCACTTGTGAACAGCAGACTGACGAAATGTAGCCCCAGTGCAATGACACGTTTACAGATCATGCATTTTTTATCTTTGGTCAGTCGCATGAATAGTGCATGGTCATTGGAGTCCTCCACCAGCGCAAAAATCCCATCATCGTAGAAAATAGAATGAAAATAATTGCCATCGCGAACCAAAAAGGAGGTGTCGGTAAAACAACCACAGCCATCAACCTATCAGCAGGGCTGGCTCAACGCCAACAGCGTGTATTACTGATCGATCTGGACCCTCAGGCAAATGCGACCAGTGGCGTTGGACACGAAGCAGATGGCGAAGATGACGACACTATCTACCACCCATTACTTGGAGAGTGTGGCTTGGCAGAGAAAATTGTCCCCTCCCGTATTGAGAATTTATCCCTCATCCCCTCAGGGATGGATCTTGCCGGCGTTGAGATTGAACTTGCACGCATGGACGACCACCTCGTTCGACTTCGCAAGCTGCTTGCCGATTACAAACAACACAACCAATTTGACTTCTGCATTCTTGACACTCCGCCCTCGCTCGGTGTCTTGATGACTTCGGCTCTGGCTGCCGCAGACGAGATTCTCATTCCCCTACAATGCGAGTGGTTCGGCTTGGAGGGACTTGCCAAAATCGTACAAGTTATCGAGCAAATTAGGGAGACGGGAGCGAACCCTCAAATAAGCCTCGAGGGCATTCTTATGACCATGTATGATGGTCGCACAAATTTATCGCGCCAAGTTGTTGAAGAAGTTGCCAATTATTTTCCTGCTCAACTTTACAAAACGGTCATCCCAAGGTCCATTCGCATCGGAGAAGCGCCCAGCCATGGCAAAACCATCTTTGAGCACGACCCCTCTGGCAACGCAAGTATCGCCTATGGTAACGCCGCTGATGAATTCCTGACGCGTCACAACATCTTTGCCCCTCCATCAGACGCTGTCTCTACAAATACCACCAGCGTCTAACCCGCGGAGGAATATGGCAAACAGCCAAACCTTGAGTCAAAGAGGATACCCATCTCCATGAGCAGCCCAGCTCGTAAACAATCCCTGTTGCCTGACGCTTGCTGAGCGCGAGCCACCCTACGCAAAAAACTCCCCACATTATGTCCGACACCCCTGCACAAATAGGCGAACGAGCACAGCTAAAGGTGCTCAAAAAAAGCGCTCCCGGCTACTTCCTCGACTCACGTGGCGAGCTCGGGAACATCCTTCTCCCTCGTAATGAAATTCACGGCCCATGCGAAGTAGGTGAGATTGTCGATGTCTTCATCTATTGTGATTCCGAGGATCGCCCCATCGCCACCATGAAGCACCCCAAGGCGATGCCCGGAAGCTTCGCATGCTTGGAGTGCATCTCAGTCACGGGCATAGGCTCCTTTCTCGACTGGGGTCTCGCAAAAGACTTATTCATTCCATTTCGCGAGCAAAACAGCCGCCTTGATGTTGGCAAATCGTATGTCGTCTACGTCTATGTGGATCCTGAGAGTGATCGCATCGTTGCTAGCCGGCGCATTAACCGCTACCTGAGCAAACAAGAGCCAGACTACTCCCTCAACCAGCAAGTTGAGCTCATGGTCTACGCCAAAACTGACCTTGGCTACAAAGCAATCATCAACGGCCAACACAGTGGCGTTCTTTTTGCGAATGAAGTCTTTCGCAAACCAGCACCGGGAGAAATCCTCACGGGTTATATCGCGAAGCTCCGTAGCGACGGCAAAATAGACCTCAGCCTGCAACCACCTGAGCAATCGGCTCGAGAAAAAATAGAAGACCTCGAGACCAGAATCGAAGTTGAACTGGCAGCTCGGAATGGCTTTTGGTCATTATCTGATTCTAGCCCACCAGATGATATTTATCAGGCCTTAGGAGTCAGTAAAAAGGCATTCAAGAAAGCAACTGGAGCACTCTTCAAAAAACGCAAAATCACTATTGCCAAAGACGGCATCAGATCGATTTAGTGGGTGCTTCCTTCAGACTGCGGCGATGAAGCCCAATCAAAGAGACCACCACTAGAGCTCCTCCTAGCCATATACCGTAGCCGGGCGTTTCACCCGACACCATCAGAGAGGACTCGATAACCGCACACACCGGCACGAGGAATCGATAACCTGCCAGCAGATTTACAGGGAAAAGGCTCGTCAGATAGTTCCACAGCCCGAATGAGAAAGCGGATACAAAAGCCAAGTAGAGGGTGAGCAGTATCACCTTAGTGGAGAAAAGCACCTGTAACTCAGGCCATGCCGACACACCACTGAGCATAAAAAGAAGCCCCCCAAAAAATAAACCATAGCCTGTCGCTGACTTGGGTCCCATCGTCTTTAGGATTTTTTGCAAAATAATCAAAGCGAGCGCACCACTGAGTGTGCATAAACAAAATAGAATTCCTCCAAGCACGGCTTGGCCACTACCAGCCCCAGGACGATAAACCGCAAGCACAACGCCCGCCACCCCCAACAAAACAAACCCCCACTGCTGGCGACTTGGCCAAGGTGACTTCAATAGTATAGGCGCTAACAGTAACCACCAAATACTTCCCGAGCCCACGAGCAAGCCACCCAACACAGCACTCGAAACGGCAAGAGCAGTGTAGAATAATGCGTATTGGATATACGTTTGAGTACAGGCAAATGCGAGCAATCTGATCAGCGATGTATTCCTCAACTCTTGCAGAGGCTTCCTAGCCAATATGAGTAAGGCAGCACCGCCAATCATAAACCTTACTCCAGCAAGCAGCAGCCTGTTTGGCATCGTGGGCTCAATAGATAGGCTCTGCCACTCGGCATAGATTGCTTTGATAGCTGGAAAAGCACTCCCCCATAACAAAGCGCATGCCAGCACTGCAAAAGGTAACATTCTAGATGATATCCTCATCGTATCTAGCAGTTATTTTCAGCCCTCAGATTTTAGCGACATAGACGGTGCTCTCAGAACTCCGCCCAAGAATCGGATTTTCAAATGGCACCACATGCGTCTCACAGCTCGAAAAAACATCGGTGAGAGTTTTCATGAAAGAATCCTCTGGTGGGTCATCCGACCAAAGAGCAAAGATACCACCTGGGTGAAGTTGCTCAGTCATTTTTCTGAGCTCATCTTCACGGTAGAACGCGGCATGCTGGTCATTGAGCAGATGAGCCGGCGAATGATCGATATCGAGAAGAATAGCATGATATTTCGCGTCAGGCATAGCTGAGTCAAAGCCCACTCCCTGAGCCTTTACCGCCCTCTGAAAAAAGTCACCATGTTCAAAACTGCACCTCTCATCGTCAACGAGTCCCTGGCCTAAGGGAACCAATCCCTGCTCGTGCCAGTCAATGACCGGCTTTAAATAATCCACCACAATGAGCTTTTTTAACGACAAATGATCTAAAGCCGTCTTCGCCGTATAGCCCAGACCCAGACCACCGACCACAACGTCCAACCGCTGCTCAGGAAAACTCCGAGCTGCAGCTGCAAGCCCCAGTTCAGACAATGCCTCCTCTACAACTGTAAACAGACTCGACATCAAAAAATCAGCACCAAGCATGATCTCGTAAATCTCAAGATCGCCCAAAGTCTGCATCGTTCTGCGACGTAGTATAACCTCCCCAAGTGGTGTTTGCTGATAATCTAGCTCTTCAAATTGTGGTCTCACAGGTGAGCTTGTAACCTGACAAAATAAGGATAAACAGGAAAACCTGAAAATAGAGCATAGCGAATGTAACAATGAATTGGCATGCGACCTGCTCAGCAATTCTTACATTTTTTATTTTTCGGTACACTTCTTGCTCAATCATTAATGTCTCAGCAGCAAGCGGTCATTTTTTGTGCTTACAAATAAGGATTTCACCCTTCTTTATAAGTGACTTAAATAACTTTAATCCCTTTGTGGCTAAGCCATCTCCAATTATCCAGACAAACACCAAACAATGAATCCTACTCATTATATCCAAAAAATAATCACTTCCGCCTGCTTACTCTTTGCCACAACGATGGCTACCTACGCAGAAGAAGCAGAAGCCGTCGCAGCAGCCACCGATTCCGGTGACACATCGTGGATCCTTACCGCCACCGCTCTTGTACTGTTTATGACCATGCCTGGTCTCGCCCTTTTCTACGGTGGCCTCGTGCGCTCCAAGAACGTACTCTCCGTCATGGCGCAGTGCTCTGGCATCGCTTTTATGGCCTCCGTATTATGGGTCGTCTGCCTTTACAGCCTCTGCTTCAAGGGAGGTAATGGCGGCTGGATCGGCAACCTCGATGCCGCTTTTCTCAAAGGTGTCACCAATGAAACCACTTCAGGAACATTGCCCGAGACACTCTTCATCATGTTTCAGATGACCTTCGCCATCATTACCCCTGCCCTTTATGTTGGCGCCGTGGTCGAACGCATGAAGATGAGCGCTATTGTCGTCTTCTCAGCACTCTGGCTCGTGCTTGTCTACGCTCCTGTCTGTCACTGGGTATGGGGCGGCGGATGGCTATACGAAATGGGCATCCAAGATCTTGCGGGAGGTATCGTCGTCCACGCAACAGCAGGCGTTTCAGCACTGGTAATGGCCCTCATGCTCGGGCGTCGCCGCGGTTTTCCTGAGCACCCTCACCCACCACACAACCCAGGCATGGTCTACATTGGAGCTTCTATGCTATGGGTCGGTTGGTTTGGATTCAATGCCGGTAGTCAAGTCAGTGCTGGCCAAGGTGCTGGCATGTCCATGCTTGTTACTCACCTGTCCGCAGCCACGGCTGCTGGCGTATGGGGTCTCATGGAGCGCATACTCAACGGCAAAGCAAGTCTCGTAGGCATGGTTACAGGCCTAATTGCTGGGCTGGCCACCATCACTCCCGCCTCCGGCAATGTCGGTCCGATGGGTGCCATTGCCATTGGTGCCATTGCCGCAATCTTATGCTACTACGCGGTCAACCTGATCCGCAACAAATTCAAAATCGATGACTCCCTGGACGTCTTTGCCGTTCACGGCGTCGGCGGCATCCTTGGCACCATCCTACTGGCTGTCTTTGGGCAAACTGCATTCGGTGGTCTCGGCAATCTAAAACCCATGGGCGAGCAACTCGGCATCCAACTTACTGGTCTCGGTGTCACGATTGTCTGGTCAGCTATAGCTACAGTCATTATCATGCTGGTAACAAAAGCCACCATCGGCATCCGCGTTCCAGAAGAAGAGGAGGACCGCGGCATGGACCTCACCGAACACGGTGAAGATGCCTACAGCGAACTATAAACGTTCACTCACAGGTTGGCCAAATCACCAACCATGAAATCAATCAACAAGCCACTCACCATCCTTTATCAGGACGAGTGGCTTGTTGCTGTCGACAAACCAGCTGGGCACCTCGTTCACCCAGCAGACCATCCAAAAGAGGGTGACTTAGTCACCATGAAAATCCTCCGGGATCAGATCGATCATCGTGTTTATAATATTCATCGAATCGATCGCCCTACCACTGGAGTTCTGCTCTTTGGTATTTGTCGCGACGCGGCCAAGGCATTACACCGTGCCCTAGAGCGCCATGAAGTGGCCAAGACCTATTGGGCCGTCTGTCAAGGGGCAGTCAGTCAAACGCCATGGGAATGCCATCAAGGCATACAAAAAGAGGACAACCAGCCAATACGCGATGCTCACACCAGCTTTCGCCACCTCGCATCTGCCTCACCTCCTGGCCTCACCAACGAGAGCCTATCGAGCGTTTCGCTTATTGAAGCAAAACCTCACACTGGTCGTTACCATCAAATTCGCCGGCACATGTTACACATCAACAAGCCAATCATCGGCGACTTTCGCTACGCTGGAATTGACACATCACATCACCTCGGGCAACTTCTGGATACAGGAACGCGTATGCTACTACAGTCCAAGTCATTGACATTCAGTCACCCAGTAAGCAGCAAGCAACTTACCATCTCATCACCACCCGACCCACACATCGCCAGTTTATTCCCCGAGTTTTGCGTTCATTCATAAACTAAGGTTTGGTAATTCATCTCGCGTGACGACCATGCCCCGTCCATCTCTCATACCCCCCAACAAGCTTCTTGCATGGTATCAATCAGGATCGATAACCCGCAAGCAGTGGCTAGCAGGTATGCGTCTGCAATTACTGCAAGCTCTGAGAGAAATCGCCGAAGACGGCAACAATCCTGAAGTAGCATTACTCGAGCGCCTTCGCTGTCGTAATGCAGCACGTAGGCTGACCAAAAAACACAGCGAGACTGAGCTGCGCGAGGTATTCATGAGTCTCAGCCAGCTCGATGACTTTCCACCTGCAAATTATTTGTGGAATGCCGATCACCTGGAATCTCCGATCCACATCATGCTCAGAGAGAAACGTTTTCCTGTGCTTAAATTTAATGCCATCGATATCTACCGTATGAGTGCCAAGCTGACGATTGAATACGGCAGCTTGAAAGCTAAACACAGGATACGAGAAAGAATTCAGCTTCGAAGAGATTGGAGGGGTGTCATGATCGTTGAAGATCGCGAGCATCTTAACTGAGCACCTCATGCCTCTACTCAGCAGTGAAAGTGTCTATTTTTCAAATATCATAAAATGCTGCCATGGGAGAAAACCTTCCGTCTTGAGGTGCTTTAGTCCCACAGCCTCCATCTCCTTAATCGATTGTGCCTCAGTCATCTTGTGAAGTGGCTTTATGGGCACGGCGTCATCCTCTGCCCTATATTCGAGTAGATAAACCCGGCCACCGAACTTGAGCGCATGAACAATGGATTGCATCATCTCATTCGGATGTGAAAACTCGTGGTAAGCGTCGACCATGATAGCGGCATCCACACTCTCGGCAGGCAACTGCACCGAATCCACCTTGCCCAGATTAGCCTCCACATTATTCACGCCTAAGCGCTTGGCCTTTTGAACCAAGAAATCAACCATTTCAGGTTGTATATCGACCCCAATCACCTTGCCCTGGGGCACGAGATTAGCGAGTTGAAACGAATAATAACCCGAGCCTGAACCCACATCTACGATCACCGCATCAGGCTTGAGCTCTTTTGCCAGCCCTTTCATCACCCGACTGGTCGCCTCTTCTGCTTCCCGCTCAGGGCGCTCAAGCCAATGAATGGCAGCATGGCCCATCACCTCAGAGATTTCACGACCCATGTACACCTTGCCCGTGCCATCACGGCTCGCTTGCCTGTGATCATAGGCACAAGCCTTAGGCTGATAAACTTCAGCTGGAGAGTCCACTGGGGATAGCTGCTCCACGGAATCTGGTGTTGGCGGCATCTTACTTGTATCCTCATCTTTGACCCTGCTCAGATACACCATCCCACCGATCACCAGCAACAAGAGGCTGACATAAAAGACAAGCCGACGACGTTCAGAAAATTCCATACACGACTCATTAACACATATGAAAGCATGACACAAACCTCCTCTAATAATGCTCTCATCATCGTACAGCCATTACTTGCGCACATCCACTTGCAGGCAGAGTCAATGCGAGCTAGCTTGCGGCCATGGACTCTATCACCCAAGCAGCACTCGGCGGATTGTGCGGTGAAATGACCCTGCGCAAGCAGCTGGGCTGGAAGGGCATGGCATGGGGGCTATTGATCGGCACACTCCCCGATCTAGACATTATCGTCTACCCATGGCTGGATAAAATCCAAAAACTTTCATGGCACCGGGGTGTATCTCACTCGATTCTGATGTGCTTTATCGCCGCCCTCGTGCTCGGCTGGCTATTAGCAAAGCTACACCGCAAACAAGGAGTCACCCGAAAGCAAGCTACATGGTTTGTATTCGTTACCTGGGTAACCCACGTTGCTATTGATTGTTTTACCTCCTACGGCACTCAGATTTTCGAGCCGTTCCACGACCATCGCTTTGCCTTCAACAACATGTCGATCATCGACATCTCCTTCACCCTACCGATGCTTGCAGGCATCATCCTAACATTGTTTTTCAGCAAAGAATCCAGCACGCGCACCATCATCGGTAGAGTCGCCGCAATCTGGCTTTGTCTCTATACTGCCGCAAGCTTTGGCCTCAAATATCAAGCCCAGACCTACTTCGAAAAACATCTCAAAGCTCAAGGCATCACACCAACGCGAATGATGACCGCCCCCACCCTATCGAACATACTTCTCTGGCGCATGCTCGCCGAATCAGGTGAGCATTACCACATCGCCTACTGGTCCGTTTTTGATCAGCCGACGCGACCATGCCGGATCGATAGCACGCCAAAAGGACACAAGCCCCTCGAACCTATCAAACACCACCCTGAAGCCACTCAGCTTATCTGGTTCACCAAAGGCTGGCACAAAGTCATCGAAGATCCTCAAAAAGAAAATGCACTTCTTTTAGTCGATATGCGCTTCACAGAAATGGTGACACCAAAGAGAAAAAGCCCTGTCTTCACATGGCAGCTCACTGAGCAATCAGGCAACCTTGATTTTGACCAAGTCTCATTTAGAGAAAAATCCAAGGCGAGTGAAACCCTTGAATACCTGTGGCAGCGCATTCAAGGCAAAGCTCCCGGATGGATGAGCGGATCATGGCCATGGCACGAGAACGCCCTTCACCCATCACCTTAGGCACATCCAAAGTATTCAGCCTCACCCACTATATTCAAAAGCATCTAGCCATTCTTTTCAGAAATATTTCCCTCCCATTATGTTATCGAGCCAACACACTACCATAGAACAAGAGGCCCTAGAATTCCTTGCTCTATGCCATGAAGAGCTGGGCTGGGATAAGACGAAACTTACCACCAGAGAAAACGCAGCTAGAGGTGCCATTGAAAGTGGTCATCCATGGCAACCTAGCTTCGAAGAGCTTGAGCATGGTGCACGTGTCGCTTGGCGCAATAATGCTCGCTGTATTGGCAGACTTTTCTGGTCGTCCTTAGAGGTGCGCGACAAACGCCATATTTTAGAGCCTGAAGACGTCGCAGAGGATTTACTTGAACACGTTCGGCGCGCAACCAATGCAGGCAAGATCAAACCTCTGGTAAGCATCTACGCCCCAGAGGACAACAATGGAGCCCCATTGCGGATATGGAATCACCAACTTTTCGGATACGCCGGCTATGGCAAACAGGCCAACGGACATTATCTGGGTGACCCTAAGAACGAAGCATTTACCCAGATTGCTCAAAAAATGGGGTGGCAAGGCGAAGGTACTGATTTTGATTTGTTGCCATGGATCATTCAAAAACGTGGTGAAGCTGCTCAGCTTTTCGATGCACCGAAAGATGATTGCCTCCAAGTAAGCTTGCGTCACCCCAACTTAGAGTGGTTCAAGGACCTAGGCCTACAATGGTATGCCGTGCCGATACTCTCAGACATGAACCTCCGCCTCGGAGGCCTCAATTTCCGTACAGCACCTTTCAATGGATGGTACATGGGCACAGAAATTGGTTCCCGTGATCTCGGCGATCAAGGACGTTACAACCAGTTACCCATCATCGCCGATAAAATGGGATTGCTCAGCGAGCGATCAGACACTTTGTGGAAAGACCGTGCCCTCGTAGAGTTGAATGAAGCGGTGTTACACTCTTATGCAGATGATGGTGTGCGCATTGTCGATCATCACCGAGCCTCCTCAGAATTCATGCGCTTTGTGGAAAAGGAGCAAGCCGAGAAACGTCTCGTATCTGGCAACTGGAGCTGGCTTGTGCCGCCCATGTCTGGATCAGCAACCGAGGTTTTCCACCGCGGATGGAAAGACCGTAAATGGGTACCTGATTATCAGCTTCAACCTACAGCTTGGGATTCATCCCAATGATTATTTGCCCAGCATTGCGTATCACACACTAATCAAGAGCCGAGCGAAAATCATCAGCAGCAGCGCCTACATCTGGGTGGTCTGGCACAGCAAGATCGTCACCCGTAGCTGGCTCTTGCTCAACAACAGGTAATGACTCTGTGCTGATCTGACGCGGCACCACCTCGGCCGCTTTGACCTCACTGATACGGGAATCTTCTGATGCGGCACCCAACTCTGGGAACTTTCTTGCCCCGGGGAGCACAGAGCGCTCAAACGAGCCGACTGCACTGTTATAATTTTTAACCGTAGTCTCGAGATTTTTGCCCACCTTGCTCAAATGACCGGCGAACACCCCAAGACGCTCGTATAGGGTTTTGCCGACCGCTGAAATCTCACGGGCATTTTGTGCCAATGCCTCCTGCCTCCAGCCGAAAGCCACAGCTCGCAATAGCGCTATCAAAGTAGTCGGTGTTGCTAGAATAACATTCTGGTCGACCCCTTTTTCGATAAGGCTGGAATCTTGACTAAGTGCTGCGGAGAAGAAAGCCTCACTTGGTAAAAACAACACAACAAACTCCGGAGTGATCTCGAACTGATCCTGGTATTTTTTACTTCCTAGCTGCTGAATATGAGTGCGTACTTGATTGGCATGACGAGCCATCGCTGCTGCACGTATTGTCTCATCATCTGTTTCAATCGCGTCCAAATAGGCATCCATAGGAGTCTTGGCATCAACAACCACCTGCTGACCCGCGGGCAATTTCACAATAAGATCAGGCCGGAGGCGCTTACCTTCATCTGTCGTTGTCGTCGTCTGTGTTTCAAAATCACAATGCTCCTGCATACCAGCCATCTCAACCACGCGGCGCAGCTGCATCTCACCCCATTGGCCACGCCCTGTCGGCTGACGCAAGGCTTTGACTAGGTTTTTGGTGGCATTTTCAAGCCCTTGATTAGACTCGGTAATGTGTATCATCTGCTGCTTCAAGGCGGCCTTATCGCCCTCCCGTTGCTTTTGGTTTTCGGTGATTTGCGTCTGCACCTTCTCCAAGGTTTCAGAAATCGGCTTCACCAGCTGCTCAACCGCCAATTTTCGTTTCTCCAATTCACTGGTCGCCTCCTGCTGCTGCATCTTGAGACTATTTTTAGCCATCGAAAGGAATTGATCCTGCGTCGACTTTAATGTCTCAGCAGAGAGAGCCTTGAAAGTGTCTGTTAAGCGAAGCTCTGCTTTCTCCAGTAAGGCTTGCTTCTCGGCCGCGGCTTTCTTCTCTTCATCAAGCCGAACTTCGAGCTCAGTGTGTGCTCGCCTCACAATCCGCTCCTGCTCCTGCAGCTTGCCATGCTGCTGCTGCAGCTCATCTAAATCATTGGCTGCTTGCTGCAAACGCTGCTGCTCAGCCTTTAGCTTCTCCGCATCAACGCCTGCTTGAGCTTTGTTTTTTGCAGAGACGAGTAGCCATGTCAGTAAAATGCCTATCAGCAAGCCTGCAGCTGCTGTGACAAGCGGTAATTGTTCTGGAGAAATCATGATGCTTAGGATCGAGTAGAGTTTTTCTTGCGGTGCGTGAATCATGAGCCATAGTTCCGACGACATCCACGCACGGGTTACCATTAACCTCACAGCGAAGAGATGACAACTCATACAAACCAAAAAGACATTATGGCCCACGAATTACCCGAACTAGGATACGCATATGATGCTCTGGAGCCGCACATTGATGCGCGCACCATGGAGATTCACCACAGCAAGCACCACGCAACATACGTCGCTGGGCTCAACGGAGCCCTCGAAGGCAACGCTGACCTTCAAGGCGTTTCAGTCGAAGCACTGATTCAGAACCTCGACAAAGTACCTGCTGACATTCAAACACCAGTGCGCAACCACGGTGGCGGACATTTCAATCACAGCCTATTTTGGAAAGTAATCGCTCCTGGTGGCGCATCTGCACCAACTGGCGAACTTGCCGAAGCCATTGAGAGCAGCTTCGGCTCACTCGAAGGCATGAAAGAAGCCTTCGCTAAGGCAGCCGCAACACGCTTCGGCTCTGGCTGGGCATGGCTCGGAGTCAAGGCCGACGGATCACTTGCTACCTCATCCACTGCAAACCAAGACAACCCCCTCATGGGCGAATTTGCTGGTGCATGTGGATGCAAGCCCATCCTTGGACTCGACGTCTGGGAGCATGCTTACTACCTGAATTACCAAAACCGCCGCCCTGATTACATCTCCGCATTTTGGAATGTAGTCAACTGGGACGTAGTCTCTGCAAATTTCGCCAGCGCCAAGTGCTGCGGAGGAGGTTGTGGCTGCAGCTAATAAGCTATGCTTATTTAAACCAGATCAGAACAAAACATTTACATCAACGCGGTCTTATCGGATTCATCCGAAAGGCCGCGTTTTTTTGAGCCCACCTTTATGTGCCGTTATTGGTTAACGGCGAGATCGACATCACGCGGCTTCTGCTAAGTCATTCGTTTCGATCGCATCAATCTAGCTTGCGAGACGCTGATTCAGAATCAATCTTCTTGGCCTCAGCATCGGTCGCAGCATCGGTCGCCGCATCTTCACTCACTGGCTGAGCAGGGTAATCGGTTAAATTACTCACCCCCACCATCTTGGCTGTGGATTTTAAAACGTTCACTGGGAGCTGAACAACACTGGTAATTAACTTACAAGATGGCAGCAAAAAAACACAAGCAGACATGGCTAGCAAACGGATGATATGAGAGATTTGAACAGATTTCATAAATTGGTATTGGTCCAATCAAATTAGAGCACAACGGTCATTCGTCAACGCACAACTACCCATTTCGGTCTCGTTGATACCGCTCGATTGCCAACTTGATACCCTTGGCCTTGTGCAAGGTTTCCTGAAACTCCTCATCAGGATCTGAGTCAGCAACAATACCTGCACCGACGTGATAGCAGAGACTATTCTCCTCTCTTACAAGCGTACGAATGGGAATATTAAATTGGCTCTCTCCATTAAATCCAACATAGCCCACAGCACCCGTATACAGCCCTCGTGGTGACGTTTCCAACTCATCAATAATCTCCATCGCCCGCTTCTTAGGAGCCCCTGTAATACTCCCCCCCGGAAAACAAGCCGCCAGAGCGTCCAGCTGATCGACATCCTCACGCAAGGTCCCAGCCACTGTTGAAACCAAGTGGTAAACATGCTCTAGTTTCTCCAAAGAGAGCATATCAGTTACCTTCACACTACCATACTTACATACCTGGCCGAGATCGTTGCGCTCCAGATCTGTGATCATGATAAGTTCAGCATTTTCTTTCTCCGAATTAAGTAATTCTTGGGCTGATGCTTGATCGGCTTGCTCATCCTTAAAACGAGGTCTTGTACCCTTTATCGGGCGAGTCTCAACAGACCTTCCACTCATACGCAAAAAAGTCTCAGGAGAAGATGATAGCACCTCTCGCTGATTAAGTTTCATCCACACTGCCAGCGGCGCGGGAGTCTCCTCACGCAAGTACTGATAGAGCGAAAACAGAGAGCCCCCTACTGCACTCGCCCGGTAACATTGCGTCAGATTGACCTGATAAATATCCCCTGCCGCAATATACTCGTGTATACGACTTACTCCCTCTTTGTAATCAACTTCCGACATCATTGGCTCAAAACCACCAATCGAGGCCCTATCAGGCGAGCTATTTACACCTCGAATGTACTGCAGAAGATTACCACATTGCCACCATCGCTCACAATCGTGTTGGTATACCAGCATCTCGGGATAGATTCCAAAACAAAAACACCCCTCATAATCAATCCAACCACACGCACCACCCGCAGGAAAACCAAGCGTGCTGGCTTGTTCATCCCACTGGCCCACAGCTGAGCGCAAACGCGCCACATCGTCACCATTATCAATTCTTCCTTGTATCGTTTCCACCGCATTAGCGGCAATGATGGAGACGGGAGCATGGCTGCGGGCGGGAATGTTACCGGAGCTGTCGAAAAAGACCAAATCTGGTAAGTGTTGTAGAGCTGTCGCCACCTCAATAGGGCTCATATTCAAGTCCACAGCTTGAGGTGACTCCACCGACCGTGAAGATGCCGGGTCATCATTAGCACTGGCATTATTACCCACGCCCAAATCAAAGACCAAACTCAGAGAAGAGCAAGCACTCATCACCATGAATCAAGTCTGTATTCTGATTTTGAATTTGTCTTCCCTCACACCAATGCCCTAGCCTACAGATTACTTGCATGATACATAACCTACTTATCAAGAGTTACCTGAATCAACCTCAACACAATATGAATCGCCAGATACTGAACTTCCTCGTTGCCACTGTTATCACACTGTTCATTTCGCAGTTTACCGCACACGCTGAACCCGCCAGAGCACAACCAGATCATATTCGTACCGCATCACCGTTGAAGGAAATCATCATCCCAAAGGTAGCATTTGAACAACTGACTCTGGGTGAGGCGCTCCAAACCTTGACCGTGCAGATCCAGCAATACTCCGACCAAAAAATAAGCCCTAACTTTATCATACAGGATCTTGATGGTCAGTTTGAAAACTACCGCATCACGCTCCAGCTCAGTAACATGCCTGTGAATAAATTGTTGCAGTATGTTGCCGACCAAGTTCGCGGAGGCGTCCATTATCATCAGCATGTCATCGTCATCAAACCACTGCGCACACCTGCAAAGTGATCCTCCGCTAGGCTAAGCCAAGCTATTCACCAACCAAGCAATCACAACCACTTGAGGTAAGGTGCACATTGGCAATACAAAAGCCATCTTCCATGACCTCGTTGTTTCCTTGAGCGCCATGATTTCGGTATAGTCAGTAGCCGCCCCCGCCATCAAAAAAGCAAAGCCATTGCCGGGAGCATTGGCTCGTGTCACCAAATCAGCAGCAATAGGGCTAGACCCCTCTGAACAAACCTCAATCACCGTCGCTGCAACCAGTGTCAACAACACCCCTATCCATGTAGGGCCAAACCAGTCGCCAAAAACCTCAACCGGAACGAAGGCGCGGATAGCGGCAGCCAAGACCGTACCGAAAAAGATCCACCGTAAGATCATCTGAGATTCACACAATCCTGCCTTTACCATCCTCCCTAACAAGACATGGTTTATCTTCGACCGATAGAACGCAGCCTTCATCTCTGGCCAGAGCTTAAAGCCATCCGGAAGCTCTACACTATTCTTATTAGCGGGCAAGCGACCCGCCTTGACCATCATCTCAACCAATAACCCAGTGACGATAGCCACCACCACCGAGAGCAAGATAAAACCTAAGGTCCACTTGATGCCAATCAAGGCAATGAGCACTAAGGTCAAAGAAAGCGAATTCCACGGGCTAGCAATAAGGAAAGCCAATGTCTGGCCATAAGATGCTCCTCGTTCGTATAACTTCATCGCAACCAACAGAATGCCATGATTGCATAAATCAAGGAACAAGCCGGCAAAGATAGCCCTTATAAGGCCATTGATCGTTCCTGGTTTTCCCAGCACGGAGGCGACCCATTCACGGGGAACCCAGCCGAGCGAACCGACAGCCAATATTCCCAAGCATAGCCCCCACCACATCTTGTTGAAAAGATCAAAAACACCACCGCAGTAGTGAGCCAAATTAGCTGACATATCGGCCACCACAGCAGCAAAAAACAAATGCCCAAAATAACCAAGGAAAACCAAAATCAAAGAACCCCACAGCAACCAGTCGAAACTCTTGCTACTATCTCCACAGCACGAGGAACTACTGTCTTCAGGTGGTGATGGTTCAGGCGCAGACGCGCTACAACAAGATGACATAACGATAATTTTCTTCGGCTACTATGCTGATTGATCGGCCAGCCATGCAACAACTTTCTCCATCGCCTTTGCTCTGTGACTCAGTTGATTTTTGATCTGAGAACTGAGCTCAGCAAAGGTCTTGTCGTAACCGTCCGGCACAAACAAGGGATCATAGCCGAAACCTCCTTCACCATGATGTTTGTTGAGTATCTGGCCCTCCACTGCACCATCAAAGCTGGCAAGGGTCTCACCAGCTTGAGCCAGCACCATCACACAACGGAAACGCGCTTTGCGGTTTTGCTGATCCCCTAGCTTCCAGAGAAGCTTGGTGTTATTAGCGGCATCATCACCAGCTCTGCCACTGGTATTATCGATATAAAAGCGACCAAGATCCTGCTCGTCACCCATTCTTGCGTAGCGTGCCGAATAAACTCCAGGCTCGCCACCCAAGGCATCAACCTCAAGACCAGAGTCGTCGGACAAAACCAGACCTTCCACTTGGCTGCTGATTTCAGTTGCCTTCAGCGCTGCATTCTCACGGAATGTAGTACCAGTCTCCTCAACCTCTGGTAATTCTGGATAACAACCTAGATCCGAGATATCGTATTCAGCACCCAGTATAGCACGTATTTCGTCTGTCTTGTGGCTGTTACCGGTAGCTACGATTAGTCTTGGCATGACAGACAGTTAGCATTTTTGTTGGCAGTGATCGACATTTTTGGAATAAAATCTACAGGCGTAACGTCTTACTTATATCATGAAAGCTATCAAACACATTATCGCGGTCACCATCCTCACCCTCGCATGTAGTGGCTATGCAAGTGCCAGCGGCTGGACCACCAACCTTGAAAGCGCTTTAGCCTCAGCCAAGAAGAACAAAAAGTTCGTGCTAGCACAGTTCACTGGCTCAGATTGGTGCCCGCCCTGCATCATGATGCACAAAGAAGTATTTTCTAAGAGCTCATTCACCCGCCCTGTCTCCAACAAGTTCATTCTGGTCAAACTCGACATGCCTAAGTCCAACAAGTCTCTGACTCTCAAGAATCGAAAAATAATGAGAGATCATAAAGTGACAGGTGTCCCCTTCATTTTACTCTTTGGTGATGATGGCAGAGAGTTCAGCCGCTTTGGTGCGGCAGAATACCCCACCGTTGATGGCTTCATCGACAAGCTCCGAGAAGAGCTCAAAAAAAAGAAAATGGACTGACTGTCCAGCAATTCGCGCAGCTTCAGCAACAACCCCACTAGTCAAGTAGCTGCCGATAGATCTCAACCTTTTCATGATTCAATAATCGGAGCTGATGCCGATATTGATCCACCGCCTGCTTGCGGCGAAGATTGGACAAGGTTGTGACGATTTCTAATTTCATCTTTTCGTATGGTAGCAGCTCCGGTGGTCGTATGTCTGTAACCTCCACAACATGCCAGCCAAGCTTAGTTTGTATCAAGCTTGGCTCATTGGCGGGCATAGCGAATACATAAGCTGCAAAATCGCCGGGTAATCTATCCTTAAGCATCCAGCCCAAATTTCCACCATCATCTTTACTGCCTTCATCCTCGCTCACTGATTCAGACAAGCTACTAATCGAAGCCTTCCCCGTTTTGATAGATTCAATATGCACGGCTAGTATTTGCTTTGCTTCATCAGACGACCGGCCCAGAGCAGCGACGAAGAGATGCCTTACGCGGCGCTGCTCTGTAGTTGTCAACTCCTCCTGATGATCATCATACCAGCTCCTGGCCTCGGTATCACTTATTGCAATGCTGGCCTTAATCTTAGACATCACATATTTCTCCTGCTCCAAGCGAGCCTGCATTCGCAGTCGTAGCTCCTCCCTGCTCTCAATACCCTGTACCGCCATCGCTTCGTCAAGCTGCTCTATAGACTCGAAGCGCCTCTCAAAGCGCGCTAACTCCTCATCAACTTCCTGTGCAGAAACTTCAGCCTGCTCAATATTCACTCGCACCTTAATCCGCAGTAAGGCCTCGGCAATGAGCTCATCAAGTGCCAACCATCGCAGCATCTTCATCTCCGAATCATGGACAGCCTCAGGGTCGCGCCCCGTGCGCCACAGCCGTTCACGCACTCGACGATCAACCTGACTAAGATAGACAGGGGCATTGTAAACGCGTGCACAAATACCCTCTGCCACCGCCTCAGCCACCTTGTCCTCCTTAGTGGGAAACATCTGCCGCAGCTCGCTCCTTAGTGGCCCGCTAAAAAGAAAAAAATCACAGACCAAATATAGCATCAACATCGACCACAGCGACATGCGGATCACAAAGGATTTGCTCATCTTTAGCATAGCTGAAGACTAGCTATACCCCCACAGAGCGCAACCACACAGTTTGTTGAGAAACGCGTCTCCGCCAAAGATTCGGCTGATACTCGATGATCAATTAAATCAAAGCGAGAATACCGCAGCGATACGCCTTGCTAATGGCACCCGCCGCATTCTCAACTCCCATTTTTTGATAAATATTTTTTACGTGTGTGGCCACCGTTGACACCTTTATACTCAAATGCTCAGAAATCTTTTGCTTCGAGAGCCCCTCAGCAAGTAGTGCAACAACCTGTACCTCCCTCTTAGATAGAGACTTAATACTCTGGGGATCTTCCTTTGCAATCGTTACGGGAGTTATAATCATTTAATGTTTAAGTGAATGTCTCATCTAACCAATAAACGGTAGACAGGTACAACATACAATAAAACCAAATCATCTGTCTATCCCCATAATTAGGGGTAGATTAATTTTGATCTGATGTTTCACGTTATTAGCCAGCCAATGTCATATTATTTGGTATCAATGGAAATACTCAAAATGACGTGCCCCGCAGCTCAATTTCTTTGTTCCAAGCTTACTGTAGCTTGACCAGCTCGGCCATGAGTGGACTTACTGCCAACCCCCATGGTCAGACAGCAAGCAAGAACGGCTCCGACCTGTCGGGGCTGTGCCAGCAGGCACAAGTGCTCGTCCGCATTTGTGAAATTTCATCTTCCCGCGATACGCGGGACTTCGTTGTGCGCTCGAACTGTGTTCGAACCTAGCCCTTAAAATCTTACACCCCAGCCCTCGGAGAGAGCTGGGGTGTAAGATGGTGGGCAGGGAAGGATTCGAACCTTCGTACACTTACGTGAGCAGATTTACAGTCTGCCGCCTTTAACCACTCGGCCACCTACCCATCTGGGTTTTTATCCTGACCGGAGGTTAGCCCGGCCAGCATCTCTTTCGAGGCGGTGAGTTCTTACGTCTCCCCGACTGCACTGACAAGTGAAAAATAGGGATTTTTGTATCCTAGCTATATAAATCCTTAATAGGCTTTCCATCTTTACCTCCAATTTTGAAAGGACGACCTGATGGTGAGAGTAACACGCTGGTGGTATCAATGCCCAGGCCATGCGCAATCGTAGCATTGAAATCCTCGGTTGATACCCTGTTCTTTTTAACACGGTTACCATTATCATCAGTGCTGCCATAGACCATGCCACCCTTGATGCCACCACCCGCCAACAATGAACTGTAGGCACCTGGATGGTGGTCCCTGCCGTTGTTGTGATTAGCCTTGATAGTAGGAGTACGGCCAAACTCAGTACTGAGTGCCACAATCGTCGTATCCAGTAGTCCTTTGGACTCAAGGTCGATTAACAAGTTTGCATAGGCCTGATCCAAAACCTTACAACGCGCTTCAACCGCGGTGAAATTGCCATAGTGAGTATCCCAGCCTCCTAGGCCAACCTCAACATACCTTACTCCGTGTTCAACTAAGCGCCTTGCAAGCATACAGCCCTGCCCAAAGGAATGGTCACCATAAGCTTTTCGCTCTGATTGCGGTTCGTCTCTGATATCAAAAGCCTTCAAGTCTTCACTCTTCATCAGGCGCACCGCTTCATCATAAAGCTCATCATAGGCCAGCGCTTCTGTGTTGTTATGCTTGCTGTGGAAATCCTTATTCAAAGCATCGGCCAGCTTGAGACGACGGTCAAAATCCTCAACACTGACCGACCCTGCGATAGTACTATCTTTCAGGCCTTCGTCAGGCCTACCCAGCGGCACGCCCCCAAACTTTACCCCAAAGAATCCTGGAGAAGCAGCAGATGCCCCCGATCCAATCGTAACGAAACCTGGTATCTCTTTATTTTTACGGCCTTTGACCTTCATCACCCACGAACCCACTGTTGGGTGGGTAATCGTTGCTCGGGGCGAGTAATTCCTGTGCAGCATATACTGACCGCGGAAGTGGTCACCATTCTGATTACTCATAGAGCGAATCACACAAATCTTATCCATCACCGCGGCTGTTTTGGGCAGATATTGACTAATTTGAATCCCATCAGCACTTGTATTGATCGCATTCACAGGACCCTGCACCTCCTTATTATTAGGCTTCACATCGAATGTATCAATGTGGCTCATGCCTCCGTGCATATTGAGAAAAATCACAGCCTCAGCAGCTTGGCTTTTGCCACCCGACTGAGCGAGGGCCTTACTCGCCAAACTGGCTCCCAGCATGGGAGAGAGTCCGACACCGAGATAGGTTTTTGCCGCATTCGCCATGAACTGACGACGAGTAAGCTCATCAGCTTTGTTAAGATCAGATTTCATAAGTTTATAAATTGAATTAATGTGTTAGTAATAAAGATGGTTATGGGACAAAAATAAATTCCCGAGAATTTACCAAAGCAGAGACAATGTTGCGATAGCCCTTTCGGCTTCGCTCCTCAACCTCAGTTTCCATCAGCTGCATCTCGCTCTCACTGGGAGCACGAGATAAGATTCCGTAGAAAAGCGCACGGATGCGATCTTTAACGCTACCATCAGAAAGCGCATAGATGTGAGCATCACGATTGGCAACGACGAGCTCCTCAACAGCACCGTTCATCATTGATAACACCTGAGTGGTGTTAGCTTCTTTGATGGCTGAGTCTAGTAGTATTCGGTCTGACTGACCAAACATCTGCAGAACATGCCCATTGGGTGCAGGAGAACGTAACTCAGATGCTCTGACAACGCCTTTCAAAGCCCCACCATTGCTCGATTTAGACATCATCTCCATGCTCATGTCCTTCTCTTTTTCCATCTTCATCTTGTTGGGATCGCCCCCAATCGTCTCCCCACTTTCCACACGATCGAATAACTTATCAGCATACTTCCTTAATTCTTTAGGGTCTTTGATCGCAATAATTTCACTTTGCAGTGCCTTCATATCTAATTTGGCCTTACCATACTTAACATACTTGGATTTACCACGCATCGGTAACTTGTCAGGGTTGCCAGCAACTAAAGTAACTAAGGAATCCCAGTATTGCTCAGCACTCATCCGATCGATTTTGCGACCATCGAAAATAGGCTTCTCTCCGGGCATCAACTCATGCTCTGATGAGGCAAACGCATACACACGGGTGAGCATCAAAATTTGCTGAAAAGCACGCAAATCGTAATTTAACTCCTGCATCAGGTCGGTGAGATAGCGTGTTAGCTCGGGTGAAGTATGCTCGCGTGAGTCGATGTATTCATCCACGGGTTCATATAAGCCAGTGCCGACAATGCGCTTCCACATGCGGTTGGTAATCGTCGTGACATAGCGATCATTTTGAGAGTCTGTGACCCACTCTGCAAAATTCTCTCTCCCATCTTGTGCGTCCTTTCTGTCAGACATCTTCAAGCCCTTGGCAAACGAATGATCTTTGGGCGTCTTCGCCGCAATCATCTCTCCGGGATCACCATCATTATATTGGTAGTCACGCGGCAGCTTGATCCGGCCCTTACCCGGACCCGACAAAGTTGCATAATAGATATTATTGCCGATGAAATCGTATAAATTATAGGTCGGCGTTCCTCGTTCATTTTCCTCTCTTATCTTATTCCACACAGGGTTAAAAACATGGCGGTTCATCTCGCCTTGCCCGTTGGTAAATGCGGCGAGTCGGAAAAAGTCCATCCTCTCCCAATCATTAAAAGGGTCATCGTGACACTGCGCACACTCCATCCGAGTGCCCAGGAACAGACGCATCGTGTTCGACAAATTATCCAGCGGCATTCCCTTGTCTCGTATATAATATCCAACCGCGCCATTCTCCCACAGCATGCCCTCAGCAGAGAGCAACTCACGCGTCAAAACGTCAAAAGGCATATTATCTGCAACAGCCTGCCGCACCCAATCCATGTAAGGTGATGCGGAATAGCGACGTTGGAATTTTTCCTGAACACGCAGCATATCAAGGAGCCAATTGCTCATATGACTCTGATAACCCTTCGAGTTCATCAAATAGCGAGTTAGCAACACACGTTTATTAGGGTCATCAGATTCTAGGTAGACACGGGCTTCATCGACGGTTGGGATCCGACCTACTGCCAATAAAAAACTACGTCTCAATAACACCGAATCACTGGCATCAGCTGGCTGCTTGGCCTTATTTTTGTCATAGATCTTCTTAACTCTGATATCGATTTGTCTGGCTGCAGCACGCAACTTCTCCTCCGGCACTGGTTTAGCCCACTGGGCTTTATCGTAAGTGGCTGCGTAACTAGCAGGAGCCGCCGCTAATAAAACCGTTAAACAACAAATAATACTTAAAAGAGTAAGGTATTTCATATAATAATTCGTAGTGATTTACAGCACTTTACCACCTCATCATTGTAAACATACTGTGATCATTGCCCAACACGATGGTCACAACTTACTAGGGTGTTGCTGATTTAAAATCAGCTTAGAGATGTAGGGTAAAATATTGCATAAATAATATTTCACCTCTATGAAATTTTTCAAGATAAAATCTATTACCTCATCAAAACGTTCTGCACACTGAACAATGGGCACTTTTACTTTACTTATCTAAAGTAAGCGAGCATTCTATCTCTACTGTAGGCTACTGCATATTGAGTAGGCACAGAGCACCCCAAAATCGCTTCACACTCATGAGCAAACAATTATTCGGCACCGACGGAATCCGCGGTATCGCCAATCAGTATCCGATAACCCCAGAAATCGCTCTGCGCATCGGACGCGCCGTTGCTCGCACATTGCAGTCTGATGGCCAAGGGCGCCATAAAGTCGTTATCGGAAAGGATACCCGCCTCTCAGGATATATGCTTGAGACAGCCCTCACCAGCGGCCTTGTCTCGGAAGGCTCAAGGGTCTTACTTACTGGCCCCGCCCCCACGCCGGCAGTAGCTCACCTCACCCGATCCATGGGCTGTGATGCTGGCATCATGCTGACAGCTTCTCACAACCCCTACCAAGATAACGGCATCAAGATATTCGGTAGTGATGGTTTTAAACTCAACGACGCGCTCGAGCACGAGATCGAGAAAATGATCCTAGCTGACGACCTACCCCAGCCCGAGGGTGACCTTGGTAAAGCCATCCGCATCGATGACGCCATGGGTCGCTACATCGAGTTTACCAAAAATGCGGCCGGTGCCAACTCCTTGAAAGGTCTCAAAATCGTTGTCGATTGTGCTCACGGCGCAGCCTACTACGTCGGTCCCCTCATTTTTGAAGAGCTTGGCGCGGAAGTAATCAAAATGTCAGTTCACCCGGATGGTCGCAACATCAACGAGGGCGTTGGCGCTCTGCACCCAGAAAAAGCAGCCGCCATGGTCAAAGAGCACGGAGCCGATGTTGGCATCTGCTTCGATGGCGACGCTGACCGAGTCATCTTCTGCGATGAAACGGGTCAAGTGATCGATGGCGACCGCGTTCTTTGCCTATGCGCTAAAGCACTGAAGCAGCAGGGCAGGCTCAAAGGAAACACCCTCGTAGCCACCGTCATGAGCAACCTCGGCTTGAGAGACTCGCTCGCAGCTGATGGCATCAACTTGGAAACCACAGGTGTCGGTGATCGTCACGTTCTAGAATGCATGCGAGAGAAGGGCTACAATCTGGGTGGAGAAAACTCAGGGCACATTATTTATTCTGACTACGCCACCACTGGTGACGGCATCATGAGCGCACTCATGCTACTCTCCATGATGCGCGAAAAGGGCACACCTCTCTCCGAGCTCGCCAACTGCATGGACATCTATCCACAAGTTCTACTCGGCCTCGATGTCACTGAGAAACCACCGATCGAAGAAGTTCCAGAAATTACCTCTGCTATCAAAAACGCCGAAACAGCATTTGCAGACAAAGGGCGTGTCTTCGTGCGTTACTCAGGAACAGAGCGCAAAATACGAGTACTCACCGAGTGCCCCGACGCCGAGCTTGCTCGCAACCAAGCCGACCTGATTGCTGCCGCGATAACCAACACCATCGGCGCCTAGGGCAGTATATAGCGGCCTCTTTACTAGATTTCACACACCATGACTACACACCCCGCCCAAGTAGCTGATTTCTGGCCACTTCATCAAGACTCCCCCATCGGTGAGCAGCTCATTGCGGGGTCTACCCTGCGTGATTGGCAGGAGCAGCTGGCAGAGGAAATTCAAGATGGCCATCTGATTGAAAACGCCTGGGTCACTGGCGAGGACTGGCAAAACCTCCAAGCGCAGTCTAGCCCAGCTGCTTTAAAGACAAATGATGGTCACCTCTTGGCATGGACGGGTAATGATCAAGCTGCCGCACTCAACCATCCATTGAATTCATCAGAGGGGTCTTTCCTCATATGTTATCCTTGGGACTTCATCCAAGTCAACGAACAGCTTGTATCGCAACTTAAGAGCAGCCCTAGCGAGGGAGAGATCAGCCCCGCAGCCCACATCGATGGCATCATTTCAGTCGGCAAAGGATCTCGCATCCTGCCTGGAGTCGTGATCGAAGGAAACGCCGTCATCGGAGAAAACTGTAAGATAGGCCCGAACTGCTACCTCAGGGGCTCCACCACCATTGGCGACAACTGTCATATCGGCCAAGCAGTCGAAATTAAAAACTCTATTGTCGGCCATCATTCGTCCATCGGTCACCTCAGCTACGTCGGCGACTCTGTCATCGGAAACCATGTCAACTTTGGTGCCGGCACCATCACCTCGAACTTGCGTCATGATGGCACCAACCATCGGTCGCAAGTGCGCGACGAGCTCATCGACACCGGACGCAGAAAATTCGGCACCATCGTCGGTGATGGTAGCCACACCGGCATTCTCACAGCCATCTACCCAGGGCGCAAACTTGGACCCAACTCTCAAACCCTTCCCAACCAAACGGTGAAGCGCGATATTACTTAGTCACCCAACCATCAATACCAGAACCTAACCATCATGTGCGGAATAGTAGGATACACAGGCAAACGTGCAGCCATGCCCGTTCTCATCAGCGGCCTCAAAAAACTTGAATACCGTGGCTATGACTCCGCGGGAGTTGCCGTTACTGGCGATGACGGCATACTCATTAGAAAACAGAGCGGCAAAGTAGCCGGCCTTGCTGAGCTCGTCGAACAAGAAGATAGCACCCTTGACCAAGCTCATAGCGGTATCGCTCACACACGCTGGGCTACCCACGGACCACCTACCACGCTCAATGCTCACCCTCACGAAGGTAATGAAGGACGGATCGTCCTCGTCCACAACGGCATTATTGAGAACCACAACGCCCTACGTGATCGCTTTATCGCCCAAGGCCACACCTTCAAATCTGAAACTGACTCAGAAGTCCTCGCCCACCTCGTAGAATCACACTACCAAGGAGACCTGCTAGAAGCCGTTACCACTGCACTTAAAGAAGTCGAAGGAACCTATGGTATTACCAGCATGGCAAAGGACGAGCCCGGCGTCTTGGTCGTTGCCCGCAGCGGCTCACCCATCGTCATCGGTCTCGGCGAAGACGAAACCATCGTCGCCTCAGACGCATCTGCCGTCATTACCTACACACGCCAGGCCATCTACCTCGACGATAATGACATCGCTCGTATTGAAGGCAGTGAGGTAGACATTCGCAGCCTTGATTCTGGAGCCGTATCACGCACCCCTTCCGAGATCGACTGGTCACCCGATGCCGCAGAGAAAGGTGGCTACGAGCACTACATGCTCAAGGAAATCTTTGAACAACCCGAAGCGATCGAGAACACTATCCGAGGCCGTGTTGATACCAATCGCGGCACCGCCATCCTATCTGGCCTCAACCTCTCTCCCAGAGAGCTCGTCGACATACAGCGCCTGCTCATTGTCGGCTGTGGAACATCCATGAACGCCGGCCTCATTGGTGAATATGCCGTCGAGGACTTCGCCGCGATTCCCGCCGAAGTCGAGCAAGCTGCTGAATTTCGCTACCGCAATCCCATCGTAGGCAGCCGAGACCTAGTACTCGCCATCAGCCAGTCTGGCGAAACCGCTGACACCCTAGCAGCCGTCCGTGAAGCAGTAGACAAAGGATCTCTCGTGGCCGCACTGGTCAACGTGGTCGGCTCAACCATCGCTCGCGAAACCGGTCGAGGCATCTACCTGCACGCCGGTCCCGAGATCAGCGTTGCCTCCACCAAGGCATTCACCAGCCAAGTATCTGTCTTGCTCATGATCGCCCTCAAGCTCGCTCGTGCTCACCGCCTGTCACGCGAAGAAGGCATCAAGATCGCAGCTGAGATTGAGCTCATTCCTGAACTGGTAAAAACCGTACTGGCATGCAACGAGCAAATTGCAGAAGTCGCGGCCCACTATGCCGACTACAACAACGCCTTCTTCATCGGCCGTGGTTACATGTATCCCGTCGCGCTGGAAGGAGCACTCAAGCTCAAAGAAATCTCATACATCCACGCCGAGGGATACCACGCCGCCGAGCTCAAGCACGGACCGATCGCACTTTTAGAAGAGTCCATGCCCGTCATCGCCCTTCTTAACCAAGGACCTGGACAGGAAAAAACCCTCAGTAACGTCGCCGAGTGCAAAGCTCGAAGTGCTCCCGTCTTGGGCGTCATCACCGAAGGAGATGAAGAAGCACGTGCTGCATGTGACCACGTCATCGAAATCCCCGCTTGCCCACAATACACTTCTGTGGTTCCCGCAGCAGTGGCGCTACAGCTGCTCTCTTATCACATCGCTAGGATCAGAGGCTGCGCCATTGACCAGCCACGCAACCTCGCCAAAAGCGTCACCGTAGAATAGTGGCCATTGAGCTGCAGCGTAGCAGCACAGAAGCTACCAGGTCATACTCTAGATCGTCTTCGCATTATCCAAGCGAGGATGACCATCCTTGAGATCATCACGGCTAATACCCTTGCCGCGGTTCATCTTGTCCATCGACTTGAAGGTTGCCACCATACCGTGGATGGCCGCCAACACATCTGCTGTGTGACCTGTCTCGGAAATCGTGTGCATATTTCGAATCGGGAAGCCTATCGAAGTCGAAGCACTATCAATTCCTGCCAAAGCAGCTGCCATCGCATCCGTACCAGTGTCTCTGCCTGAGAAATCAACTTGATATGGAACCTTATTCTTCTGGCAGGCTTTCTCGATCAGAGTGTTAAGATACTCACTCGTGATCGAGCCATTAGTCAGGCTAAAGCCTTTGCCCATCGCTAGCGGATTCATCCGCTTAGCACCGATTCCAGGGGCAGCGTCATAGTCATGATTCACATCTGAGCCGATCAGAATATCTGGCTTGAGCTCCCCCGCAATGGCAGTAGCACCGAAACGACCAATCTCCTCATGAGTGGCAATCGTATAAAGCACGCGGACATTTTTGAGCGGCGACTTCGCCAGTATTTTAGCAATCTCAGCCACCACGAAACAGCCAAGACCATTGTCGAGGTAGGCACCATAGAACGTATCATCGGAGAACCCTCTTTTAATCGGGCGATTAAGAATGATCGGGTCTCCCGGGCGGATGCCCAGAGCCTCAACCCGCTCCTTACACTTCTCGCCGTGCATCTGAAGCTCAAGATACATCATCTCAGGCTTGAGCCCCTTGTCACCCGTGCGCTGAGCTGGAGCAGAAAAGTGGATCGCACCCAGTGCCTCGATAGTCCCCCCCTCAATACAGCGGTAAACACCCGGCTTCTCTGGTTCCTGACTGAACAGCTTCACCTCATGGCCAACTAAAGTGCACGGCAAAAACGAATCTGTATTGATCCATATCTTACCGTCATTATCGATCTTGCGCACCTGCATGCGGATCTTATCAGAGTGACCGATGATCATCACTGAAGTCATCTCATCTCGTCCTGGGTGAGTATCCACCACAATCCCTGCATTGCCCTTGAACTGCTGGATCGCCCAGCTCTTAGGCATAAACTTCTCAAAATAAGGTTTGAGCACACCATACGACATCGCTGCCTCCAGTCCAATCGGGCTTGGAGCTGCCAGCACCTCACGCATGAATTCAAACTGATCCCTGGGCATGGACTTCTCCCACGCTTTTTTTGCCGCTACCTTCTTCGTTGATTTCTTTGCCGTCGTTTTCTTTGCCATAGGATTAGATAGTTGATGATTATTTTTTGATTTCGTTCCAGACCAGCCGTATGGCCTCTGGGTAGAGCTGGTGCTCCTCCGCCTGAATACGTGCATGCAAATTGTCAGCCGTATCATTAGATAACACAGGGACACTAGCTTGTAAAATAATCGGCCCCGTATCCATACCAGCATCCACGAAGTGAACCGTGCAGCCAGACTCACGAGCTCCATCCTCCACAGCCTGCCTCCATGCCATCAGCCCCGGATAAGCGGGAAGCAGGGAAGGATGAATGTTGAGAATACGCTCCGGAAAAATATCCAACATTGGCTGCTTCACCAAGCGCATGAAGCCTGCCAAGCAGACAATATCCACACCCTGCGACTTCAGTTTCTCCGCCACAGCTGACTGTGACTCATCGGGAAACTTGGTCTTGAATCCACCACAGTCAATCACCTCCGCTGCAATGCCCGCCTTGCGAGCACGCTCCAAGATATAGGCATCGGGATGATCAGACATCACCAGCACAATCTCAGCATCCAATGAGCCATCCTCGATCGCATCGAGAATCGCCTGCATATTCGAGCCAGAGCCAGAGCCGAGCACGCCGAGTTTGATGGTTCCCTTGCCTGTGGACATGCCGATACCTACTGCGTGGGCAAGCTACAGGCAATTCTAATTTAACCACACACCAACTCACGAGCCCGCAACAAGATCTTTTGAGCTAGCCTGACGAGCTACGAATCGCACCTCAGCTCAGCGGCCATCCTCCGTTTGATTCGGGTAGCCCTTCGGCGCAATAAAGTAAAGACCCTCGTCAGCTCCCTCACCTCCCCCACTTCTTCCAACCCTATCGCCTCTATCACTCCTTTCACCTGTAGCCACACGCCGCACCATCACGCAGCGATCTATGTCCTCATCGATTTGCCATCTATCCAATTCAATATCTGACATCGCTTCCATAGATGCCGGCCAGAGTGGCTTAGGGATAACTTCTAACGAGGAGTTCTTACCAAAATACTCAACACACTCCTCAGCATGCAGCCACTTGCCACGCCGCCCATTCGGGTTCAGAAACTCCGCCTCTGCTGGAGCAGTTGCCCGCACATGATTAAAAATACATCCATGTACTAGCTGTTGCACTTCAAACTCCTGCTCACGAAATGGCGCCGGAAACAGATCTCGAAATTTGTCCACCAGTAATAATTGGTGTGAGCGCATCCTCTCAAGCTTGCGGAAATAATGATCCCGCGCATCTGGCCCAGGCAGACGCAAGCCACTATCAGTTTCCACCGCCAGATAGAATTTTACAGCTAGCTCAAGGTGGATCATGCGACCTGAAACCAGATCCTTGAGTAGATAATCAAGCTCGCCCAGCGTATGCCCCGCATCTTGGCGAATCGGCAAACCCCGTGCTAAGACATCATAGCATGGAGTAGATTCAAGCACTACTGCCAGCGCATCCTCATACAAATGCCCGAGTTTTTGCTCCTGATTCAACGTGCATGACCCCGACGGCAAAACCAATGATTGGCACGGGAAGCTCACTGCCTCCGGCAAATCGGCTAATAATGGAGGCTGATTGATCAGACTCTGTAAAAGAGCCATGGAAACGCCATCGGATGATAAGTTCATTGATTGCAAATCCCAACCATAAGAGAGGACGACATAATCACACCAACATCAAATATAGAAATTAACAGCACTTACACCCCGACTTCTTCCTCCGGTTTGCACAGCAACAATACAAATTACCGCCATGCACAATAATCAAGCACAAACCCCCGAGAGAAGTAACGATACTTGCAGGTGGTATGTAGATTGTATTTTTACCCGTATCGTCCACCACAATTGAAGGGCAGCAATTATCCACGCATTCTGTATCTGCTGACTTTACAGATTCTGGATCCAGAGACCCTGTACTAGATGAGACATCCTCTTTGAGACCACACTCTGAAACTGGCGACTCCGCCGATACCTCCTCTGCATCCGCACCCATTAAATTCGCAGAATCAGAATCAACGTAAGGGAGAATAGAACCGATAATAATGAAGATAATACCAACGATGCCAGTCAGAACAATCCATCGTCTCGCATGTTTTTTATAACCAATATAAATCATACATACCGCGATAGGTATTACAAAAAGCGCCATACCCCAATGCGCAGCTGGATGAGCCCACACCTTGGCAAAATTGGGCAAAACAATCAAAAGCACTGGCGTGACAGCACAATGAATGGCACACAAAACCGAGGCCATGATGCCAATCCGGTCCACCTTCGCATGGTTGCTGAAATCTGAGCTTTTTGCTTGAATATCCACAGATCGATAAAATTTATAGGCGTTATTTATATCAAAAATAACAAAGCGCAACCTCTTTGCGTTGATGACTTATTCCGTTTGATTCCATCAATCGAGCGCTCAGTCCATCACTATTGCACCCATCGCCACCTTGCACACCACCTTCAGACTCACCTGAATGTATTGACGGCCAGCCGTCTCACTATGACTACGCAGTTGCCTGCCGTCATAGTCGTTCTCCACCCTGAATTGCTTCCCCGCAAATTTTTGCTATCCCAGCAGGCTGTCAACCTCTTCCCTGAAACGGTCAGAACCATAGCACCAGCCACGTCGAGGAGTGGCATCCGCATACTCAATCCTGACCTGCCTTGGCATGGGGTCACACTATCCTTTCAGAAAAAGCAAATCAAACTCTCAATGCAACAAATCTCTTCCTGACCCCGTTTATCTAGATTGGCACCTTGCCAATCCCCCAGTCATCCGTATTGATATAGATAATGTTGGGCGGCTGAGCTGCGAACAGACTACAGCCCATGAGTATCGGGCCAGCGCTGCAGAACAGACGTTGTGTGAGGTTCATGCAGCCAAACTAAGTATTCCATTAGCTGATACAAAAAAAACGCAAACAGATAAAAGTTTACCTACAATCCACGGACTAACTCTCCTCCTTCTGCTGTCAATTCAAAATTCACGGACTGACCCCACTCTGGGTATTCAATTCGTATCGGCCGTGCCATGCACTCCCAATATCCAATCCCTTTTACCTTGTAAATTCACAATTCACGGACTGACCCCTCTCCTGATAGTATTCACATAACCTCCCCCTTTAATTGCTACTTCCTCTCAAACCCTCTTTCTTTGTCTGTAAATAGAAAATCTGTCCACTTCACCAGAAAGAGCTGAACAAAAAAACCAGATAAAAGTATAAAAAATAAACATACCACTATTTTTATCCCCCAGTGATAATCAAATATTTTCCATTGAACTACAGAAAGTCCAACAGCCAAGAAAGCAAAGGCTAGTAAGTTTACAATTCCGTGAATCATGTTATCGAGGAGCTAAAGGTATAGGGTTACCATTATTTCTAATAACCCGAGTTGCTGGAGGAATCCCAAAGCGGAGAGGGGTCAGTCCGTGAATTGTGAATACTGCCAACAAC
>ENA-UZWU01000117-UZWU01000117.1-metagenome-genome-assembly--contig:-Day-4--1m-contig-117_pt2 | contig 61735 bp, 48 predicted proteins | sample MGYA00260345_ERZ794905 | MGnify/ENA metagenome assembly ERZ794905
GGTTGTAGATAACGTCCACAGGAAAGCTGCGCCCTGAGACTTCAACCACCGGCGCATCGTTGAAATGCTTCGAGAACTTGTCGACATCAATAGTTGCTGACGTAATGATGATTTTTAGATCGGGCCGCTGGGGCAATAGATTTTTCAGGTAGCCGAGCAAGAAATCAATATTCAGGCTCCGCTCATGGGCTTCGTCAATGATTATTGTGTCGTAGGCGCTGAGAAAGCGATCCCGCTGAATTTCTGCCAGTAATATACCGTCGGTCATCAGCTTGATCAGACTGTTGGGTGCACTCTGGTCGGAGAAGCGCACCTGATAGCCCACTGCCTCGCCTATATTGACCTTTAGCTCTTCGGCGATACGGGTGGCCACGGTGCGGGCAGCAATCCGGCGCGGCTGCGTATGGCCGATTAAACCTCTTACGCCACGTCCAGCCTGTAGACAAATTTTTGGAATTTGGGTGGTTTTACCCGAACCGGTTTCACCAGCGACCACAATCACCTGATGCTTGGTTAGCAGCTCAGCAATTTCGTCAGCTCGCGCGCTAACCGGTAGTTCTGGATAGCTAAAAGCAGGAACAGTCTGGCGACGGCTGTGGGTCAATGCTTGGGTTTTTAGCAATGCACTGTGCCATTGCTGCCATCCAGAACTGATATCAAGACCGCGTTTATACTGCTGAGACAGGTCTCGTAGCTGGCGACTAAGTCGAAAGCAGTCGCGAGTACTGGCAGTCTCGTCGACCAGTAACTGAAGGCGCTGAAAGTCTTGCTGACCGCTGGGTAGGTCAGGTGCTGGCTGGTTTGTCATGAATAGGTATCAGTCGCCGCTGCTCATCCACAGACAGTTGCCACTGCTTTTATTAATCGCTTCGAGTTTTTGTTGGTGGCGTTCTATCTCTTCTTGACTGGCAGTGACGACGCGCAGGGGTTGACGATCTTGCGCAAGGCGACGGATGCCACTGCGGCTATTATCTTGCCCGCCGTCAGAGGCCTGTTGACCACTGATATTGAGATTCACCTGCCCACCGGTCATCAGCAGATAGACGTCAGCCAGAATCTCCGCATCCAAGAGTGCGCCGTGGAGATCTCGCTGAGAGTTATCGACGCCATAACGTTTACACAGGGCGTCTAGGTTGTTCTTTTGCCCCGGGTGCTTTTGTCGCGCCAGGGCCAGAGTATCAATGATACGACAGCCGCTCTCAATTGCCTGATAGGCACCATTGAGCTTGGCAATTTCATGATTGATAAAACCAACATCAAAGGGGGCGTTATGAATAACTAGGTCGGCACCGTCGACGAACTCAAGGAATTCCCGAGCGACAGTTTCAAACAGTGGCTTATCCTCGAGAAATTGATCCGTTATGCCGTGCACTTCCATAGCGCCAACATCCACCTTACGCTGAGGGTTGACGTACTGATGATAATGTCTGCCGGTAAGCTTGCGCCCGACCAGCTCAACACAGCCGATCTCAATAATACGGTGATCCTGTGACGTTTCTAAGCCGGTGGTCTCTGTATCGAGGACAATCTGTCTCATGGTTTCTGCTACTTATAATTTTGTGATGATTGGGTCATTAAAGTTCGTCGATACCGCGATTGGCCAGATGATCGGCAATTTCGTTTTCAGCGTGCCCACTGTGCCCTTTTACCCAGTGCCAATCAATATCATGGTGCTTGATCACGGCATCCAGTTTCTGCCACAAATCAACATTCTTCACCGGCTTTTTGCTCGCGGTTTTCCAGTTGCGCTTCTTCCACGCCGGCATCCATTCCTGAATGCCTTTGAGCACATAGGTGGAGTCCGAGGTAACCGATACTTTGCAAGGCTCGCTGAGAGCGGCAATGCCTTCAATAACTGCGGTCAACTCCATACGATTATTGGTCGTTTCTGCCTCACCTCCACAGAGGTTTTTTTCTTTATCTCCATAGCGCATCAACACACCCCAGCCACCGGGGCCCGGATTGCCGCGGCAGGCGCCATCGGTAAATAATTCAACTGATTTCATGATCGGCCCTTGGGTCAATGATAGATATTTGATGGCTATTACCGTTACTCTGGCTATGGCTGCTATGGGGCGCCTGCTTAATGCCACTTGAGGCGCGATAACCATTGTGGGTCGCCCGCTTCCAAAGCGGCGAGGCTGTCTTGGTGCCTCGTGGAACTCGTTTAACCGCGTGGATCATATAGACGTTGCCCAACGGAAAACGTATCTTTTTACAGGCTCGCTCCCAGCGACTCTCATCCTCGTTAAAGGCTGGAGAATTAAGCGGCAGATTATAGGCGCTGTGTTCAATTTGTACGACATGGAAATTAAGCAGTGATAGCCAGTCAATAACGCGCCCTGTGCGCAGGTTATGAAAACGGTATTGGCGCTGCTTTGAGAACAGCTGCATAGGAAATTTCAGCAGGCCCATGGGACCATAGGGATTGAACATGCAGAGAATCAAATGACCGCCGGGCATGGTCACCCTGCCGGCTTCAGCCAATACTGCCTTGGGCGAAGTGGAAAACTCCAGCGCGTGATGCAGCAGCATCACGTCAATAGTCTCCGACATTAGCGGCAGTTCCATATAGTCTGAGATGGCTGCATGGTCCCCATTGAATTCCGAAGGGTGCATACTAAAGCGATGGATGTGATCAAAGCAGTCGAGAGTCTCGGCATCTTCGCTAAGCCCCAGACGTAACATTCTATAACCCGGCAGCTTGGAACATTTTTGACGCAGGATTCGCCGTTCGCGACTGAGCACATAACGGCCAAAATCAGTACCCAGCCATTGCCGAATACCTTCAGATGCCATGGCCAAATCATTCACTTTGAGGCGGTTAAGCAAGCTCTCACCAGCGCGGCGGAGTTGCTTTAAAAACACGGTGTAAAGAGGATCATTGTCATGCTGGTTATTATGTTCTCTGAGTTGCCTAAAGGCCAGCGGATGATTTCTTGCTGTTGACTAATACGTTGTGATTTGGGCCCCTGAGACATCGATGATTGTTTCGCCATCCACTGATCGTTACAATTCCGCCCTTTATTGAAATTAAGAGTACGCAACTTGCTGCCTGTAGTTCCAAAAGCCCTCTCTAAACGTCTGGTATTGCCTCTATACATAGCTCTAGCTTCGGTGAGCTGTGTTCAGCTATCGAAGCAAAACTCTGCTGTGGTGCCTATTGAGGAGACCGCTAATGCCGTGGCGGCCCAGAATACAGACGACCAGGCAAAGTTAACTGAGACAGGCGCACTGGTTAAGCGTCTTAAGCAATCTGAGGTGCCCAACCCCGCTGAGGCTTCTAATATAGCTCAGGCTCCTGACTTATCCGCAGTACTTCCAATTGACCTCTGGCAGAGGCTACGAGATGGCTTTGCCTTAACACCGGAGAGCTTGCCAGCAAGCGTAACCAAACAGCGTGATTGGTATCTGCGAAACCCAAGTTATTTAAAAACTGTTTTTGGCCGTGCCGAACCGTTTATTTTCTATGTTACCGAGCAGCTAGCTGCAGCGGGTATGCCTCTAGAGTTGGCACTGCTGCCGATCGTAGAGAGTACCTATGACCCACTCGCTTACTCTCACAGCCATGCAGTTGGGCTCTGGCAATTTATTCCCTCAACTGGAGCCTCTCTAGGACTGCGTCGCGATCGTTGGTATGACGGGCGTCGCGATGTTATCGATTCCACAGACGCGGCAATCACCTATTTAACGCGCCTGCACCGACGTTTCGACAGTGATTGGCTGCTGGCCCTCGCGGCCTATAATTCAGGTCAGGGCAATGTCAGTAAATCGATCAGACGCAATCGCAAAGCCAACAGAGGTACAGATTTTTGGTCTATTAAGCTGCCCAGGGAAACGCGCAATTATGTTCCCCAGCTTCTGGCTCTGGCGACGTTGATCCGGGACCCTGAAAAATACAACATCGAGCTGCCGGCAATAGCCAACCAACCCTACTTTGAAATAGTCGAGATTAACTCACAGATTGATTTGGGTTCTGTCGTTGAGCTCAGCGGTATAGAACTGGCCGACTTTACGCGACTCAATCCTGCCTTTCGCCGTGCCCTGACACCACCACAGACTACTCACAACCTCTTACTGCCTGTGGGTACAGCTCAGCCCCTGCGGGATATGCTTGCGACGACTGACCCCAAGACCTGGGTCCCTCACACTGAGTACGCTGTAACCAGTGGTGACACTCTCTCTGAGATTGCTGCCCGTTTTGATATACCCACAGCATGGTTGCGTGAGCGCAACAGCTTAAAAACCGATCGTTTGCAAATTAATCAGGTTTTATTAATTCCTCACAGTGGCAGTACTGGAAGCTATTTGACCAGCTCAAAACCTGGCGCTAAAGAACCCAATTATTACACTGTGCGCAGCGGCGATTCACTCTGGTCTATCGCCAAGAAATTTAATACCAGCATTAAACGTCTGCGCGAAACCAACAAACTGTCCAGCAATACGCTGCAGGTAAATGATCGATTGGTTGTTGGCAGCAAGGCTGCTGAGGTGAAGTCGGAGCATGTTCGCAAGCTATCGTACAGGGTACGACGAGGCGACTCGCTGTCACTAATTGCAAATCGCTTTGATGTCGCAGTTTCCGATATTACCCGTTGGAATAAGATTGGCCGCAGCGCCCTGCTGCAGCCAGGTCAGCGCCTGACGTTGTTTATCAACGCACTGAAGATCTGAATCGCCAGCAACGCCGCTATTTGGCGCCCTGCTGGGAGTATTTGAATACTGCGAGAAAGGCAGAGCCCCACCCGCAGAACGCAAGTTACTGCCTGCCTTAAAGCGCTACATCGGCATTGTCGCGAAGAGATTTCTGAACTGCTTGCAGTTCACGTCCACCCGTTGATGAAACACCGGCGTAGCTGAGACTCGCCTTTTGATCTTCACTCAACTTGCTGCTGTCGCCAGCTTCCACTGATGTTAACGCCAACACCACAAAGTCACCGCTGCGGGCATAGAAGCTTTCAATCAGGTCTTCAGTTGCCGTGGCAGGCAGCTGAAACGCAAAGCGTTTGATTTCATTATTAGTGCCGCCGGTACTACGTTTGGCATCGAGAACAACTTGCCATTCTAAATCTTCAGCTTTGGCCACGGTTTCAATGTCTTCACCAGAATCAACTCTGGCCAGCAATTCAGCACCACGAATCGCCAAGTTGGCGCGCGCCAATTGATCAGTCAATGAAGCCACTACCGCGCCCCGCACTTCACTTAGCGCTTTTTGACGTGCTGGAATAGACTTATTCAGCTTCAAGACCACGTAGCGATCATCGCCCAATTCCAACACGTCACTGGCATAGCTGTCTTCGAGCACTTGGCTACTAAAGGCGGCCTTATACACCGCTGGATTGGCGCTGATACCGGCCCCGCCGGCACGAGTAAAGGGCTCTGATATCTGGGCCGTCAACTCTAGGTCAGTGGCAATCTCAGCAAGATTCTCGGCGTTGTAGCTAAGTTCTTTTAAGTTGGCTAATTTTTCAACCAACCAGACATCGGTGAGTTCAGTAAGTAGCTCCTGTTCGATTCGAGCCCGCTCACTATCAAAATCGATAGTCTTCTCTTGTATGTCCAGCAGCTTGATCAAATGGATACCGCTGTCAGTTGACACAGGTGCAGAGACCTCGCCTACCTGAAGTGCCTCTAGCGCCGCCTCAAAGGACTCTGGGAATGTATCACCTGATGTGTAACCTAGGTCGCCGCCAAAATCTGCGGAACCGACGTCCTCAGAATACTCTTTGGCCAAGGCTTCAAAGGCCTCACCAGCGGCTAATTTTTCATTTATCTCAGCTAAAACATCATCACTCGGCTGCGCCAACAGAATATGTGCAGCTTGACGAGAGGTTGTTGATTCAAGGCTGTCTCGCTGCTCTTCGTAACGCGCGAGTATCTGCTCTTCAGCAACACTTTGGGTTGCACTAAACAACGCCGGATTGAGCTCGATATAATCAATAACCACCTGCTCAGGAGCTTGATAGCGCTGATTGTTGTCCTCGTAGTAGGCAGCAATCTGCTCATCGCTCAAGTCCACAGCATCAACCGCTGGCTGCAGCGGTAAAGTTAGATAGTAGTAGCTGCGCTGCTGTTCAGTAATGCTGGCGATTAAATCTAATTCGCTGGCAGTGACAAAGCCGGATGCTACAAATCCACGGACGTACTGCTCGATCAATAAATCGTCTCTCAGCATTTCTAGAAAGGTACCACTGGTATAGCCCTGAGCACGAATAGTATAAAGATAGAGATCTTGATCAAAACGGCCATCTTCTGACAAAAAAGCCGGTGTTCCGAGGAGTAATTTGCTGGTGGTGCGAGATGATATGCCCATACCACCAGATTTTGCCGCCTGAGAAAGCAATCTGCGGCCAATTAGTTGTTCCACTACCTGTGGACGGATTAGCTCGTCTTCGAGCAATGAGGCATCCAGGCCTTCATTTTCGTTGAGAATGCGTCGTTTCTCGCTGCTGATGGCGCGCAGGACACTTAGCTCTGTGACCTTTTCACCATTGACGATGACTGCTGTATCAGCCCCACTACCGGACATGGACAGAGAACCAATACCAGAAAAAGCGAAAACAATGGCAATCAAAATAACGATGCCGAAGGCGATGCCTTTCATATTGTGTCTAAAACTGTCTAACATTTTCCTGTCCTTTAATGGTGATAATACGATTAGTTCAATATTACGATTTTTAGTATTCTGATTGGCTCTGTATTAAAAAAGGCGCATCACCGATGCGCCTTTTAACCAAATCAACAACCTTTGGGTTTAACTTAATTAACAGCGTCTTTAAGCGCTTTACCAGCTTTAAAGCTAGGAACGTTAGCTGCTTTAATTTGGATTTCTTGACCAGTCTGTGGGTTGCGACCAGCGCGAGCTGCACGGTGCTTAACAGCAAAGGTACCGAAGCCAACCAGTGAAACCTGGTCGCCATTCTTTAGTGATCCAGTCACTGCCTCAAGTGCTGAGTCCAGTGCACGGCCAGCAGATGCTTTAGAGATGTCTGCGCCAGCAGCGATTGCGTCGATAAGTTCAGATTTATTCACGGTATTCCCCTTTTTTTGGAATTAGTAATTTCTAAGTCAAATGGAAAGGCTTTATGGGTGCAAAGTCACTACCCATCTGGTCTCAAGCCAATTCGTGAGTACGTTATACCAATAGCCATTTCGATGGTCAAGCTCCTTTCCACGAAATGGCTGATTTCTTTAGATCTAGTGGGTGCTTGGTCTAGAGGACTGTTGATCCTTATCATTTGGCGCACTGCTACGATTAAATTCTTCGTCGCTTAAAGATTCCGGGTTTTGTTCCAAGGCAATGTCTAACACCTCATCGATCCACTTTACCTGGCAGATAGTAAGATCCGCTTTAATATTATCGGGTATCTCCTTCAAATCACTACCATTATCATCGGGAATGATGACCGTGGTGATACCACCGCGATGGGCTGCAAGAAGCTTTTCTTTCAATCCACCAATTTTCAACACCTGACCACGCAGAGTGATTTCACCGGTCATGGCGACATTCGCTTTAACCGGAATACCCGTTAAAACTGACACCAGAGCCGTGCACATGCCAACGCCCGCCGAAGGTCCGTCTTTTGGCGTGGCACCTTCGGGAACATGAATATGCAGATCGTTCTCCTGATAGAAGTCCTTGCGTATACCAAGAGCCTTGGCGCGGCTTCTAACCACTGTCAGAGCCGCCTGAATGGACTCCTGCATTACATCGCCCAGAGATCCAGTTTTAATTACACGCCCTTTGCCAGGGATGGCTGCAGATTCAATGGTCAGTAACTCACCGCCCACTGATGTCCAAGCCAGTCCAGTTACCTGTCCTACTTGGTTTTCCGCCTCGGCACGACCATAGTCAAAACGCCGCACACCCAGAAGAGCTTCTAATTGCTCAGGACCAACACTGCCCGTTGAGGCGGCTCCATCGCGCACATGCTCAGTGACAATTTTGCGACAGATTTTGGCTATATCTCGATCCAGCCCGCGCACGCCAGCTTCACGAGTGTAATACCTGATAGCGTCCTGCAGCGCCCCTTCGGTAATCTCCAACTCAGACTCTTTTAGACCGTTGGCTTTGCGCTGTTTAGGCACCAAATAATTTTCAGCAATCGCAACTTTTTCCCCTTCGGTGTAACCGGGAATTCGAATCACTTCCATGCGGTCTAGTAGCGGGCCGGGAATATTCATCGAGTTGGCAGTACAGATAAACATTACATCAGAGAGGTCGTAGTCCACCTCTAGATAATGGTCGTTAAAGGTATGATTTTGTTCTGGATCTAGAACTTCCAGCAGTGCCGAAGCCGGATCACCGCGCTGGTCCATACCCATCTTGTCGATTTCATCGAGTAAAAACAGCGGGTTCTTTACTTTTACTTTTGAGAGTTTCTGAATCACCTTGCCAGGCAGAGAACCAATATAGGTTCTGCGGTGACCGCGGATTTCTGCTTCGTCACGCACGCCCCCCAGGCTCATGCGAACAAACTGCCGACCTGTAGCTCGAGCAATCGATTCTCCCAGAGAGGTTTTACCCACACCTGGAGGCCCAACCAAACAGAGCACAGGACCCTTAAGCTTTTTAACCCGCTGCTGAACTGCGAGAAACTCGAGGATGCGCTCTTTAACTTCATCTAGACCGTGATGGTCTTGATCCAAAGTCTGCTGGGCTTCAACTAAATTATGTTTAATACGCGAGCGCTTTTTCCAGGGCACTCCGATCATCCAATCGATATAGTTGCGCAAAACCGACGCCTCGGCCGACATTGGCGACATCATTTTGAGTTTATTCAGCTCAGACTTGGTCTTCTCTAGGGCGGCTTTTGGCATGCCCACTTCTTCGACTTTTGCCTCAAGCTGATCGATCTCAGAACCAGCCTCATCTATGTCACCCAGTTCCTTCTGAATGGCTTTCATCTGCTCGTTTAGATAGTACTCGCGCTGACTCTTCTCCATCTGTTTTTTGACTCGGCCACGGATGCGCTGCTCAATCTGGAAAAGATCAATTTCAGATTCCATCAAACCCATCAGATGCTCGAAGCGCTCGGTGAGGTCGGCAACTTCTAGCACATCCTGCTTCTGCTCGATGCTCAGGGTCATATGCGAGGCAATCGTATCGGCGAGCCGATTAGCGTCCTCAATGCCGCTGACGGTGGCAATGACTTCTGCAGGAATTTTCTTGCTCAAATTGACATACTGCTCAAAAAGCGACATCGCCGAGCGCGTTAGCACTTCCGATTCGCGCTCATCTAAATCGCCGTCTGGTAAATTTTCAATCTTAGTCTGCATAAAGGCACCGCCTTCAGACGCGTCAATCAAACTCACTCTCGAGGCGCCCTCGACTAACACTTTGAGCGTGCCATCGGGCAATTTCAGCATCTGTAAGATAGTGGCAAGAGTCCCCACAGAGTAGAGATCCTTGAGTTCAGGATTATCATCTGCAGGGTTACGCTGAGCCAGCAACACCACTTGCTTGTCATTTTCCATGGCGTCTTCTAGGGCCGTAATCGACTTTTCTCGTCCGACAAACAAGGGGACAACCATATGCGGATAGACAACTACATCGCGCAATGGCAGAAGCGGATAGGTCGTGTCTTTAGATTCAGTTGGATCAGTGGCCATGGTTACCTCAATTTTTTGAGAGCGCGGAGTTGCGCCCCAGTTCAGTTTTATTGTTACGTTATGAATTGATATTGGGACTCGCGCCGGAAAAACAACCTTAGCGGCACGCTTAATTAACGAAAATTAAGATTTTTATCCCAGCGCTGCGAGAGAGCGATTATTCCGGACATAAAAAAAGCGACTAACGTCGCTTTTTTTAACTACAGCGTCTTACCGCTGTCATGTAGAACAAAACTAGGCTTCATCCGTCGCCTGCTTTTGATCATTGTGTTCGTAGACTAGTAGTGGCTCGTTATCACCATTAATTACCGCTGCATCCACTACAACTTTGACCACACTCGTCTCTGAAGGTATTCGGTACATGGTGTCGAGCAATACGGTCTCGAGGATTGAACGCAGACCCCGCGCACCAGTCTTGCGCTCAATAGCCTTATCCGCAATGGCGTCTAGCGCATCACGTCGCAAGTCAAGCTCAACGTCTTCCATGGAGAATAATGATTGGTACTGCTTAAACAGCGCATTCTTGGGTTCAACGAGGATATTCACCAGCGCATCACGGTCAAGTTCTTGCAGTGTCGCCACTACCGGCAAACGACCGATAAACTCGGGAATTAATCCGTAACCAATCAGATCACTAGGCTGTACATCTAAAAGTGTTTCACCGATCGACTTTTGACTGTCTTTACTGCTGACCTCGGCGCTGAAACCTATACCGCCTTTCTCAGACCGGTCTCTGATAACCTTTTCAAGCCCAGCAAATGCTCCGCCGCAGACAAACAGAATATTTGAGGTGTCAACCTGGAGAAATTCCTGCTGAGGGTGCTTGCGGCCTCCCTGAGGTGGAACCGAGGCGACCGTACCTTCAATCAACTTTAGCAATGCCTGCTGAACGCCTTCGCCAGAAACATCTCGAGTAATTGAAGGGTTGTCCGATTTGCGAGAAATTTTGTCAATTTCATCAATGTAGACGATTCCGCGCTGAGCTTTCTCGACGTCATAATCGCATTTCTGCAGGAGCTTCTGAATAATGTTCTCAACGTCTTCACCTACGTAACCCGCTTCTGTCAGAGTGGTTGCGTCCGCAATGGTGAAGGGAACGTCTAGCATTCGCGCCAGGGTTTCAGCGAGAAGAGTTTTACCGCTTCCGGTTGGGCCGATAAGCAGGATATTACTCTTGCCCAGCTCCACTTCAGATGCGGAGCTGCCCGACTCACTAACTTGGAGACGCTTGTAATGGTTATAAACCGCTACCGAAAGAATTCGTTTGGCACGCTCTTGACCAATAACATAGGCATCGAGGTTGCCCTTAATTTCGGCGGGTATCGGAAGCTCGTCACTGCCTTCGGTGGTTTCGGCGACTATAGCTTCTTCAGAGATAATATCGTTGCAAAGGTCAACACACTCGTCACAAATATAGACTGAAGGTCCTGCAATAAGACGTCGCACTTCATTCTGGTTCTTGCCACAGAATGAACAGAAGAGAAGCTTGCCGCCTTCCCCTAAAGTGTCATCTTCGCTCATTGTATATCTCCAGTAAAATTATTAAGGAACAGCCGGCCCTCTAAATCCAAAGGCTAAAAAACCTAGCTACCCTGCTCCCGGCTATCAAGCACGTCATCGACCAAACCATATGCCTTAGATTCTTCGGCACTCATAAAGTTATCGCGCTCAGTATCTTCAGTAACCTTCTCCACTGGCTGACCAGTGTGCTTTGCCATCAAGTTATTAAGCCGCGACTTAATCTTGAGGATTTCCTGAGACTGAATATGAATATCGGTTGCCTGACCCTGGGCTCCGCCACTTGGCTGATGAATCATAGTGCGCGAATTTGGCAGGCAGTAGCGCTTGCCCTCTGCGCCAGCGGCTAGTAAGAAGGCGCCCATGCTTGCAGCTTGCCCAATACACATAGTGCTGACATTTGGCTTGATGAACTGCATAGTGTCGTAGATCGACATTCCCGCAGTAACAGAACCACCTGGGGAATTGATATAGAGATGAATATCTTTATCGGGATTTTCAGATTCCAAGAACAGCATCTGAGCAACAATAAGGTTGGCCATATGGTCTTCAACCTGACCGACCAGAAAGATCACACGCTCTTTTAAAAGTCTGGAGTATATGTCGTAGGCTCTCTCACCGCGTGAGGTCTGCTCTACTACCATCGGAACTAGCCCGCTGGCTTGAACGTCGTGCGTGTGCCCGGCATAGGGTTGCTGAAAATTCATCGCGTCCTCGCTGTTATCGTTATCATTCGTCAATGCTTATGCTGTTCTATACGCATCTAATCCGGCCGTCAGATCCTAGTGACCGCGATTAATATAACTATAGTCCGTTTCAGTGCGCAAGGCTTACCTGAGCTAGGCCTGTTCTCAGCTCAGGCGTTTTATGCACCTGGTTCAGGATCGGGCTTTACAGCATCTTCATAAGAGCATTCTTCGTCGGCAACTTTTGCCTTCGACAATACCAATTCAGTTACCTGATCTTCCAACACTACAGCTTCGACCGAGCTCAGCAGCTGCTGCTGGCTGTAATAATAGTCGACAACTTCTTTCGGCTGCTCATAAGTTGAGGCGATTTCATTAATTCTTTCACGAACACTATCTTCATCGGGAGTAAGCTCTTCGACTTTAACGATTTCAGAGACTATTACACCCAAGGATGCGCGACGTTCTGCCTTTTCACGGAACATATCGTCTGGAAGCATGCTCAAATCTATCTGCTGACCACCACCAAACTGCTGCACCATCTGCTGCTTCAACTGAGTAATTTCATTGTCAACCAATGCGGCAGGCAACTCGACTTTATTTAGATCAAACAATTGATTCATAACGCGGTTTTTAACTTTGCTGCGAACCGCATTACGCAGTTCGCGCTCCATATTGTTTTGCACGTCCTCACGGAATTTCTCTAATCCACCTGCATCGACGCCGTAGAGTTTGAAGAACTCATCGTTCATTTCTGGAAGCTGCTTAGACGATACTGAGTTGACCACAACGGCGAATTCAACTTTTGCGCCCTTGAGCTCTTCTGCGTGATAATCTTTAGGAAACTTCAGCTTAAGCACTTTCTCATCGCCGGCATTGGCGCCTACGAGACCGTCTTCAAACCCGGGAATCATACTGTTGGAGCCCAAAACTAGGTCTTGTCCTTCAGCTTTACCGCCAGCAAACTCTTCTCCGCCTTTGGTCCCTACATAATCGATATTCAGCTGATCGCCGTCTACAGCAGGCTTCTCTGATGCTTCAAAGGTCGCTTGCTGATCACGCAGCACGTCTATCATTTTATCTAGATCGGCATCGCTCAGATCAGTTACCGGACGAGTGATTGAAACCTTGTCCAAGTCAGCCAGTGCAATTTCTGGGTAGACTTCGAACACCGCCAAGAATTCTAGATCCTGGCCTTCGCTATCCTTAATATCATCGATTCGAGGCTGTCCTACTGGCTGCAGCTTTTCTTGGGCAATAGCTTCGTAGAAACTAGAGTTAACGATTTCGCCAACCACTTCCTGACGAACGCCTTTTCCAAACTGCTGCTTAACCACTTTGAGAGGCACTTTGCCTTTACGAAAACCTTTAATGCTAACGGTCTTGGTGGCTTTCTGGAGACGCTGAGCGACTTCGTTCTCTATTCGGTCGGCAGGGACACCAATCTTAAGTTGACGCTCAAGACCAGTGCTAGACTCGATGGAAACCTGCATGGATTTTCCTCACGATGATACTCGGTAAATTTGGTACGAAAGGCGAGACTCGAACTCGCACGGGTTGCCCCACTGGAACCTAAATCCAGCGCGTCTACCAATTCCGCCACTCTCGCATTAAAAAGAACTTTTAGTAGTAGGTAGTAGTCGGGGTTATTTACGTTGCATATAGACCCCTCTAAAAGCGGCGTGAAGTTTGCCACAGCGATTAGCAATCGGCAACCGATAAGCGTTGATTAAACGGTAAATAATAGTCTTATTGTTATTGCGCGAGACAAAACCCCATCTGATTGACTCCGGCAACAATATTTTCCCTTGATTGACCGCCCTTTTCGCCTGCCCTGAACTATGCTTGATGAGAAAAAACAGATTATTTAAATAACCTAGGAAGGAGTAAAGATATGAAGAAGCACCATGTTTTGCTAATTGCCACATTGGCTACCTTGGGCCTGACCGCATGTGACAGTGGAAACTCACCTGAGGAGGGAGCAGTTTCAGGAGTAAAAGATACAACAAAGTCCGATGCTAATTCAGATGCTATGACCAATAGTATCGAGAACGCAGCAGATGATGCGATAAACATCATAGAAGACACAGTAGACGAAGCTTCTAATGACGTTGACCAACTAATGGAAGATATGACTAGCGACACTGAGAGCGATCTCTCTGATGCTGTGGAAAAATGGAAAAGTAAGCGCCCTGCAACTTAATGCTAAATCGGTTAGCGCAAAGTTAAGGCTAGAAAATAAAAACCCCGGTATTAACCGGGGTTTTTTTGTGCTGCAGTTCAATATTTAATATCCGATCAAACATTAATTGCAGCGCTATTGCATCAAGCTCTGTATCTCGAGCTAGACTTGCTTACTAATCAGGCCGCGATCTTACGACGACGCAATCCAGCAAGACCTAACAGAGCCGAGCCAAACAGCCAGGCCGCTGCAGGAATAGGCACTTCATTAATACCGGCAACATAAAGGTTAGCTGTAGTTCCACCTTTGACGCCTTGGTTAAAGTTACCCTGACCAAATATTTTCAAAGTCATCAAGCCAACATGCTGAACACCCAAAGTAATTTTTCCCGCAGCGACTGTCAGCAAAGCCCAACCGCCAACATCAGTCCAGAACAGGACATCCTTACCATCAGCAGATTTGTGAGCGCCGTTAATGCCAACCTCAATCTGCTTTTTGGTGTCAAAGACAAATTCAAGCATCTCACCCAATTGCAAGTTATCGTCCGAAGCTCCCGTGTTAGGGCCAGTAGTCGTGTTGCATTTGTTGTTTGTGCCAGTAACACCGCCACTTATGGGGCCATCACAGACACCTAGACCAGACAGGTATCCGGAATCTAGATAGGCATAAGTCTTTCGACCATCTGTATAACCATTGACGTTTAGGTCACCAAAGTTTAACGGCTGCCCTCCACGTTCGTTTTCATCGCCATCAAAATCATAATCGTACGTTGCTGCCATTGACAAACCAGCCGTAGATAGCAGTAAGACGCCTGCGCATGACTGCAGTAATTTAACAAAACTCTTGTTCATAGCTAAAACTCCTAAGTAAAACCTCGCATAAATACCCAATATCCAGAACGACCAACTCAAGGGTAGATGCGACCAAATCCACATTTTGAAACGTAATTTAAAAACTGCTTAACAGGCCTAAGTAAACGTAGCTCTCATTTTTTCGAAAGTCAAAAAATAAAACTATCTTTTGAAAAGGTTTTTGTATAAGGGAATTTACTAATGAATAATTGATCAAAAACAGTAAAATAAATTTTATTTTATATGTTAATAATCAACAATTTAGAGTAATTAAATGAAGTGAGATGCTATGAGTATTTGATAACAAACATATCGATGGCGCAATGGGTGACTTCTTCAATCTTAGCCGTATCGGTGTAGATGCCATCAATGAATAATTTGGCAATACCATGCAGCGCACCCCAGATAACCTGAGCGCTACGCAGGGCATTATTTCCAGAAATCACCCCGCAATCCTGCCAGCAGCGCACCATATCAACCTGGTGTTGAAAACAGGGGTAAGCCACATGGCGCAACTCTTCTGTGCTGTTCTGTTGCTTCCAGATACTGCGGCCAAACATCAACTCATACTCTTCTGGATTGTCGACAGCGAACTGAACATAGCCGTTTACGTAGTCGTGAAACCTTTCCAGCATGCTCCTAGCACGGTTATCAAAATCTGCCGCAGTACTCTGATGCCGACGGCGAAAGCCCTCAGCGGCGATAGCACACAACAAATCGTTCTTATCCGAAAAGTGGTGATAGGGAGCGGTACGTGAGACACCCGCCCGCTCGGCAAGTTTGCGCAGAGAGAGGTTCTCTATCCCAGCTTCAGCGATAAGTTGCTTTGCCGCCCGCAGCAAAGCCTGCCGCAGATCACCATGGTGATAGCTTGGACGAATAGTTACTTGTGATGAACTTAGACTCATGGTCGTCAATGTAGCAATACATCTTGACAGTGTCAAAATGCATCATTAATCTCTTTGGCTAGAGCAACCAAAGCGGAAAATTTTCCGTATATCAGGTTACTAGCGTTGGAGGGGAATGCCCCGCTCTTGCTGTACGCACCTGCAGCAACGAACAAACATAAAAAATAATAATGACAAACCGGAGTCAATCATGTCCCACAGCACCTACCCCAAGCTTCTTGAACCATTGGATCTGGGCTTTACTACATTAAAAAATCGCGTCCTGATGGGCTCAATGCACACCGGATTGGAAGAAGCCTCTGACGGCTACGAGCGCATGGCGGCCTATTTTGGTGAACGCGCTAAAGGCGGTGTCGGCCTAATTGTGACCGGTGGTATAGGTCCAAATTCTGAAGGCGGCACCCACCCTAATACCAAGAAGCTTGAGACAGATGAGGATGTGGCTGGCCACAAAATGATCACCGATGCAGTGCACGAGCACGACGGCAAAATATGTATGCAGATCCTTCACACCGGTCGCTATGCCTACTCCCCAGATCAGGTGGCCCCATCAGCGATTAAGTCAGCGATCAACCCCTTCACTCCCCGCGCCTTAGACGAAGCAGGTATTCACAAGCAGATCGACGACTTTGTGTTCACCTCTGTACAGGCACAAAAAGCCGGTTATGACGGCGTTGAGATTATGGGCTCGGAAGGCTACTTCTTGAATCAGTTTATCGCTGCACGGACCAATCAGCGAGACGATGACTGGGGTGGCAGCTATGAGAACCGCATTCGTCTGCCAATTGAAGTGGTGCGACGTGTCCGTGAGGCCGTCGGTGAGCACTTCATCATTATATTCCGCCTCTCGATGCTCGATCTGGTTGAGGGTGGCAGCACATCTGAAGAGGTGATTCAGCTGGGCAAGGCGGTAGAAGAAGCGGGTGCCACGATTATCAATACAGGTATTGGCTGGCATGAAGCCAAGATTCCTACTATCGCGACTAAAGTACCCCGTGCGGCCTTTACCTGGGTTACCGCGCACTTTAGAAAAGAGCTCTCAGTACCGGTGATCACCTCCAACCGCATTAACACTCCGGAAATGGCGGAAGAAGTACTAGAGCGCGGCGATGCCGATATGATCTCCATGGCACGTCCGTTTTTGGCTGATCCCGACTTTGTTATCAAGGCCGTGGAAAACCGCGCCGACGAAATCAATACCTGTATCGGCTGTAACCAAGCTTGTCTTGACCATATCTTTGGCGGTCAAATGACCAGCTGTCTAGTGAACCCCCGCGCCTGTCACGAGACTGAACTGCATATCAATCCTACTGCGGCCACGAAGAAAATTGCTGTGGTCGGTGCTGGTCCAGCTGGACTCTCGGCAGCCACCATCGCCGCATCTCGAGGGCACAGCGTGACATTGTTCGACGCTGCCAGCGAAATTGGCGGTCAGTTTAATATTGCAAAGCAGATTCCTGGCAAAGAAGAGTTTTATGAAACACTGCGCTATTACGGCAAGCAAATCGAACTGACTGGGGTCGAGCTAAAACTGAATTCACGGGTAACAGCAGAACAACTTAACAACGGCGGCTTTGATGAAGTGGTTATCGCCACCGGTATTTCACCCAGAATGCCAGATATTGAAGGCATTGATCACCCTAAAGTGCTCAATTATCTTGACGTGATTGGTGCCAAGAAACATGTTGGCAACAAGGTTGCGATAATCGGTGCCGGCGGCATTGGCTTTGATACTGCTGAGTACATTACCCATAGCGGTGAAGCCACCAGTCTTAATATCCCTGCCTTTATGAAGGAATGGGGAGTTGATATGAGCTTTGGTTCGCGCTCGGGAATTGAGGGTGTGACTGCAGCGCCAGAGCCCTCCCCTCGCGAGGTTTACCTGCTTCAGCGCAAGAGCTCCAGAGTTGGCTCAGGTCTGGGTAAAACCACCGGCTGGATCCACCGTGCCGGCCTGCAAATGAAAGGTGTGCGCCTGATGCCTAGCTGTGACTATCAGAAGATTGATGATCAGGGGCTGCATCTCACTGTCGGCGATGAGCCGAAGGTTCTGGATGTAGATACCATCATTATCTGTGCGGGTCAGGATCCATTGCGCGAATTAGTCGAGGGGCTGAATATTCCACACCATCTAATCGGCGGCGCTGACCTAGCGTCTGAACTCGATGCCAAGCGCGCAATCAATCAAGGTACGCGTCTCGCTGCCGCAATGTAATTAGCTCGGACTAGCGCTTGTAATAGATAGTCCTTGCAACAAAGGGTCAAGCAACGGATCATGCGCGCTAATTTAAACGGCGCACCGTTGCTGGCCTTTAGTATCATCACCACAGCGTTTAACGCAAAGCCAATAAAAGAACTTACTAGAAGAACTCACAAGAAGACTATGTCCGATAAAAAACAGCAAACGCTCGACTTTCGCAATGCACTGGGCAGTTTCGCCACAGGTATCACCGTTATTACCGCATTGGGTAAAGATGGGCAAAAGGTCGGTATGACCGCCAATAGCTTTAACTCGGTCTCTCTGGACCCGGCATTGGTGCTTTGGAGTGTCGCTCGCGACGCCAACTGCTTTGATGACTTTATTGGTGCTGAGTCCTTTGCGATTCACGTGCTTGCAGCAGACCAAGAGGCCATGTCTAATCGCTTTTCGAAAAGTGGTGCAGATAAATTTGCCGACCTGAACTGCACTGAGGGCCTAGCGGGCGTGCCAATCTTGCCCTACTACAGCGCCTGCTTCGAATGTCAGATTGAAAATCAATATGAAGGCGGCGACCATATTATTTTAGTCGGCCGAGTTATTGAGTTTAGAGACAATGGTCTAGAGCCACTGATCTTTAATCGCGGCAAATACGCGACACTAGCTTAAGGCTCGACACCGCAGAGTGCTGTCAATTGACTCAGCACCTGCGCAACCGGCATCACATCTGCATATTTAGCATTTAAATCAAATAGATTAGCGCGGTGCGCCTCGGGATTTCTATCTCCTACAGCTTCTTCCGCAACCACTACCTGATAATTATTCTGTAAAGCATCTACCGCCGAGGCACGTACACAGCCACTGGTAGTCAACCCTGTCACAACTAATGAATCCACACCCAAAGTAGACAGCTGCTGGTCTAGATCCGTATCAAAAAAAGCACTAGCCCACTGTTTCTCTATCACCGGTTCGCCGTCCAACGGCTCTAATGCCGAATCAACTTTTACCCAGTGACTGTTCGGCTGCAAAACGTTTAGCGCTGGCACTTTCTGACGAAACACCTTAGCCTGCTGATCATTGCGGTAAACCACTGTGGTGAAAAATACCGGTAGACCCAAAGCTCTAAAAGCCTCGAGCAGCTGCACATTAGCCGCCACTACCTCAGGACAGTCACTTCCCAGAGCACAGGCTGGATCGGTAAACCCATTGATCATATCCACCAATAGCAGAGCCGGGCTGGCGGTTAGGCCGAGAGCATTTTGCTGTAGATCATTCGAAGTCATAGCCATTCTCATCAGTGTTTTTTAGTCGTAAAAAAGCGGGCTGTGCTTCCCATTACAAGGAGCCCAGCCCGCTAGTGATACTACGCTATTTTAGAAACGGTAGTTAAAGTCAATCCCGTAAGAGTCTTTAGCACCTGGGTGAATAAATGAACCACCAAATTCAGGCGCTGGAATAATCTCTTCCAGATACTTTTCATCGGTCACATTGCGACCCCAGATAGTCACACCCCAGTTCTCCGCATCAAAAGAGATACGCGCATTGAGTGTGTCATAGGCATCGCGCTTCGCTTTGCTCATATCCTGAGTCAAACCTGGACCATTAAAGACCTGCCAGATTGTTGGAGTTGCCTCACCCTGCAGGGTGTGGAACGCCATCTCACCAACATACTGCCAATCTAAGCGTGCAGTCATCTCGACGCCACTGCTAACTGCCATCTCAAACTGGGCGCCCAAGTTGTAGGTACGATCTGGTGACTGTGGCGCTTCATTGCCCTCAGAGAGCGGACGGTGATCATTCTGGATAATTTCGCTATCCAAGAACCCTGCACCACCAAATACCGAGAGGTTTTCTGTAACCACTGCGTTAAAGTCCATTTCAAAACCCTGGATCTCTAACTCGTCAATGGTTGTGACAACACGCATCAAACCAAATGGACCAGCAAAGAATTCAAAGAACTGATTGTCTTCAACTTCGGTCTGGAACACCGCGGCATTCACGCGCAGACGGTTGTCGAAGAACTCCATTTTGCTGCCAAACTCAAAGCTTGTAGAGACTTCTTTTTTGTACTCGTCTTGAACACTCAAATTGGCATCCACAGCTACACCTGGATCGCCGCAACTAGGAACGAATGATGGGCAGGTATCGCCATACCAGAGATCCAACAGCGCTTCACTACCGATAGAGTTAAAGCCACCACTGCGGAAACCCACACCCCAACTAGCATAGAGGTTGAGATCTTCAGCAGCATTCCAGCTCCAAGTCACTTTTGGCTGGAACTGGCTAAAGGTTGCACTCCGCTTCGGTATACCATTTGGGTTGCTAGCGAACGCAGGGTTGATTGAACCAGAGGAATTAATATTTAGCCCTGACCCAGCCTCATTTGGTACCTGATTTCTTACGTCACGCTCTTCACGGTCAAAGCGCCCAGCGACAGCAATCTCCATATCGTCACTGATATCAAACTCGAGCTGACCAAATATCGCCATAACGGAGGTATCAAACTGATCACTGAACATTAAGTCAGTGGGATTGGGACCCGTTGGACCCACATAACCTTGGCGCAAGAATCCGTTACCTGTATCCGCACCATAGGCGACTACCACTTCACGCTCAATCTCAGCAGCGTAGACACCGGCAATCCAGCTGATATCTGCATCATAATCCGACGTCAGGCGGATTTCCAGGCTGGTATCTGACTGATTGCGCTCCTGATATTGATAACCGTCACAGGCTGTGGGGGTATAGGGACCATAGATACCGGTAAAGTCGGGATCAGCTCCGCCATTTCCAGGAAATACGCCAAATGGGCCAAAAAAGTCACCGAACAAATCACTGCGATCTGCACCACCAAAAGCGGTAAGCGCATTATTTAAGGTCGCGCGATCTGCCTGACAGGCGTCGGTTAATTCATAACCATAAAACGTCGCACTGGTGCCGTCCGAGAGTAAATACTCTTCCAGATCGCTGTAGCTCAAGATTGCAGTAACATCGACACCGTCTCGGTCCCAGTCTGCTTTGATCGAAAACTCAGTGGTTTCCTGCTCATTTTCGCCTGGAACATTATTCGAGAAGATAAATTCATGCTCGTTGACATCTTTAAAGAAGCTTGGGCCGAATCCCGCAGCAAATGCTGGAATCGCAAACACCGCATTAAAATTAATCGCACCGCCACTCACTTCGCTCATACCACCACGGAAATCCAACGACAGCTCTTCATTTACATCCCAAATAACACGCCCGCGCACGGTGGTGTCTTCAAGAAAGTCTACAGAACTGGCACCGGTCAGGGCATTGCTGTAATGACCATCGGTTTCACGCTGGCTGACGCTAACACGACCCAGTACACCTTCAGCCAAACCGCCGCTCAGCGTTAAACTAGCATTTTTAGAGCCATTATTACCGGCACCCACTTTAACCTTGCCTTCAAACTCTTCATCGGGACGGTTAGTACTGACAATAATCGCACCGGCCACTGCGTTGCGGCCATAGAGTGCACCCTGAGGGCCTTTAAGAACTTCAATCTGACTAACATCCATCAGCTCTTCGTTAAAGCCATTTGGATTGGTTACCAGCACACCATCAACCACATAGGCGAAGGTGGATTCCGCATCACGAGTTGAAACAATACCGCGAATGCTGACCTGTGTATCACCCACGTTAGCGGAGTCAACCATAGTCACATTGGGCATCAGGCTAATAAAGTCAGCTGGACGCTGAATACCGGCACTCTCAATTTGAGCTTCAGTAAAGGCGGTTACCGCAATAGGCACTTCCTGAAGATTTTCCGCACGTTTTCGCGCTGAAACCACAACCTCTTCGATGGTTATCTCTGCCACCGAGGTGGTGGCTAAACTGGCCATTATGGCCATTGCCATCACATTTCTGCTGTTAATTACTTTCATACTATTTCCCCTCTTCCATTATTTATGTTGATACTTCTATTGTTTTAATGTGTCTCTTTTTATTTTTTTACTGCATTTAAAAAATTACTTTGAGCCCACAAACGTCGGCTTTAACGGTGCTGGCAGATGAGTCTCCGCTTCGCAGCGACTGCGAATATCTTCGAGATCGCCACCCACATTAAACAGCGCACTGCTCTCGCCACGCGCCGCAATCAACTTCGCGCGAAGCTTGTCAGTACCCGCTTGATCAACAGTCCCATCAGATGCCATCACGACACCGTAACGCTTGGTCCCTTCAATAGAGACCAACCGACGCGCCACATCCTGACGCACCAATTCTGGGTCTCGAGCAAAGGGATCGCCCCAGCCGCCGCCACCCCAGGTATTGAAATACAGCAGATCGCCCGTTTTTACCTTGATGCCTTCAACCTTGGCTGCCAGCCACTCCTCAGAACCATCTGCACGGACCAATTTTTTGGTGGAACGCAGCCCAGTTTCACCCCCGAGCACACCCCAGGGATACGTCAGCCAGCGATCGTCATGAATACCAATATCGCCATCACAGAGAAAGCGATAGGCAACGCTCAAGCCATTGCCACCGCGGTGCAAACCAGCACCCCCAGAATCTGGAATGGTTTCATAGCGCTCGATACGCAGCGGAAAATAGGACTCAATAAATTCATTCGGCACATTGGTGAATCCAGGCCACAAACTGTGTCCGTCAGGCCCATCACCCACCGGGCGACCGGGAACACCACCAAAACCAATCTGGAATAGCTGGAACCATTCATTGCCCTTGCCTTCGCGACTGTCATAGCCAGAGAAGAACAGATGCGGCGAATCGGAGAAGCCTGCAGCATTCAGCATCATCTCCGGCGCGCCCATGCCCAGCAGCGCACCCAGCACATCAAAAATACGACCCAGAGCATGGGTTCGGCCGGACAGTGCCGCAGGGTAATTAGGCTTTAACAGCGTACCTTGAGGAATGCGCACATCCACCAGATCATAGAAGCCGTCGTTAAACACAATCTGCGGATCCACCACGTTGATGGTGAACGAGCCAAAGAACATTTTGAACATATCTTCGTTAAGGAAGAAGTTCACCGAACTCTGTGCTTGAGGGTCGGTGCCGGCAAAATCAAAGATCGCCTTCTCCCCCTCACGCCACATGGTGCACTTAATCTTGTAAGGACCCATGCCCATGCCGTCATCGCAGATATAGTCCTCAAACTCGCGTGGCTCTTCGGGAATAAACATACCAATAATATGCTTCATTGCCTCGTAGTTACGCTGCAACATAATATCCATTGTCGAGAACAGCACATCATCACCAAAGCGAACCGCCAACTCGACGCAACGCTTGGCGGCCGTATTACAGGCTGCCACCAGAGCATTGAGATCAAAGCGGTTCCACTGAGGTGTGCGCACATTGTGTAGAATCAGCTCTAGCAGGTCAGCCTGCAGCACACCTTTCTTATATAACTTGGTGGGCGGAATACGAATACCTTCCTGAAAGATGGTAGTGGCCTGAATCGGAATCGACCCCGGCACCATACCGCCATTATCTGACATATGACCAAACATGGCCGACCAAGCGATATGGCGGCCATCTTTAAAGATTGGCACCAACACCACCCAATCTGGCAGGTGAGAAACTGCCGCATTACACATATAGGGATCGTTGGTAAGGATAATATCCCCCTCTTCGATCTCTTCATCATAGGCTTCTAGAAAGGGCCCGATAAATGAACCAAACTGACCCACTACCATCTTGCCTTCTTTGTTGGCAATCATCGGGAAGCAGTCACCCTGCTCACGGATACCCGGAGACATAGCGGTTCTAAACAACACAGCATCCATCTCTTCCCGTGCATTACGCAGGGCATTCTCAATAATATCGACGGTGACGCCATCTACATCAATACGCTTTAAGGGATCATTATTGGTTTCTAATAGTCTTGCCGTCATGATTATTTACCCCCCTGTTGGATTGAAGACTGGGTAGCCAAGGCACCTGGATTAATCAGCAAGTTACCGACTTTATCTACCATGGCCACATAGCCGGGCAGTACTACGGTAGTGGAGTCCATCTCTCCGACAATAGCCGGCCCCACAACCTCCAATCCAGTGCTGAGCTTATTGCGGTCATAGATAGTCGAGTCGTACCAATTGCCCTCGTAATAGAAACGGCTGCTGGCAATCTTGCACTCTTCAAGGCGCATGCCGGTCTCACCAATTTGGCGCTCGGCAATGGCTTTGGCTTTAGCCTTGGCAAGTGCTCGGATCATTAGAATCTCGTGGCCATCATCCAACTTAAAGGTAAATAGCTGCTCATGCTCGGCATCAAACTGGCCGGTTAACAACGCAACACCTTTCTCTTTAAGCTCGGCCTCGGTAAAGTCGATGGTGATTTGGAAGGCCTGCCCGGCATAGCGAAGATCAGCCTGATAGGAAATCTCATGCTCTGATGCCGGAATACTGTCTTTTAACAGCGCGTCTCCAGCCCGTACCTGTAACTCCATTAAATCCGCCGTCAACTGCGCATCAGTGAGATCACCGGCCATCGTTAGATAGGTTCGCGCAGCTTCATCTTGCACCTGAGTGGTGGCATCACCATAGGCACAGAGAACGCCGGGACCCGGCGGAATAATCACTGGCCAAGCGTCCGTTAACACACCCAATGCATTGGCATGCAATGGCCCTGCGCCGCCAAAGCCAACCAGAGCAAAGTCACGAGGGTCATAGCCTTGTTCCACCGACACCAGACGTAGCGCGCCGAACATGGACTCATTGGCGATTTTAATGATGCCTTCAGCTGCAGCCATTAAATCTATACCCATGGCATCCGCAACCGACTGAACTGCAGCCACCGACGCTTCGCGATTAATTTCCATCTTGCCACCCAACTGCACATCTGAGGGCAGATAGCCCAGTACAACATTGGCATCGCAGACGGTAGGCTGAACGCCACCTTTCATATAACAGGCAGGGCCAGGTACAGCACCGGCAGACTCTGGGCCTACACGCAGCGCTTTAGTCAATTCGGGAACAAAGGCAATAGAACCACCGCCAGCTCCCACAGTACGCACATCCACCGAGGGGGCGCGAACTCGCACATCAGCAACAATGGTCTCGCGACGCACCCGAGCACGGGAGTTTTGGATTAGCGCCACATCGGTGGAGGTACCACCCATATCGCAGGTAAGAATATTGTCATAACCAGCGCGACTGCAGAAATAGATCGCTCCAGAGACACCCCCAGCAGGACCAGACATCAGCATATTGACCGGAGACTCCGCGGACGCTCTAGCCGAAGCCAGACCACCATCGGAACGCAGAATCGCCAGTTGAGTATCAGGACCCATCTTATCGTCTAATGCCGCCTGCAGATTACTCACATAGCTGGCTACTTCCGGACGGACATAGGAGTTCACAACGGTGGTTTCGGTGCGCTCGTATTCCTGCATCTCCGGCACTACGTCGCTGGAGATAGAAATCGGTGTGTCGGTAAAAATTTCAGCGGCAATTTCACTGGCGCGCTGTTCGTTGACACCATTGATATAGGCATTGATAAAGCAGATGGTTAAGGCTTCCACCTCACCTGTGGCATGGAGTTTTGTCAGGTCAGCACGGAGTTGCTCTTCATCCAGCACTTTCACGACTTCGCCATCGGCACTCATTCGCTCGTGGGCGCCAATAGTTAATTCAAGAGGGGCTAACAGTGGCTTTTTCACAAAGCTAACCCAGCCTCCCAGTCCGCCGGGACAAAAAGATCGGGCCACCTGCAGGGTATCTTCATAGCCAGCCGTAGTGACTAGACCGACCTTAGCGCCGCGTCCTGTCAGCACCGCATTAGTGGCAACCGTAGTGCCGTGCATCACCCTGCCGACTTCAGCTGGGTTAACCCCAGACTCATCGCAGATACGCGCAATACCATTAAGCACACCGATGGAGGAATCCTCCGGTGTCGACGGCACCTTGGCCGTATGGGTTTCCCCGGTCTCTTCATTGATCAAAAGAAGGTCTGTGAACGTTCCCCCTACATCTACCCCTAACCTATAACTCATCTTTATCTCCGAGTTTTTTTATGTTTTATTTTTTTATTTTTTTATATTGCCGCTTACAACCGAGCTTTAAAGCGTCTGGCCTTAAGATCGCTTGCGCTCTAGTGCATCAGCTGTTTAGGCCGCGTGCTCTTTAGCCCGCCTGCTTTGCCAAATATCCCTGCAACCAAGTCTTGGCTCTACCGCCGGGCGCAGAGCCCGTTAATCTCTGAGCCAGGTCTGAGGCCTGCATTAATTTACCCAGATCTATACCTGTTTTAAAACCCATCTGCTGTAGCATCATAGCAATATCATCAGTGGCGACATTTCCAGACGCTCCTGGGGAAAATGGGCAACCACCCAACCCAGCAATGGAACTGTCAAACCGCCGAATGCCAGACTCTACTGCGGCGTAGACATTAGCCAGCCCCATGGCCCGCGTATCATGAAAGTGGCAACCTAGCTGCTCGGCGCCATGACTCGCCACCAGAGCTGCGGTCAATTCACGCACCTGTTGAGGGTGAGCGGCACCCACTGTATCAGCCAACACGACTTGGTCGGCACCAGCGGCAAGAAACTTTGCCACTATGTTTTTTACCACGGCTGGATCTGTCGCTCCATCAAAGGGGCATTCGAAGGCCACTGCAATGGTGGCTATAACCTCTATACCATCCTTTTTCGCCAACTTGAGGATTTCCAAGGTCACTACTTCTGCCTCAGCCATGCTCATACCGACATTCTTTTGTGCCATCCCGTCACTGGCATAGACCACCATGGTCACAGTTTTGACGCCGGATTCGCGCGCGAGCTCATAGCCTTTCATATTGGGAATAAGCGCGATCGTTGGGGTAACAAACTCTGCCGCATCTAATGCAGAAAAAACCTGACCAGTGCCGGCCATGGCGGGGACGACCTTTGGGGAGACAAAACTGCCCACCTCGATTTGCGGGACGCCACAATCGGCGATGGCATTGACCAGTTGGAGGCGCTGCTCCACAGAGAGGACCTGCGGTTGGTTCTGAAGTCCATCTCTGGGCCCAACATCAGTAATCACAACTGTTTCAGACATTATTTAATAATCCCTTGATCTTTCATCTGCTGTATTTGGTGTACGCTCAAATTGAGCAATTGGGTCATCACCTCGTCTGTGTGCTGCCCCAGTGTCGGCGCGGCAGTAAATACCTCATCACTGCTGCGGGATAATTTAATCGGATTACCCGGCCCCTTAGTCGAATTGCCATTGGGGTGTTTTAAATCCACTACCATGTTGCGGTGAAGCACCTGAGTATCTGCCAATGCCTGACTCAGGGTATTAACCGGTGCACAGGGAATTCGCTGAGCTTCAAACAGCGCCAACCAATAGGCACAACTATTAACACTCAACAACTCATTGAGTCGGGCATTGATCATGTCGCGGTCTTCCCAGCGACCAGGTTGAGTATCATATTTGCTATTTTCAAAGTCAGCGCAGTTAAGCACCCCCTTGAGATTGGTCCAGAAATTATCCGTGATCACTGCAATCACAATTGATCCGTCGGAGCAACGGAAGGTGTTGTAGGGCACATGAACAAAGTGGCTATTGCCAATGGGATAGGGATCCTCTTCGGACAGAAAATGCATGGTCGCCATATAGTTGAGCATTGAAATCTGACAATCCAACATAGAAATATCCACATGCTGGCCCAAGCCACTGCGCTCACGCTCATACAGCGCCGCCAAAATCCCCATCACTCCAAACATGCCACCGCCGAGATCGCCGATAGGAATACCCGCTCGCACCATGGACTCGGGGCCAGCTCCCGTAATCGACATGCCACCCCCCATAGCCTGGGCAACCTGATCAAAGGCAGGACGTTTGCTGCCAGGACCCTCAGAACCAAAACCGGACACTGTACAGGTAATAATACGAGGATTGACTTCGCTCAGTGACGCGTAATCAATTCCCAGACGCTCGGGTACACCAGCACCAAAATTACTGATCACAATATCCACATTGTTCACCAGATCTTTAAATAGCGCTAAGCCGTCTTCGGTCTTTAGGTCTACCGCAACACTCTTTTTATTGCGGTTTAGGGTGATGTAGTAGGCGCCCATTCCATCGAGGGAATTGTTCGGATCTGCGGCCAAGAGCTTGCGCGTACCCTCTCCGGCCAAAGGCTCGACTTTAATTGTCTCCGCACCCAGATCAGCGAGAATCATACTGCCGTAGGGTCCAGAAAGCATATGGGTAAGGTCAAGTACGCGGACACCGCTAAGGGGCTGACTCATAAAATCTCCTAGTTAGTAGACCCCATGGCGAAAATACCGTCGCAAAGGAATCTAGTCTTACGGATAATCAGTACCCTGCATTGAGATTTACTTAAATTCACCAGTGCCCTCAACCAAAGGCATTTACTGTCGATGATTGACCTATAGGTTAAATCCTCGTATAACCGGTAGGGGAAATCGTCTTTTGGTCATATGGCATAATGTTATACCAATAAGATAATAGCAACCCTATCTTTTTTTAGGCACGGCTTTAAGGTACTTTCCGCTACTCATCAAGGCAGACATTATGAGCAATATTCCAAGCCCAACCCTATTTACTCGCACTCTGCGCCGCCATGTTTCTGCCGATCATCCAGTACCGCTCTACTACCAACTCTATAGTCTAATCAAAAACTTTATTCTCGACGGTTCTCTTCACTACAACGACAAACTGCCCAGTGAGCAGGAACTGGCGGAATTATTTCATGTGTCACGGATTACTGCCAAACGCGCGGTCAATGAGCTCGCCGCCGAACATTTGGTTGAACGAGCCCGTGGCAAAGGCACACACGTTATCTACAAATACTCACCAAAGCCGGTTAAGGCGCCCATGATCGGCGTGCTCGAGGAGATCGAGAGTATGGCCGAAGACTCCACTGCCACCGTTCTCGAATGCGCTATGATCAAACCACCACAATCTATTGGCACAGACTTTGGCATCAAGCCCGGCGATACTCTGTTCCATTTAGTTAGGACTCGGGAAAGAGCTGGCGGCGTATTTGGCTATTTCGACAGTTGGACCGCCGAGGTTCAGCTACCCGAGAGTAACGATATATTTATCGATGAGTCGCGGCATAAATACTTCCGTGAAAGCGGAGTATATTTCAGCCATGTTACTCAGACTATCGGCGCTATCGCTGCCTCCCCCACTCTTGCTAAGCAACTCGATGTTGAAGTGGGTGCCCCACTACTGAGCTTAGTGCGGCGCTCCTTCCGCCAAAATGGCGAGCAGGAAGAACTGGTCGACTACATCCATGCATTCTTTAATACCGAGCTATTTCAGTATCAGATGGATCTCAAGCTCGATTAAAACTCAGTAATCCGCAGCGCTGAAGACTTACAAATCATCTCCTTTCATGCGGCTAATAAAGTTTACGTTGACGTAAACGTTAGATAATAATTATACTTACGGCTGTTTAGTCATTGAGATCGGAGTGTGTAATGGTCAAAGCAGCACAGCAAAACCGCGGCCCTGATATCAGCATTGAATACAGTATTTCGCAGCTGTCAAAAGAGTTTGATGTCACCACAAGAAGCATCCGTCACTATGAAGATCTCGATCTGCTCTCCCCCGCCCGCCGTGGCCAAACCCGTATTTATTCGCAGGCCGACCGCACTCGACTGCGACTTATTTTGCGCGGCAAGCGTCTCGGGCTGTCTCTAGAGGACTCTCGAGAAATTATCGATATGTATGAACCGGGTAAAACCAATGTTGACCAGCTAGAAAAACTGATCGACGCGATTCAACTTCAGCGCAGCAAACTCAATCAACAGCTCGACGATATCAGCAAACTTTTAAAAGATCTAAATCAGGCCGAAGCAGACTGCATCGACGCCCTCAAAACCAATGGAAGCCAATAAGCCATGAACACCATTTATCCCAGTTTGAATTTTAATCTCGGTGAAGATATCGACATGTTGCGCGATAGCGTTTTTCAATTTTGCCAGACTGAAATTGCACCCCGAGCTGCTGAGATTGATCAGAGCAACGAATTCCCCATGGACCTGTGGCGCAAATTCGGCGATATGGGACTGCTGGGCATTACCGTGGACGAAGAGTACGGCGGTTCAGGCATGGGCTATCTGGCACACTCTGTAGCCATGGAAGAGATATCGAGAGCTTCGGCTTCAGTGGGTCTTTCCTACGGTGCTCACTCCAACCTCTGCCTCAATCAGCTGGCTAAAAATGGCAGCCATGAGCAGAAACTCAAATATCTACCCAAGCTCTGTTCCGGCGAACATATAGGCGCCCTGGCCATGAGTGAACCCAACGCTGGGTCCGATGTAGTCAGCATGAAACTAAGCGCTACTAAACAGGGCGATCACTATCTGCTAAATGGCAATAAGATGTGGATCACCAATGGTCCAGATGCCCACACCTATATTATCTACGCAAAAACCGATACCAGTGCAGGCTCGAAAGGTATTACCGCCTTTATTGTAGAGCGCGATTTACCCGGCTTTTCCCGCCATCAAAAACTCGACAAACTCGGCATGCGCGGCTCCAACACCTGTGAGCTCGTCTTCCAAGACTGCGCCGTGCCAGCAGAAAATATTCTCGGCGGCGAAGGCTGCGGTGTCGCCGTTCTGATGTCCGGCCTAGATTATGAGCGCACCGTTTTATCCGGTGGTCCAGTGGGCATTATGCAGGCCTGTCTCGATGTAGTACTGCCCTATATCCACGAGCGCAGTCAGTTTGGCCAGGCGATTGGTGAGTTTCAGCTAATGCAGGGCAAAATCGCCGATATGTACGCCGATTTAAATGCCTCTCGAGCCTATCTTTATGCCGTTGCCAGGGCCTGTGATCTGGCTCAAGACTCGCGTAAAGACGCCGCCGCAGTGATCCTCTTTACCGCCGAAAAAGCCACTCAATTGGCCCTGCAAACTATTCAGGCCCTAGGCGGCAATGGCTACACTAAGGAATATCCCGCGGGGCGCTTACTGCGCGACGCCAAACTCTATGAAATTGGTGCCGGCACATCTGAAGTGCGACGCATGTTGATTGGCCGTGAGTTGTTTAACCAGAGCTAAAACTGGGCAACCAATAAGCTCGTTAAAAATAGTGCGGAGCCAACAAGGAAAAACTTATGCCGATTATCGAAACCAAGATCAATAACAAGAGCGCGGACTTTATTGCCAACGCCGAAGCCATGCAAGCTCAGGTCGAGCACCTTAACAACACATTGGCAGGCATTCGCCAAGGGGGCGGTGAAAAAGCCTGCGCACGACATATGGCACGAGGTAAATTGCTCCCCCGAGAACGGGTCCAAGCACTGTTAGATCCTGGCTCACCCTTCTTGGAACTCTCCGCCCTGGCCGCTCATGAGGTTTACGCTGAGTCTGTTCCAGCAGCCGGCATTATTACCGGCATAGGTCGCGTTAGCGGACAGGAATGCGTTGTTGTGGCCAATGACGCCACGGTTAAAGGCGGCAGTTATTATCCCCTAACGGTGAAAAAACATCTTCGCGCTCAGGCTGTAGCCGCAGAAAATAATCTGCCCTGTATTTATCTCGTGGATTCCGGCGGCGCCAACCTGCCCCGTCAGGATGAAGTTTTCCCCGACCGTGAACATTTCGGCCGCATTTTCTTTAACCAAGCCAATATGTCAGCACAGAATATTCCGCAAATTGCTGCCGTTATGGGCTCCTGCACTGCCGGCGGCGCCTATGTGCCCGCCATGGCTGACGAATCTATTATCGTCAAAGATCAGGGCACCATTTTTCTCGCTGGCCCGCCTCTCGTTAAAGCCGCCACCGGTGAGGTGGTCACGGCAGAAGAACTCGGCGGCGCCGATGTTCACTGCCGCACCTCTGGCGTAGCCGACCACCTAGCCAACAATGACCACCATGCGCTTGCGCTAGCGCGCAACGCAGTGGCAAGACTAAACCGCGTTAAGCCGGTTAATGGCGATCTTAAAGACGCAGTGGAACCCATTTATAACAGCACAGAAATTGGCGGCGTAGTGCCCAGTGATTCACGCAAGTCTTACGATGTTCGCGAGATTATTACTCGGGTAGTCGACGGCTCTGATTTTGATGAATTTAAAGCACTTTACGGCACCACCCTAGTCTGTGGTTTCGCCCGAATATTTGGCTACCCGGTGGGCATAGTGGCTAATAACGGCATTCTCTTTGGCGAGTCGGCACAGAAAGGCGCGCACTTTATTGAGCTCTGCGCCCAGCGCAAAATCCCTCTGGTATTCCTGCAAAATATCACCGGCTTTATGGTCGGCAAACAATATGAAAATAATGGCATTGCTAAACATGGCGCCAAGATGGTCACCGCTGTCGCCACCGCCAATGTGCCCAAATTTACCGTTCTGATTGGCGGTTCATTTGGCGCGGGTAACTACGGCATGTGCGGTCGCGCCTATGATCCAAGGTTTATGTTTATGTGGCCCAATGCCCGTATCTCAGTAATGGGTGGCGAGCAAGCAGCTGGAGTCTTGGCTCAGGTGACTCGCGATAAAAATGAGCGGGACGGCATTGACTGGAGTGCGGAGGAAGAAGCTCAATTCAAGCAGCCGATTATGGATAACTATGAGCATCAGGGGCATCCCTACTATGCCTCAGCAAGACTTTGGGACGATGGTGTGATTGATCCTGCGGATACTAGAATGGTGTTGGGTTTGTCGATTTCGGCGAGCCACAATCGGGTTATAGAAGAGACTAAATTTGGAGTTTTTAGAATGTGATATTTGCGCCCTGTTATCTCGACAGGGCGAAACGATAATGGCGCTAACTGCAGGATGGAAGCCTAAAGTTTAGAACGCAGTACACCAGAGCGAGATCTCTCACATTCGTTCGAGATGACAAAGGGTTTTTATGTCATCACGACACAACTAGCTAGCTTGTCATTCCGACAGAACTAGTAAACCTGTCATCCCGACAGAACTAGTAAATCTGTCATCCCGACAGAGCGTAGCGACGAGGGATCTACTTGCAGAATTGCAGACCAAGACAAAAACGGACTATAACCAGCAATAAATGGACAAAGAAATGTTTACCAAAATACTAATTGCCAACCGCGGTGAAATCGCCTGCCGAATCATTCAAACTGCGAAAAAAATGGGTGTTAAAACCGTTGCCGTATTCAGCGAAGCAGACCGTAATTCACTGCATGTTAGCCTCGCCGACGAAGCCATCCACATAGGTCCATCGCCCTCCACCGAATCCTATTTGGTTATCGACAATATTATTCAAGCCGCTCTTAGCAGCGGCGCCCAGGCAATCCATCCAGGCTATGGTTTTCTCTCAGAAAACGCCGACTTCTGCCGCCAGTGCGACGCCAACAATCTCATTTTTATAGGCCCCCCAGTCGAGGCTATCTTGGCCATGGGCTCCAAATCCGCCGCAAAAAACATTATGGCAAAAGCCAATGTACCGCTGGTTCCCGGCTATCACGGCGACGACCAAAACCCTGCCACTCTCAAGCAGTCCGCAGATGATATGGGCTACCCAGTACTGCTCAAAGCTGCCGCCGGTGGCGGTGGTAAAGGTATGCGCGCGGTCCACCATTCAAGCGAATTTGATCAGGCCCTAGCTGCCGCCAAGCGCGAGGCCAAAAACAGCTTTAACGATGAGATTATGCTGGTGGAAAAATATCTCCAGCAACCTCGACATGTGGAAATTCAAGTATTCGGCGACCAACACAATAATGCCGTACATCTATTTGAACGCGACTGTTCCCTGCAACGTCGCCACCAAAAAGTGATCGAAGAAGCGCCGGCACCGGGCATGACCGAAGAGTTGCGCCAGCGCATGGGTGCAGCAGCAATTCGCGCCGCCACTGCGATCAATTATCAAGGCGCCGGCACCGTCGAGTTTTTACTCGATAGCAGCGGCGAGTTCTTCTTTATGGAGATGAACACCCGCCTCCAAGTAGAACACCCAGTCACTGAAATGATCAGTGGCCAAGACCTAGTAGAATGGCAGCTGCGGGTCGCCAATGGCGAACACCTGCCCTGCACCCAAGATCAGCTAACACTCAAAGGCCATGCTTTCGAAGCACGGATTTATGCCGAAGATCCAGAGCACGACTTTCTGCCCTCCACCGGCCTGTTAACCGAACTGCGATCACCATTGGAAACAAACAATGTGCGCATCGATAGCGGTGTGATTGAAGGAGACGAAGTTTCAGTATTCTACGACCCCATGATCGCCAAACTAGTGGTATGGGACTTAGATCGAGAACGTGCCCTTCAACACCTAACTCGTGCCCTGAGCGACTATAAAATCTCCGGCGTCACTACCAATATTCCATTTCTCTACAACCTCGCCAGCAGCCAAGCCTTTCGCAACGGCGATGTAAATACCGGCTTTATCGAAGAACATGACGATGAGATATTCCATCGCCGCCAAGAGGATCTCGACTACGCCGCACCATTGGCAGCGCAGGCTATTCTGACCGCACGAGAAGAGTCTGCCAGAGACCTAGCCAAACAATCCAACGAACCCAACTCCCCTTGGCACCTAGTTAATCATTGGCGTCTCAGCAACAACAGCCCACAAAGACTAAATGTCACTATCGGCACAGAACAGGTTGAAGTGATTACAGAGAATTCAGCCCTACTCACCAATATCAAAGCCGTCAACGACGCAACCGGGTTTAATCTATTTACCCCAAATGGTGTCTTTCACTGCGCCGAAACTCAACCTGATTTGGGTCTAGACCAAGACCAGGACAGCAGTGGCAATCTAGCCGCACCGATGAACGGTACAGTAGTCACTCTGTTAGTAGACCCTGGAATACCGGTTACCAAAGGCGAAACCCTAATGGTTATGGAAGCGATGAAAATGGAACACAGCATCGCCGCCCCCAGCGACGGCAAAGTCAGTGAGTTCTTTTATCAACCTGGCGAGTTGGTGGATGGCGGTGCTGAGTTATTAGCATTCGAACACGCAGAGACCTAAATACACTCCCTAAAAACTTCGCATGCAGGTTTGCCAAACAGTTGGCACTGCAGGCCAGTAAGCTATACTACCGCCTTCTCAACACCATCCGGAGTAGGCTCCTTGACCGCGTTTCGTCCATGTATAGATCTTCACCAAGGGCAGGTAAAACAGATTATCGGCGGCAGTCTCAATGACTCCGGTGCTGAAACCAACTTCGTCAGTTCACATAATGCAGCCTACTATGCCAATCTCTATCGCCAACTAGGTCTAACCGGCGGCCATGTCATTGCTTTGGGCCCAAACAATCAGCAGCAAGTTCTCGAAGCCTTAACAGCCTATCCCAAGGGTATGCAGTTTGGTGGTGGCGTCAATCTCGACAACGCAGCAGGCTATCTAGAGGCCGGTGCCTCAGAGATTATTGTCACCTCCTATCTATTTGAGAACGGCGATTTTTCCTGGTCCCGTCTGGAGAAAATAAAAGCCGAGGTCGGCGCTGACAAGTTAGTGCTAGATCTAAGCTGTCGCAAAACTCAAGACGGCTGGATGATCGCCACCGATCGCTGGCAGACCATTACCAATATGCAGATCAATCAACACACTATCGCCGAACTGGAAAGCCACTGCGCCGAGTTTTTAATTCACGCAGCAGATGTGGAAGGACTTCAGGCAGGAATCGATAGCGAGCTGGTTAGCTTACTGGGCAACTGCTGCACAATACCCACCACCTATGCCGGTGGCGCACGCTCCCTCGCCGACCTAGAACTAGTGCAATTACTCTCCAATGGCAAAGTCGACCTCACCATTGGCAGTGCGCTCGATATCTTTGGCGGCTCTGGTGTAACACTTGAAGAATGCGTGCACTGGAATCAACAGCCCTGAGCGAGTAGACAGCCCTGAGCGNNACAGCCCTGAGCGAGTAAACATCCCCGAACAAACAAACCTGTCATCCTAAGAGAGCGTAGCGAACCGAAGGAGCTCATGTAGGATTGCAGCCTAAAGCAAAGAACGCAGTAAGCCAGCGAGATCCTTCGACTGCGCTCAGGATGACAAGAGTGGTAGTCACAATCACAGAGCAGACTACAAGGTAGTACCGCAATAGTCCCGATAGACCCCAGCCCTGAGCTACTTAAAAGCCCTGAGCCAATTACCCCCCCCAACCTCATTAACTCACTTCTCCAGCTTATTGCGAATCCTCTTCACCAGCATCAGCGCGCCAGTAAAAATAAACGGCGTTATAATCGCCAACGCCATAGTCTTGGAGATTAACAAATACTGCTCAATCGGCAACGGTGCAAGCAACAGCTTAATCAAATTCATACTGTAGTACGTCATAGCCACCACCGACAAACCCTCAACCGTCTGCTGCAACCGCAACTGCAAGGCACTACGCTTATCCATAGAAGCCAGCAGCCGCTGATTCTGTAATTCCAATGACAACTGCAATCGAGAATTCAGCAACTCCGTGGTTCGACTAATCCGTTTCGACAAGTCCTCTTTCCGCTTAACCACTGACATACAAGTGTGAAACGCCGGAATAAACCGCCGCACATGAAACTGCTTCAAGGTACGAATGGTCGGCAACTTCTGTTCACGCAACATATCCAAACGACTTTCAGTCAAACTAAAATATGCCTGAGTCGCAGAAAAACGAAAATTGTGATCAGCAACCAACTTCTCCAACTGCGTCGCCTCTTCAATCAACTCAGTCATCAAATTTTGTTCATCTGCTACAGTCTCCAGCAGATTAAGTTTGGCATTGGTAGCAACCAACTGCCCTTCAAGCTTAGTGACTGCCGGCATCAATTCACGGGCTATAGGCAGTGCCAATAGCGTCATAGATCGGTAAGCCGCAATCTCCAGCAAATTGCGAACCGCCCTGCCCGCCTGAAGCGCATCTATACCTTCATCCACAACCAAAGTGCGAATAAAGCCATCAGCATCGTGCTGCACCGAAGTCCACACAGTGGCCAAGCCATCGTAAATCTTGCTGCCAACCAAACGGTTGCCCTCAAAATACGCTTGCAACTCTTGAGAACTCATCGATGTCGGACGCAAGTCAATATGGTTCGCCGCAATCACTTCGCCAGATAAAGCCTCCAGCCAAGCAGAATCAATTAATGAAAATAGATTGCGGCATAATTCACTCTCTGACTGATGCTGACAAATTACCGTGTAAGTCGAAAATTCATTATGCCGTTCCCAGCGAAAATCAAATTCTTTAAAACTCTGGTAATAACAGCTTTCACCCTCTAATGGCGGTGCAACACCGTGCTGGCTAGCGAGTTCGGTAAGTCGATCAATTTCTGACTGGCGATCGCCAGGATTGAGCAGCACCAGGCTTGAAACCTGAGCCGGTAACTGCACCACCGGAAAGGTACGGTTGTGAAGTTCTTTAATTAAGCTATTTTTTTGTGGGTGGAATTTCATCTTGACTGCCCCATTTATTATTCTTTTAAATACAGTCCCTGAATACAATATCCTTATAGAAAATTATCCTCATACAAAATTTCATTAGCCTAAACGCAGCCACTAGCAATTCTTGTTAGCGGCCGCGTTTTTGTTACCTAACTCTCAGCTTTAAAAAAACCTAACAATCACTCAGCTTCTACAGCAAAGGTTAGTCCCGCATTGGCTTGCAAACGCTCAATCAGGGCTGATCCCATAGCCGGTGCTGAAGTCCAAATACCGCCTGAGGCCAATTCAGGATTCAGAACCAGACATACCGCACTCTCGGCGATCATCTTCGAAGTCGAACCATAACCCGGATCCATATCCCCTTTAACGCTAACACGAACCGAGCGACCATCAGCAGCTTCGCCGATCAATAGCACATCATAGTGACCATTGACGCGCTCATCGAGCGATGGGCCCTCGCCTGGTTGACGGGGATCAGTCGCCATCGACGTATCTTCAGTCACAGCTTTGGCAACAGCTTCGCCACGCTCACCGGGTCCGGTAATCATCATTTCATCGTAGACAAAGTCGGTGCCGTAGGCATGGCCCAGCAACTTGTTTGAACGGTGAATATTCTTGGTGTTAATGCTTGCCATAACGAAAGGAGCAATCCAGCTTTGCAGCGCCTCATCAAACTCAGGCTTATCGCCCCGCGGTTGATCGGCACCAACAAAACCTTCAGTTAAAGCAAAGGGGTTGCGCAACACATTGATCAGCTCGCGATCTTTACCCGCGGCTGCCATAGTAGCGCGGAAACTCGCCAGCGTACCGCCAGAAAAAGTGCCTTTCATTGAACGCACACGACCTTTAACACGCGGCACCATAGCACCCAACTGCTGTTCCGCAGTCTGCTGCAAAAACAACACACCCAGATCAAAAGGAACCGAATCAAAACCACAAGAGAAGACAATTCTCGCACCGCTGGCCTCCGCCGCTGCAGAGTGCGCACCAATCATTTGATGCATCCAGGCTGGCTCACCACAGAGATCCACATAATCAGTACCATGCTCAGCACAGGCGGCAACCAACTCATTGCCGTACAATTGATAGGGCCCTACCGTAGTCAAAATAACCTTGCTGCTCAGTACCATTGCATTGACTGAGTCCATATCAGCGGCATCGGCAACAATTAACGGTACATCGTTAGAAATACCCATTTCGTCGCGCACTGACTCAAGCTTGGCCTGACTGCGTCCGGCCATGGCCCACTTAACATCTCCATTAACACCGTATTGGTTATTCAGATATTCCGCGACCAGCCGTCCAGTAAAACCCGTGGCACCGTAGACCACTACATCTAATTCTCTGTTACTCTGCATTGTTATTATTCTCGTGTTGGATTGATAAGATAAAATTGATCTAGAAAAGTATATCAGCCTAATGCACAGAAGGGGCTTTGAGAAAGTGACTGGCCAACCACCGCCATCACTGAGCCGAAAAAAATAACAAGAATTTAAACAGCAGTGGTTTAAAAACAACGATAAACAACAATTCAATGTGGAGAGATTTATGTCAGTAGTCAGCCCTTCAGTCACAAGCTATGAAGTCCGTGGTGATATCGGAATAATCTGGATCAACAACCCACCGGTCAATGCATTATCGCAGGCGCTACGCGACGGTATCTATGCTGCAGTCAACGCCGCCCAAGACGACGCCACCAAAGCCTTGATACTAATCTGCAAGGGTCGCACCTTTATCGCTGGCGCCGACATCTCCGAGTTCGACAAAGCCCCTACCGAACCTTCCTTTAATCAGGTTCTCGCCACCATAGAGCAATCATCCAAGCCAATGGTCGCCGCTATTCACGGCACTGCACTGGGTGGCGGATTAGAAACTGCCCTCGCCTGTCACTACCGCTGTGCGGTGAGCACCGCAATGGTCGGCCTTCCGGAAGTTAAACTCGGCCTGCTGCCTGGCGCTGGCGGAACCCAGCGTGCACCACGCCTAACCGGTGTTGAAGCCGCCATCAAACTGATTACCAGTGGCAACCCAATCAAAGCCAAAGCCGCTGTTGGCCTAAATCTTATCGACTATATTATTGATGGTGACGATCTTCTTGAAGGCGCTCTGGCCTATACTCAGCAGTTACTTGCCGATAAGGCTCCGCTACTTAAAGTGCGCGATATCACTATAGACCCGGCCTCATTTGATCCGGCTATTTTTGATCAGTCTCGCAAGCAGCTCAGCCGTCGCGCTCGCGGACAGCTGGCGCCACAGCGTATTGTCGACTGTATTGAAGCCGCAGCCACAACGTCTTTCGATGAAGGCTTGGCCACTGAAGGCCGCCTGTTTATGGATCTCAAAGACGGCAGCCAGTCAGCCGCTATGCGCCATATGTTTTTCGCCCAGCGTGAAGCCAACAAAGTTAAAGGCATAGTTAAAGAAACGGTCAAGCGCCCCATACAGTCGGTAGCCATTATTGGCGGCGGCACCATGGGTGGCGGCATTGCCATGAACTTTGCCAATGTTGGCATTCCCGTAACCATGTTGGAAATCAACGATGAAGCGTTGCAGCGTGGCCTTGGGATTATCGATAAAAACTACTCCATGACAGTGAAAAAAGGCCGACTTAGCGAAGAGCAAAAGCACGGTTGCATGAGCCTAATCAGCGGCACCACTGACTATCAGGATCTGGCCACTGCCGATCTGGTGATTGAAGCGGTATTTGAAAATCTCGAGATCAAGCAACAGGTCTTTGCCAAGCTCGACAAAGTGTGCAAGCCCGGTGCTATCTTGGCCAGCAACACCTCCTATCAGGACGTCAATGCCATAGCCGCAGCCACTCAACGACCAGAAGATGTTATCGGCCTGCACTTTTTCAGCCCGGCCAATATTATGAAACTGCTAGAAATCGTCCGCGCTGACAAAACCTCTGATGAAGTGATTGCCACCTCGATGGCAGTGGCTAAGGCAATTGGCAAAGTTCCGGTTCTTTCCGGTGTCTGCTTTGGCTTTATCGGCAACCGCATGTTCAGTGAATATGGCCGCGAAACGCAACTCTGTCTAATTGAAGGTGCCAGCGCCGAACAGATCGACCGCGTGATGGAAGACTATGGCATGGCCATGGGGCCCTTGGCGGTGAGCGATCTCGCCGGTATTGATATTGGCTATAAGGTTCGCGAAGGATTATCTGAGGAAGAAAAAGGTGATCCACGAAGCTTCTGCGTCGCCGACGCCCTAGTGGAACAGGGTCGTTTAGGTCAAAAAACCGGTGCCGGTTTTTATCAATATGATGCCCAGACCCGCGCCCGCATTAGCGATCCTGAGGTCAGTGCTCTAATCGAAGCCAAGGCCGCTGAATACAATGTTAGCCGCAGAGACTTTAGTGATGAAGAAATCCGCGATCGCCTGCTGTTACCGCTGATTAATGAAGGTGCAAAAATCCTTCAGGAAGGTATTGCCCAGCGTTCCGGCGATATAGATGTGGTCTACGTGTTTGGCTATGGCTTCCCGGTCTATCACGGTGGCCCCATGCAATATGCCGATCACCTTGGCCTCGAAACGGTCTATCAAAAGCTTAATGCCCTACACCAGCAGAGCGGTGAAGACTATTGGCAGCCGGCTGATTTGATCAAGACTCTGGCCGAAACGGGCAGCAGCTTCGCCAAGTGGTCACAGGAGTAAATCGTCTCTGTCAGATAACAAGACATCACGCCCGACATGGACTAGTCGGGCAATTCTGGCACCGCTCTTTGCGCCAACAGACTAAAATCAGTAGTCGTTGAGTCAGCGATTTATAAGCCTTTGTCATGGCATCTCAATTCACCATCATCCCCAATTCACCATCATCCCCAATTCACCACCATCTCCAATCACTGTTACAATCGCTGCCGCGAAAAACGTTCGCGTAAATCTTACGGCCAAGAGCCGAATACTCTTATCAAAAGGACCTCTCTATGCGGATTCAGCTACTGCGCAATATTACCGCGCTTACCCTGCTGTTTATCACCACTATCTCCAGTGCCTCGCCCTCTGTCTCTAACACTCCTGCCGACACTGAGAGTGCCAAGATATTTGTCTTTAGCGCCATTCCCGACCAGGATGAAGCCAATCTTCAAGAGCGCTTTGACAAGGTTGCAGTCTATTTGCAGGCTCAGCTAGGTATAGACGTTCGCTATATTCCGGTTAAGAGCTATGCCGCAGCCGTCACCGCATTTCGCAACAACCAGGTTCAGCTAGCTTGGTTTGGTGGACTCTCCGGCGTTCAAGCGCGACGTCTGGTGCCAGGCAGCCAAGCCGTAGCTCAGGGTACTGAAGACCCTTTTTTCACCAGCTATATTATTGCCCACAGCAGCAGTGGCATAGAACCAAACGACAGTTTTCCCGCAGCCATAACCGGTAAGACCTTTACTTTTGGCTCCAAGGGCTCCACCTCGGGTCGCCTGATGCCCGAGTTCTTTATCCGCGAAAACTTAGGTGATACGCCAGATAAGCTGTTTAGCAAGGTCGGCTATAGCGGCGATCACAGCCGCACTATTGCCTTAGTCCAGTCCGGTGCTTATCAGGTTGGCGCGGTAAATTACAAAGTCTGGGACAAACAATTGGCCGCAGGCAAAATCGACAGCGACAAAGTCAAAGTAATCTGGCGAACGCCAAGCTACCCCGATTACCAGTGGACCCTGCGCGGTGATGTAAACGACAGCTGGGGCCCAGACTTTCAGACGCGCCTAACTGAAGCACTGGTGGGGATGGACGATCCAGACCTGTTGGCAAGCTTTCCCCGCAGTGGCTTTATTGCCGCCGATAATAAGCTCTATCAACCGATTCTCGATACCGCCATAAGCGTCGGGATTATTGATGCAGGCAAGTAGGTAGTATTTTTGAAGGACGTTCTTAACCAGCCAGCACCGCTGTTCCAGTTTAGCGACCAACGCCTGCAGTATCAGGGGCGTACCGTACTTGACAAGCTTTCTCTAAGCATTGCCAGTGGCGAGCGCGTGGCACTGATTGGAGAGAGCGGTGCGGGCAAATCGACACTGCTTAAAGCGCTGCGCGAGCAGCATCCCGATCAGGTTGCCTGGTGCCCCCAGCAACCCGGCCTGGTGCCTATACTGAGCACCTTTCACAATATCTATATGGGCGCATTGGACAGTCATTCACTGGCCTACAATCTGCTCAATCTAATCAAACCCCTGCCCGGTGCGCGGACTGCCGTTGAACCTATAGCCAAACAGTTGGGACTCGAGCAGCAACTCTTTAACTCAGTCGACACTCTCTCTGGCGGCCAGCAACAGCGTGCCAGTATCGGCCGCGCACTGATTCAACAGCGGCCCATTTTTCTCGGCGATGAACCAGTGGCCAATGTCGACGAATATCAGGCTGATGCGCTACTGCAACTAATCTGCCAACAGCATCAAACCGTGATACTGGCCCTCCACGATATAGACCAAGCTCTGTCCATATGTACCCGCATTATTGGCTTGCGAGATGGCACCATTGTTCTCGATGCGCCCAGCGATCAATTGCAGGCCAGTGATCTCGCTGGTCTCTATGGCGCCAGCTAACTTTGATGTCAGTGCCTAACTCAAACAAAACCTCTGCCAGCGCCCTGCGCAATATCAGCTTCTGGTTTGCCGTTTCAGCCCTGATCTGTCTATTGTTGGTAGATCTCGATATCAGTACCGCGGATCCCTGGGCGGAACTGAGCCTGATGGCCGCTGGTGCGCTAAGCCCCTCGGTATGGTCCTGGCCGACACTGCTCAGCAGTCTGGCGAATACCTTTGCCTTTGCCCTACAGGGCGTGACGCTCGCAGCCATAGCCGGCTTTGCTCTGGCCCTGGGTTATCGCTTTACCTTAGTGCGGGCATTTTGCGCCTTTATCCGTTCGATCCACGAGCTGTTCTGGGCCCTGCTATTTATGCAAATTGCCGGACTCTCATCGCTCACCGGCTTGCTGGCCATTGCCATCCCCTACGCCGGTACATTAGCGAAAATATATGGCGAACTATTTGAAGAAGTGGATCCGGCCCCGGCTAATAATCTACCCGTCAATAAAAGACGGCCCCTGAGTGAGTTTTTCTATAGCACAATGCCACTGGCATGGCGCTCAATGGCCACCTACACCAGCTACCGTTTTGAGTGCGCTATTCGCTCCAGCGCGATCCTCGGTTTTGTCGGTCTGCCGACCCTAGGATTTCATCTTGAAACGGCGCTTAGCGACGGCCAGTACAGTGAAGCTGCTGCCTTCTTTTATGCGCTGTTACTGCTGATCGGTACATTGCGTTTATGGCTGCACAAGCGACTACTGCCGGTGTATCTGGTGGCGGTTTTCTGCTATCTGCCGCCCCAAGCGACTATCTCCTGGCAGCTGCTGGTGCGCTTTGTAAGCGAAGATATAGTGCCTGCCCCGCTCCGTGGACAGACTCTTGTGAACGCTGAAACAGTGAATAATGTAAACCAGTGGTTTTATGCTCTCTGGCAACTGCAGATTTGGCCAGGATTGATCAATACAGTGCTTCTCGGGCAGATCAGTTTGGTTTTTACCGGTCTCCTAGCACTGGTTTTGCTACCACTCAATTCATCGCTTTTTCTTCACCGTCGCTGGAAACGCGGCATCGGTGATTCACTCTTAATTTTGCTGCGCACTTTGCCAGAATACCTGCTGGCCTTTATCGGCCTACTGATATTGGGCCCCTCAATGTTGCCAGCCATACTGGCTCTGGGAATTCACAATGGTGCGATTATCGGCCATCTACTCGGCCGCTACACCGAAGAGCTCTGTCTGCGCGCCGACGCTGACAGAGGCATCACATTGTATTTTTATGAAGTGCTGCCACGAATTTATCGCCAGTTTTTGGCTTTTCTGTTTTATCGCTGGGAAGTGATTTTGCGGGAGACCGCGATTTTAGGCATTCTGGGTATTGCCACATTGGGATTTTATATTGACTCAGCCTTTGAGACCTTTCGCTTTGATGTTGCCCTGCTGCTGATTTTGGTTAGTGCCGCGTTGAATATTAGCGTCGATCAATTCGCTCGCTATCTGCGCCAGCGACTGCAACTCAAGACGGTGCCTGAGTCACTTTAACGCTTTCATCCGCTCTAGCCGCTTTAGCCTGCTTACCTTCAACCTTATCCATATGACCGCGCATTCGTGAAATCAATTCCGGTAAAACATTTTCCGGCATGTTGTGGCCCATTTCCTCGAGCAGCACAAACTCCGAACCCTGGATTAATTCAGCGGTATGAACACCATGCGGCGGCGGTACCAAAGTGTCATCAACACCATGCATCACCAACGTGCTGGCTTGAATACTGGCAACATCTTCAGAGCGGTCACCGGACTTAAACACCGCCATCAGCTGCCGCGGCATTGATTCAGGATAAAAACCCCGGGCGCGCATCATCGCGTCCCGCTCAGCGGCAGCATCACCCTCCGCAAGGTCACGCAAATTGCCCTCTGCGCGCTGTGTCGGCGAGGGTAAGTGCCGCGCGCCAGTTGAAGACATAATCGAAATCAAACTACGGGTATGCTGGGGATATTCCGCGGCCACAACCTGAGCAATCATGCCGCCCATGGAAGTACCAATAATATGCGCATCCTGGTAACCCAGCCGATCCATCAATGCCACTGTATCCGCCGCCATATCACTCAGCGTGTAAGGGGCATTAACCGGCAGCCCGAGCTTTTGCTTAATCAGCTGTAACCATATAGTCGGCTGGCCCCAATCATCGAAACGGGTGGACCCGCCAACATCTCGATTATCAAACATCAGTAGCTCATAGCCACCCTCTACCAGGCCCTTGACCAGCGTATCGCCCCAGACAACATTGGAGCCGCCAAGCCCCATAATAATCACCACCTTAGGTCTGTCTGGGTCTTCACCCACAACTCGGTAGGCCATATCAATTCCATTGACTGCGACTGTCTGCAGGGGATGGGATTCAATGTAAGTGCGGGAATACTCGGCACTTACCAAGGGCGCAGCTAAGATAAATAGAAGCGTTAAAATAATCGTTTTCATAATCCTATCCTTATCAAACAGTCCATTACGCGACCAATGAAGCCAGCACCGCGCGTTTTCCCTCAAAGGGCCGCCGTCCGTGCATCACCAAGAAATTATCCAAAACAGCAACATCACCGGACTGCCATGGAATATCAAATGTCAGCTCGTCGGCCAATTCGATGGCCAGGCCCATATGGGCGCTATCAATAGCCGAACCATCACCAAAGCAAATCGACTTTTCGCCACTGTTGCGGACATCTTTCCAACCGCGAAAGGCCGCGATCAACTGATTAAAAAAGACTGTTCGGCCATCCTTTAGTTGACGCACAGCCGGCAGCACCGGGGTAGTCACACTGAGAGAACCGTCATCTTGCCACTGCCAGTCATAATTTAAATGCCTAAGCTTAGTCTCGGCCTGTTCTCGATTTTCAGCACTTAAAGTGCTCTGCCAACTGCGGCCCTGACCTGAATCCAAATCCTCTTCCAGAGGCATAGTCTGGGAATAGCGCACGCCCTTATTCTCGCAATCTGCCACAAAATCGGGCAGTTGCTCTCTAAGTTGCTGCAGCAAAATATCCGATCGGCAGATCGGTGTAGCACCACCGCTCTCGGCGGCTTGCTCGCAGAAAAAGAATAATTTGGAGGGGTAAACCGGTGTCTGGGCCATTTCATGATGCAGGAAAATAGACACCGTTGGCGGTGCTTCATTGGCGGTAAACACCAACTCAGTTCGATTGCGCCTTACCGCATTGGACAGGGACTCGGCATAGGTGAAATTAAGCCAGTCAAAAGCGCGAATAAAGGCATCAAAATCGCCGTCGTCTGCGACACCAAAACCGCGAAATAAAACCGCGCCAGTGAGTGCCAGTTGATCTTCGATATGATCTCTATGCTCAACAATCCACTCGGCTATAACAGCCTTGCTTGCCGGGTGATCCGAGGAGAATGCCAGCGGAAAAACCGCCTCAGCATACAGCTGCTGTCCGCCTAGATTAATTCTCTCAACATTGAATTCGCTCATATTATTTAATCGTAAATCGAGTGGAAGGTATTAAACGCAGCTTCGCAAAACTGTGCCGGATCATTAAAGCGATGGTTCTGATTGAGCGCTGAAATAGCGTCCATTTCCTCATCGTTTAACGTGAATTCAGTCAATGTTAAATTCTCAATCAAACGCTGAGGATTACTGGTTTTTGGAATCACCGCCGTGCCTCGCTGAATACCCCAGCGCAATACCACCTGAGCCGCGGTAACCCCATTTCGCTGTGCAGCTGCCAGCACTGAAGGATCGGTTAACACTGTATCATTGGCTCCGGCCATATTGAGTTCCACATAGGACAGTGAACCCAGTGGAGAGAACGCCGTGACTGCCATATTATAGGATCGCGCGGTGCGCAATAAAGCTTCCTGAGTAAGGTAGGGGTGAGATTCAATCTGCAACATGGCGGGCTTGATTCGGGCATAGCTCATTAGGTCGTGCAATAGCACTGCACTGTAATTACACACACCAATTTGACGCACCAGACCACTTTCGACCAACTGTTCCATAGCGCCCCAGGTTTCACTCAGAGGAACCTGGTCAAGCTCCATAGCGGGATTCTCAGCGCTGTGATCAAAGATCCACTCCGCTGGGTAACGATCATTAAAGTCCACATAGCGCAGAGCAATGGGGAAATGCACTAGATAGAGATCAATATAATCCAGACCCAAATCATCCATCGATCGGCGACAGGCCGCCTCTACATGCTCGGCACGGTGATAGGTGTTCCATAGCTTGGTGGTGATCCATAGCTCTTCACGACTGCAGAGACCCTCGGCAATGGCTCTCGCTATGCCCTCACCGACCTGCTGTTCGTTGCCGTAATCCGCGGCGCTATCAAGATGGCGATAACCAACTTTAATCGCTTCATAGACTGCTTGCGCAGCGCTGTCCTGAGTTATCTTCCACAGGCCCAGACCCACGGCGGGCATGGACTTGGAAGAGACTTTAACTCCGGGAACTTGAATAGCATCAGACATAAATATTCCTAATTTTCTAAGTAATGAGCCAAACCATTGGCCGTCATAAATTGATTGATATCCACTGCCCCGCCACTGGCCATAGAGGCCTGCGCCGCACTGGCGACAATCATTGACCAGAGTCCCTGCAGTGGCGTAGCCGCCGACACGGACTTGGCTTCCAGCTGATCGACAAAAGCAATGTGTTCAAAATAAGTGGCGCCGTGATGACCGCTCTGCTCTATTAGAGCAGGGTAAGTCACATCCATTGATTTGGATGGCCCCATCTCACCGGCTTCAATCGCCAGGGAGGCAACAGAGCCCTGCTGCTGATGAAAATTAAACACTTCTTTGGCGCTCAAGCGACCGCAGTCGCCACTGACAATGAGTTCTTCGCTAAAGTCATGGCAGAACATATTCAACGTGAAATTAGCCTTGGTGCCATTGGCATAATCAATTACCACAAAGGCATGATCATCAATATCTGACTTTTTACCGTCCCGTTCAAAGTCGATAAAATTCACCGCCTGCCCGCCGCTGGCATAGACCTTCACCGGCTGAGACTGAGCCAGGAGATTAATCAGATCAAAATAATGGCAGCACTTTTCCACTAATGTGCCACCGCTGGTGATATTAAATTTATTCCACTGACCAACCTTATCTAAAAACGGTGGGCGGTATTCGCTGAGGCTAATCGTTTTGATTTTACCCAGCGACGCTCTGTCCAGAGCCTCGTGAAAGGCCTCCACATACTGAGCCTTATAGCGGTATTGTAAACCGATCTGGATAAACGAGGGATAGTCTCGCGCCATAGCCTCGGTGGCTGCGGCATCTTGCAAGTCAGTGGCCATTGGCTTTTCTAAAAAGATCGCCTTACCCGACTTAATCGCGGTATGCAGAATCTCGAAGTGGGTATAGTTTGGCGTGCAAATAAATAACGCATCCACAGCGGGATCATTACAGGCGGACTCTAGGTCCGGGTAGCGGAGCAGCGATTTATCGGAATAACTGGCAAAGTTAGCCTCGGCAGTGTCCATGCTGTGCTTTTGAGTATCGTAGATACCATGGATTTGCGCGCGACCCAGCAAGGTCGCAACACGCATATGTTCCTGCCCAATAGTGCCGGTGCCGATAACGACCAAATTATGACTAGGAACTGGACGCTGATAGAGATACTGATCCCCTTCAGCTATATGTTGCTGCCCCGGCGCATCTTCGAAGAAGCGTAGTCTCGGTTTAGTCTTATTAGAATTATTCAATCTGGAGTCCGCATTTATTATTTTATTGTGCTTTTTACTAGCTTTTTACTAGCTTTTTACTAGGGCAAATTCCTGTCTCGCCGCATTCCACCATACCAGTATATTAATGCCAACCAGCGTCAATATCAGTGGCCAAAATGCCACGCTGATACCATCCACCAAACCAATCGGCGAAAACAGCAGATACAGTCCCACTACTGATGACGCCAGTGTGACTGCGCAGGGCACCGCATAGCGCCAGCGCTGCAAATCTATTTTGTCACTGCGCACAAAGGTCCAGGCCTGCCGACGGGGATAGAGCTGACCAATCACCAACATCATAGCCACTTCAATCACAAATAAAATCGCGTAAAGATGCAGAAAATGAATGGTCACCCAATCATCAAAAACAAACTTCAATAATCCGTAGGCAACCACATGAAAAACAATCGCCAGCTTTGCTGCCAATGCAGGCACTCGACGAGTAAATAGCCCGACAATCACGATAGCGATAACCGGAATATTATAGAACCCGGTAAAAATTCGGATAATTTGCCACAGTCCCTCGGGGGCAAATTGCAGCATAGGAGCCACCACAAAAGAGAACAGCGCAATCACCACCGAGGCCCGCTTGGCAATCTTCACTAGCTGCTTATCGTCCACTACCGCAGCACCCTGCCGCTGCTTCAATGGTAGGTAAATATCCAAGCAGAACAGTGTCGCTGCACTATTGAGCAGAGAATTAAACGAGCTAAATACTGCCCCCAACAAAACCGCCAAAAAGAAGCCCATGGCATAGGTGGGCAATACATCGCGGATCAGTTGCGGATAGGCCAAATCAATTGATGGCAATCCACCCTCAGAACCAGCCGGACCATAGAGATGAAACGCAATCACCCCGGGAATCATCATAATAAAAGGCACCAGCACCTTAAAAAATCCAGAGAACAAAACGCCCTTTTGTCCCTCAGCGAGATTTTTTGCTGCCAGAGTTCGCTGAATCACATATTGATTGGTGCACCAATAAAATAGGTTGGCAAAGATCATCCCAGTAAATAGCGTCGCAAAAGGTGTTGGATCACTGGGCCCACCAACCGCATTGAGCTTCTCGGTGTGAGTATTAGCCACTATATGAAGTCCATCCCCAACACTGCCATTGCCCAGCGCCGAAAGTCCCAACAGAGGCACTACAAGGCCGATCAGAAGCAAGCCCATACCGTTTAGTGTGTCGGACACCGCGATCGCTTTGAGTCCACCAAAAACGGCATATAGAGCGCCTGTGCTCCCGATCATGACAATCGTCAGGGTTAGCGCCTGACTGTATGGCAGGTCAAACAGGGCCGGCACATCAAATAAGCGCAGCACTGCAATAGAACCTGAATAGAGCACTGAGGGAATGGTTACCAAACCGTAGCCGAGCATAAATAACAACACCGTTAGGCGGCGCACATCATCATCAAATCGGTCGTTTAAAAATTCGGGAAGAGTCGAAAAGGCGCCAGCCAGATAACGCGGCAGAAAAATAAACGCCATACAGATGGTGGCCACTGCAGCGGTTACCTCCCAGGCCATGCTACTGAGATTAAATCCATAGGCCGAACCGTTGAGTCCGATCAACTGTTCCGCAGAGAGATTAGTCAGCAGTAAGGAACCCGCAATAAAAACAGCCGTTAGCCCGCGACCTGCGAGAAAATACCCATCGCGGGTAGCCACTTCGCCTCTACTCTTACGATAAGCGACCCAGGCAACCAGCAGCATAAAAAATATGCAACTCAGCAGCGTTACGCTCAAATCGGTCGTATTGATTCTATCCCCCCAAAGCCTCCATTTGCGAGCCTCTATGTGTGATCTTCTATGTAAGAGTCACTTTATGACACTGGTTATTATAATTATGTCGATCTGAGGCTCTAATATTAGCCTGATTCTACCGCAGTGTTAACCTAATTCGCCGATTGAAAAGTAAACCCTATCAGTCAGAACAACTATTCATCTTTTTATATACAACTGGAGTAAGCTAATTCTTCACAGAGGGTGATCTAATGAAAATAATAATAACACTGCTTCTCCTTACCACCACATTGACCGGCTGCAATCTATTCTCCGATTCCTATCAGCAGGAATCCCGAAAAATAATCAACTATCTACTGGCTGATATGCCTTTGCCAGACAACGCAGACATTCAAAAACAACCTACTGTTATTCTCGGAACTGGCACTGGTATTGCCGGTAGAATAGTACTGCTCTCACCGGTCAGCCCAGCCTCCAACTTGATTTATTACAGCGACGCAACACTGGGCACCGGATGGACTCTTGTTTCGTCCACTGTTGCAGAAGAGATTGTATTGACTTATACCAAAGACGGTCGCTACGCCACCATTGAGATCCAAAAAACCAATGGTCCCAGCTGGTTTGGCGGTGAAAGCGATAGTCAGATCATTATTTCAGTTGTACATCCAAGTGCCATTCAAGAGCAAAATCCCTACCTAGCTCTAAAAGAAATAAATGATCGTGACAACCTAGTCGTACTGAGCGATTAATAATACGCATCTAAGGCGTTAAAGTGAGTATGCTTAGATAAGCGAATACCTCTTTTGAAATTTCTCAGCAGTAAAAGTTGTCAGCTGACGTTAGCCAAAAAAAAGCCCCCGCTAACTGGGGGCTTTTTAACCTGATAGAGGCTAGGCTTTTTTCTGCCAAATTTTACCAAACAGCATAATCGCAACAACCAGCCACCAACCTGCTCTAATCGGATTGCTAACAAGGCTCATTTCCCCAGCTGTACCCGTACCCCAGTCAGCTATAAAACGAATTGCAGAGGCACTATCAGCCCCAATTTGTGACAGCGAATAAGCTGTGCTAACAAGGTTTAGTTCCAATAGTGCTGAAACCGTCAGACCATTGAAAATGATGCCTGCAGAAAATAGTGACAGCAAAACTTTCACCACAACTGAGTCGGCACTCGTCAGATGATTGGCGGCACGAAAAGCCACCCATAAAATGAAAAACACACCGGCAAGATAGATTGCGTTGGAAATTAAGAAGCTAGTAAATACGCTCCATATTTGAAACTCATTCATAGGACTCTCCGTTATTATTATTGTAGTTTTTTGACTATATCGGGATCAGGCTACAAGATAAATTCACCAATGTATAGACCGGAGATTTAATCACGCCTGATGTTAGATAGTTCACTAATTCCATCAAGTAAATTTTCGGTAAGCTTTTCGCCATAGATCTCTACCTCAAACCAGTTGATAAAGTCAGGTTCAAACAGCAGTTTCCAATAGCCCCAAGAGCGTTTTCCTATAGCTGTTTTCATCACCCCTAACCTTAAGAAATGCACTCTCATTTTTAAATGACTTTTGTCGACAAAACCCTGCTGGACCTTTTGATAAACATCACAGAGATCTACCATACAGGTATTAACAAACATTGCGATGCGCCACTTTTCGCCATCGGTTAAGTCCTCATCAGCCCAATTTTTTGCCGAAAACTCTGCATACTCTGAGTCTTTGGCTGACTGGAAATAGCGCTCATACAATCGGTTACTGGTTGAGTGGCCGAATTGCGCCCTAGTGATTTCATTCTGCTGATGCACCTGCACACCGAGATAGAAAACAGAAACGACCACACCAAAAGCAGCAATAACTTGAACGGACAAAAGTACTATTTCTGACATAAAGATTCCCTCTAAGATTCCCTCAGACATTGTCATAATGACTAAAACGATGCAAGTAGATAAACATTAGAAATTTAAAGACATTATAAATAGAGCTCCATTTGATTTAGAACGTTCCATGATGAAGAGCTTGATATATTAGAGAACTGGTAAGCGAATGAGCTGTAGACCATCTCCAATAATGGCGCGTATAGATGAGTAACAGATCAACATTACACCGCGGGCCCCAGATAGATGAGCACCTCCGTTCAAAAAATGATCCACCTTATTCAAGACTACCGCGGACAGAACAATGATCTTGGCCATAAGTTTAGCGCCGCCACCATCAATGATATCTGCAACCATATCCAACTTCCCTTTTTAGCTGAGCCTCTAACAATATCTGGGCACTCCGAGAAAACCCGCTTTTCTCGCAAGAAAGCATTAGAGCAACTCCGGTCATTTGGCCAAAATACTGGTGAGTTTTACTTTGCTGAGGCCATTCAGCCGTCAATTGTAACTAGGGTTACAGACAAGAGCGCCCGGGCAAGATGGATACATCAGTTAATTCAGGAGGGCGAATCAAGAGCCGAGGCAATTGCGCGGGTGGTTGAGCTATGGCAGGTTCCAGACAACGCACCCGATCTTAATAGACTCTCTGTACAGCGCGAGTATCAGCAATGGCTTAATCAGCAAACTGATAGATCAATCTAAAATTGGCTGTTTAAAATTGAAGAGTTAAAACCGAATAAGTAAACAGCGCAGCAGGTAATAGCTAGGCGATCTTTTTGAGAGCATTGGGTTTAAAGCTTTAGACTTAGGGCTATAGTCTCAGGACGAAAAAATTTACAATGCCTTAAAACTGCCAAACAATAATAAGTCTATGGTCGATCAAGTAGAGAGTAAAAAGCCTTATCTGGAGAAGCGATTCCTATTATTGCTGCTGGCGCCCTTTCCCATATGGATGTACCTCTATTCCATAAACGGTTCTAGCTATGGTTACAGCCTGGAGTTCTTCCTAACCTTTGCACTACTCTACCCCTATGTTGAAGAGATTGTATTTCGCGGCCTAATACAACCAACCTTGGGAAAAAAACTACCTGGCAGCAATGCAATAATCTCGAACGCAAATATTGTTACCAGCCTGCTATTTTCCTCAGCACATCTGATTAACCATTCCCCGCTTTGGGCTCTGGCAACCTTTATTCCTTCATTGATTTACGGCTATACGATGGATCGCTACAAGACTTTGTATGCGCCGACAATTTTGCACTGCGTATACAACGCCGGCTACTTTGCAGTAGCCGGCCAGATGTAACCTTATAGTCTTTTACTTAAAGCTTCAGCAGTCGTCTTCTAAAGAACAGCGCCAGCCCAATAAACATTAACAACAACAGTGACATATCAGGTGACTGATTAACCGCAACAGTACAACCACCGCCACCACTAGACTTATTAATTGTCAGAGCAGCAGAGGTCACAGTTGTACTATCAGTTCCATCGCTGATCATTGCCGTCACCGTGACGCTGCCACCTGTATTGCCTGGAGTTATTGTCGCAGTGTAGACACCCTCCCCTTGAGCGGTAAAGCTGCTTACGGAGGCGTCAGCAACAGAGGCTGTTGCAGTAACTGTCATACCTTCCAACTGGCGACCATCCCCATCAACCGCGGTCACAGTCACTGTGGCAGTAGTTGAACCGCCGGCATCCAATTCAGTCGCACTTAATGTAATCGAACTACCACTGCTTGGAGGGCCAAAATACAGCGTTGCTAAACCACTGGGATCCGTTACAGTGCCGTCGGCGACACCATCTGTGTCATTGGGGCCACCATCTTCGATAAACAGCTGTATGCAGCTATCACCGGCAGTTAAACCACTGACATAGAGGTCACTTCCAGGTTCAGGACAGGCGCCATTAGAGGCCGCCGCTGAAGAGATTGCGTTAGTCGCGTCGACTACAAAATCCTGCCAACCAATATTCTCATCGATAAACTTTCTGAACACTGAATCAGCTGGGATAGCAGAGGCAAGTGGCAATACCAGATTATAAGACTCACCGGCCGCAGCACCAGAAACGGTAAAGTCGAACAGACCGCTGGGGTATTCATAGTCATCATCAGCAGAGCCAGTTACCACTACTAACTGCTCTTCGCTAAGACCTACCGAATTGGTACCTGCAGAGAACACAGAATCACCCAGAGCAATAGTAGTACCCACTGGTGCCTGCATTACCTGAATGGAATCACCACCTACTGGCGCCAGATAGCTTTCAACAATATTGTCTTGGTAATCTGGAATGCCGTCGCCATCAGAGTCATCTAAGCCCTCTTCAGCGTCGAATATGCCATCGCCATCGGTGTCCACTGTGGCTTCAAGAACCAGTTGCTCAACCAGTACTTTTAGTACCACTGATTTAGACGCGCTTAATAGCGGGCTGCCATTGTCAGTTACCTTAGCGGCAACCGATACAGTTCCTGCCTGCATAGCACTTGGATCAAAAGTCAGCACCCGATCTGTGATCGAAACACCGGCAAGATCGCTCGTGCTAGGGTCCCATTCAAAGGTATGAGTATCCGCTGTGTTTTGGTCTGTATAGGTTGCAGTGACTGTTACCAAACCATTATCAGCTGAGACAACTCGCCCTTGCTGTTGGTTTTGCGTAATGGCAAAACTCAACTGCGGGGCAAGATTCTCTTCGACAACCGTAACGGTTCGTTCAGTCACAGCACCCAGTGCTGCGTTGGTTGGCTCACCCAACGTGATAACGATAGTCTCAGGGACTTCAGACTCCGCGTCAGCGACAATATCCAGCATCACAGTTGCCGAAGAACCTTCAGTGATCACGACATTGTCACTGGGGACGTTAAAGTCATCAGAGAGCGCGGCTGTTCCACTAAGGGTAAAGGGAATCGTTACTGGGTAATCCGCTGCATCGCCGCTCATGATAAAGCGGATTTCAACTTGGCTGCCCTCAGTGGTAACAGAGGATGGCGTCAAGCTAACCAGTGGCACTACTTTGATCGTTTGAACTGCCGACTCAGTATTTCCAGCGGCGTCTTCAACAGACCAGGTGTTGCTGTAAAGTCCCGATTTAAGCGTATTCTCCAACAAGTTAGCAACTGGGGTTAGGGCGCCATCTTTGTTATCTACAGCAGATGCCTGGCCAAAATCAACAGTTGTCATCAGACCAGTAGCCGAGACAATAACATCTTCAGGAAGGGTTAATACAGGTGGCAGCTCATCCTTAGCTGGATCTGAACCCGCGGCATATTCATCGGCATTGGAAATACCATCGCCATCCAAGTCAGCACTGGCGTCATCGGCATTATTGGGGTCTAGACCGTTTGCCGTTTCATAAAAGTCCGGTAATCCGTCAGCATCAGTATCGAGAACTACAACCGACACTGTCGCCGTTTTAGTTGTGGTATTTGAGGCCGCATCAGACACAGTGAAGGTTACAAGCGTATCGCCAATAACAAATTCACCTGGGCGATCGTCGCTAATATTGGCCGTGATATCACCGTCTTTATTATCCTCTGCTGCCAGAGCAGCAAAGAACTCAGTCAAACTGCTGGCAGTCGCGGCCACTACATCGCCGGGCATATCCACATTAATGGTAATGGAACCTGGAACCGTCAACTCAGGCACAACAACATCCAAACTAACAACCACTGCAGCAACGGCCGTGCCTGAATTACCGGCGGCATCTTTAGCAGTAAATGTTAGCTGAGTAGTACCAAACGGGAATATGGCTGGTGCATCATTGCTAATTGCAGTAACCGTCCCATCAACATTGTCAGTGGCTGAAGCAGATGCAATAAGAGCGGTGATAGCCGCCAGTGATCCCGACACCCCTTCAGATGTGCCCAGCACTGTCAGCGTCGCAGGTACATTGATCACTGGCGCCGTCTGATCTGTCACAGTCACTGTTGAGGTTACAGCTACAGCTTCGTTGTCTGAAGTATCTGTTGCAGTGAAGGTTATAAGGTTAGCACCGAGCACTAAGGTCGTTGGCGCGTTATTCGCCACAGTAACAGTGCTATCAACATTGTCACTAACAATAACCGAAGCTAGAAAGCTCACCACTGCCGCGTCGCTAGCTGGAGATCCCGAAACATTTAAAGCTGCCACCGTAATCGGCTGTGGCGCAGTAAGCACTGGCGCAGTTTGGTCAGCGACCGTTACTGTAGTGCTGGCAGTCTGTGTGTTGTCGGCAGAGTCAGTGGCGCTAAACTCAACAACCGTAGCACCCAGCGGGAATAGCGCTGGCGCATTATTGGTCAGGGTAATTGCAGCATCGACATTATCCACTACAGATGCCGTCGCCAGGAGTGCGACCAGGGTCGCCTCAGTAGCTGCTGTACCTGTTGCATCAACAGCAGCAATAACCGTATTCGCTGGTGCAGTCACAACCGGAGCGGTTTGATCCACAACGGTGATCACTGCGGATGCAGTGCTTGCATTGCCTGCCGCATCAGATGCAGTAAAGGTCACTGTTGTGTCACCTAAAGCAAACTGAGTCGGTGCGTTGTTGGTGACAGAGGCTTCACTATCTACATTATCCGCTGCCGATGCACTGGCTATAAAGCTAGCGATTGCAGAAGCAGTGGCTGCTGTACCAGTGGCGTCAACTGCAGCTACTGTGAGCGAAGCAGGAGCAGTGACCACTGGGCCTGTTTGGTCAGTAACCGTAATCGTTGAGGTGACTGCTACAGCAGCATTGCCCGCAGCATCTACTGCAGTAAAGGTTACAACATTGGCACCCAGAGCTAGCGTTAGTGCAGCGTTATTTTCAATAGTTACCACGCTATCAACATTATCGGTAACAGCTGCGGCGCCTAAAAATTCTGCCACTGCAGAGTTAGTATTCGGCGTTCCCAGTTCGTTTACTGCCGCAACAGTTATAGCGTCAGGTGCAGTAAGAACCGGCACAGTTTGGTCAGCAATCGTCACTGTGCTGCTAGCGGTGCCTGACAGTCCTGCCGAATCACTCGCACTAAAGGTCACAACGGTGACACCCAGAGGGAATTGATCTGGAGCATCACTCGTCAGAGTCAGCTCACCGTCGACATTATCTTCGGCCGATGCTGCCGCTAAGAAAACAACAATGGCATTATTAGTGGCCGCAGTACCGGTCGAATCACCCGCCGCAACAACAATAGCGGATGGTGCACTCACAACCGGATCGGTTTGGTCAGCAACAGTAATGGTTGTCGATCCTGAACTGGTATTGCCTGCGGCATCAGTTGCAGTAAACACTATAGTGGTGTTGCCTAATGGTAACTGGGTGGGCGCGTTGGTAGTAATAGAAACGTTGACATCAACATTATCCGTTGCTGATGCACTGGCAATAAAGCTAACAACTGTCGCGTCGGAGGCAGCGACACCATTGGCATCAATGGCTGCAACTGCAGTTGCGCTTGGCGGCGTTATCAGCGGTGGAGTTTGATCCGTTACCGTGACAACCGAGCTGGCAGCACCCAGATTGCCGAAGGCGTCGGTGGCGCTAAACACGACGGTCGTAGATCCAAGGGGAAAAACACTATCGGCACTGCTGGTGATAACAACAGAGCTATCAACATTATCTAAACCAGTTGCGTTATCCAAATACGCAGTAATCGCATCGGTACTGGTTGAAGTACCGGAGGCATCAGTCGCCGCTACTGTTATCGAAGCCGGAGCCGTAATAACAGGGCCAGTAACATCTTTACTAACCTCGAGTGAAGCCGTAGCTTGCTCAGAACCAGATTGAGCGGATGCAGTCACGGTAATAACGCCTTCATTTAATCCACCAGCATCAAGATTATTCTGAGCCCAAACACCATCAACACAGCTGCTCGGTGAACCTACAGAAGTTGATGTAGCACCACTTGTCATCTCAATGAAAACAGCAGCTTGGGCACGGTTACAAGTCCCTGAAACCGAATAGCTGTCGTTATTATTATCGCTGTTAATCAATGGCGCGGAGGTAATCGCCACCGATAGAGATTCTGCAACAGCAACACTCTCAGCGACAAAGGTATAACCTGCGGCATTGGAAGACTTTGAAAAATTAATAGTAGTTGCAGTAAAACCACTTTGAGCGGTGAAAGGCAGACTATAGAGCGCCGCTGGGAGAGTAGTACCATTCGGCCACGAACCGCCGAAATCAAACCAGCTTGTATTGAGGAATTTATCCGTCGAGCTGTCGTTATCAAAATCACTAGAATCGTCTTGAAATTGTGCGGCACCGGCCAGACCAGTGCTCAGCAGGCCTGTAACATCCCCAGCTGACAGTTTCGAACTATCAAAATGAACTCTCAAGCCCAAACCAGTAGTCAAATCATCATCTGTGGCTTGATAGCTCACAGTAAGCGTTACGCTATCCCCCCCAGAGATACCCGACTGAGACAATACTCCAGTGACGGTTTGGTTTTGAGCGGATACAAACCCGGACAGGGTTAAAAGAAGCGCGAAAGAACTTATTAGACGAAGCATGAAAAATCCCTAAGATTTTCAGAAAAATCAAATGGTGTTATTGGGTATCATACTATGCAATTAAGCGCAGTCTATGCAAATTTAAATCGTCAACTAACAACCTATTTAAAATTTTAGTAAAACAGAAGAATTCACAACAGATCTACAATACAAGGCTAAAATCATAAAGATGCTAGAAATAGCATAATCCAGAGGACTTTTCGGCGCGCAACCTACCAAACAACCAAGTGCGCTAATCTTCGATTAGCAGAGAGTCCCTTACCTAAAGAAGGTGAAAGTTAGCCGGCAGAGAGAACCCGCCCAACTTCACACCCCGATCCTTAATAGCCACTTAGTCGTTTGCCATTAGGACCCTCGACTGTATTGATCTCAGACTGCCATCTACCATAGGGAATCTCCACAGACAGCACAATTGGCACCCAACCGCTTTCCTTACCCGCCGGCGGCTCAACTATATGGCCGTGATCAAGCTCTATCAGGTTGACCTTATTACTGTTCGCCCTCTCAGGCTTGCTCAAAAAATCAGTCGGCTTGTTAATCCAGTTTTGCTGTATATCTTCCACTTTCGCTTGCAGCGAACTGAGATAGGCCTCGGTATAGATCTCTGGGTAATCCGCCTTTAAATTTTGAAAGGTTGGCTGGTCTTTAAACCTATACCAGCGATACTTAACCTTGCTGCCATCATCCATCTCTGTCATGTACTCAGTTGAGTCGCAGCCATTCTCTGCAGCGCATATCCAGCAGGCGTAATCGATAAAATCATCATCCGCAGCAAAAAGCTCAGAGGTATTACTTCTAACTTCCGCCTCAAACTCTAAATCTGCAGAGGTCTTCACATGAGGCATTAAAGAGGTGGCGTTTGGCTTGTTCGAAATGGATAAACTTTTGAGTGTCTCTGGCACAGCACTCTCAGACACCGAGAGAAATTGGTAATCAGCTGGACTGTCTCCAGAGGTCACCTTGTAATATTGGCTGAAACCTCTTTCAGCTCTATTGCGCCAATCATAAAAAAGGTTGACGCCACGATCGACCGTCTCAGTAGTCATTGTCATACCAGCTTGAAAGGCTAAATTATCTCCACTTGACTCGAATTCTGACTCGTCCCCTTCCCCTAAAAACTTAAACTCACCTGGCTGTGTAACCTCAGTTTCGGCCCATTTCTCCAGCTCCACAGGATGAGTAAATGCATTGAGGTCTGTCGCTAATGAATTGGCATTGATCTGGCCATTAAAAAAATCGACAAAATGGTTGTAGGCTTCAACACCATAGCTCCTAGCGCTTAAGGAGTGCGGTTCGATATTGTTAAGCGAGGGCACGTTTGGCAAAAAGGCCTTGGCATAGATGTCGCCATTTTCATCTAGCGCGGTAAAGACAGATGAATTATCCCGCTCCGCGCCAATGCTAATCCGACCGGCAGGCGTAAAACCAAAGGTGTCCTGTTCCCTAGACCAATAGTGACCTGATTGATACTCATCCAAACCGTCGGTGTACCAGTCTTGTTTGGTCACTACACTCATTAATTGGTCGCGAGAAATTCTACCCGCAACAAAGTCTTTTAATGGCTGCGTAGTTGCCACATTGCTGTCCCAGTCAGAATCCAGCAATACTTCAAGTGCATTCCACCTATCTATCCTGCGATACCAGAACTCCGGCACATAAGCATAAACAGGCCCGGAAAAATTTTCTGCCTCGGCAAAAAAGGTCCAGCTGAGCTTCCCTAAATCCTCCGACGTATCAGCATTGCCCCCTTAAACAGACCAATTCTCTCGCTGCTTACCCTTAATAAAGGGCAGCGCTAACCAGGCATGACCGAAGAACAACCCGCCCTCATCCTCATGGGTATCCTGATCTTCATCAAATGAAATTAAGTTAGGTGGAACCACTAATGTATTGGCAATCTGTACACCGCCAAGGTAACCACAGCCGACCCTCTTTTCATAAAAGCCCCATCCCATAATGGAACTATTGCCGTTGTAGAGATGAGTTGCGCCGCTGGCCATATACTTTGGATAGTATGATCGCCCCATCTTATCATCGGAGAAAATACCACCTTCAATACTCCCCAGAGATGAAAATGGGTGAGAGTTATTGGGCTGTAACCACTGTCCCCAAATACCCGCCTGAGCTTCCGACCTTATCGCCGAATCCTTGAAAATTCTTGAAAAAAATGACAACCCATACAAGCCAAGGTCTTTGCGCTCCTGCCCAGCCCAGCCGGATACATAGAGCCTAAACTCTACCGACCAATCAGCTTCGCATTGAAGCCCTACCGCTCCCTCCGGAAGCAAGACGTTATGGTGCTGAGTATAGGTCGCTGGCCGCTGATCTATATGATTGGCTATGGCCTCCGCATCAGTCACCGAAGCGTCTGGGGCTAGCACGCCATCAACAAGAGCGCTCCCAGAGAGACCAAACTGGTGCCTGAGCACCAAAATCCCATCAGTCAGGGCATCCGCCTGGCCGTTACCGTACACATTAGTGTCAGATGCCATTGCTGAGTTCACAGACAACGTGACCCCTATCAAGATGCTTAACAAACCTGTTCGGAACGTCATAATATTAACCAAACTCATTAACCCAAGTGAAATGCGTCTTCAACGATTTACAGTCACCTTCTATACAAGATTGCATATAACAATATTCAACTATAAATAGCTATATGGGCTTCGGGGCCATCAGTAACAAAAGACAGATCTTTATATCAGGCTCGACCAAGGCAAACCCTGTTATTGCGGACGAAAAATGGTCCAAAATAGTTGAGCTTTCCGTAGGGAACACACTTGGTTAGAACACAAAAGGTTGAACTATGTCTGGCTTGAAAAAAGCACTGCTGCCCTACGGAACAACATCTAGTGCACCCTCAATAGTGTTACCTGATACCGCTCTGTTTCTTTCAGAGCGCGGTTCATTAACCAAGAACTATTTTGAGAACGCCGTTGAGCTGTTGAATAGAGAGTATGAGGCTATTAAAAGCCTTGCTGTATTAAATGAGCTTGTCTACAGGGCGTCCTACAACTTTGTTCCTCGTGTTGGCCAACGCTACCACCTGTATAAAAAGGTCGATGACACCTATCTTTTAAGCATGATTGAAGATTGGACGGCATATGAGTTTGTCGTCACTGTAGAGTACACCGCCGACAG
>ENA-UZWU01007516-UZWU01007516.1-metagenome-genome-assembly--contig:-Day-4--1m-contig-7516_pt1 | contig 60742 bp, 65 predicted proteins | sample MGYA00260345_ERZ794905 | MGnify/ENA metagenome assembly ERZ794905
AAATAAAGGTGGTAACATATCTCAATGGACTAACGATAGTGGATATACAACCAATACAGGTGATATTACAGGTGTAACAGCAGGAGTTGGTTTAAGTGGTGGTGGAAACTCAGGTGGTGTAACACTAACACTTGATATGAGTGAACTCACCGACATGACCGCTACAATGGTTGGTACTGATGAGTTTATCGTATTAGATGCAGGTGCAGATAGAAGAAAAGCCGCTAACGAAATTGGATTAAGTATTTTTAGCAATGATGTGGGTTATATCACTAGTGTTGATTGGGATGAGATTGGTGGTTCACAAGATACTATTAATGTTAGTGGATTTAACAATGATGCAGGATATCTTACATCATATACTGATACAAACACAACTTATTCTGCAGGAACTGGGTTAACATTGAGTGGTACTACTTTTAGTTTAACAACTCCAATTACAAATAACAATCAATTAACCAATGGAGCCGGATACATAACATCCTATACTGATACAAACACAACCTATTCAGCAGGTTCACTTTTAGATTTAAGTGGTACTACATTTAACGTAGACCTTTCCGAACTTACTGATATGACTCAAGCTTGGGTAAACTCAACCGATGAATTTGTAGTATTGGATAGTGGTGCACAAAAAAGAAAGTTAGGTTCTGAAATATTCGGAAGTAATGCATTTAATTCAACAACAATCCCAACAAATAACAATCAACTAACGAATGGTGCTGGATACATCACCGATGGTAATACGAATTGGAATAACTCTTATGGATTCATAACAGGAGTTGAATGGGCAGAGATTGCTGGAGACCAATCGAGTATTGATATTAGTGGATTCAATAACGATGCAGGATATACCTCAAATACAGGAGATATAACTGGAGTTACTGCAGGAACTGGGTTAAGTGGTGGTGGTTCATCAGGTGGTGTAACACTTAACTTAGCAAACACATCAGTATCAGCGGGTAATTATACAAATGCTGATATTTCGGTAGATGCACAAGGTAGAATCACTGCGGCATCTAATGGTTCAGCAGGTGGCAGTGGGGATATTACTTCAGTTAAGTTAACTTCAGATACTGGTTATGCAGAAGTTTCTTCTGGAGCTGCTAATTTCACTATTCAAGGTGCTGGAAGTGTTTCAACATATGCAACTAGTACGACATTAACAATTACAGGCCCATCAGCCGTAAGTTCATTCACTAATGATAGCGGTTACTATCAACAAGGTGATGATATAGGTATGAATGATGGGTCGGCCAACCGCTTTATATTAGGAGACCCAACATCCGTTGACGCTGGTGGAACGGCAGCCAACCCAGTTTTATTTTTCGCAAATAACTCAAGCTTAGATACCGGTCTTTATAGTGCAAATAGTAGTACTATGAATATAACTACTGCGGGTACTCAAAGAGCAACCTTTAATGGTAATGGTTTAAAAATTAATAATGGTGCATTGGGTGTAAATGTGAACGCATCTACAACCGATGGTAGAATTGATGCTGGTAACGATATTGTTGCATACTCTACTTCAGATGAGAGATTAAAAGAAAATGTTAAAACCATTGATAGTTCTTTATCTAAAGTGTTACAAATCAGAGGTGTTGAATTTGATTGGAAAGAACTTACAGAAGAAGAAAAGAAAACTATACATGGAAACGAAGGACATGATGTAGGGGTTATCGCACAAGAGGTAGAAGAAGTTTTACCAGAGGTGGTTACCGAAAGAGAAAACGGATACAAAGCCGTTAAGTACGATAAAATGGTAGCACTTTTAATTGAAGCTATGAAAGAACAACAATCTCAGATTGAAGAACTTAAATCAGAAATCAGTAAACTTAAAGGAGAAGAATAATGGCGTTACCAACTGGTGGAGAAATCTCATTTTCACAGATTACTGTTGAGCTTGGGGGTTCTTCTAACCAAGAACTTTCAATAAAAGAAGCAGCTGATGGAACTCTAGTTACTTTAAACACCAATTCAGCAAATATACCAGATGCATCAGCACCACATAGTATATCTGAGTGGTATGGGTACGACCACACTGCTAGCGGTACTAGTTTAACTGAGTTTAATGCTGGTGGCCCATTTGGAGACGAAGAGGAAGCTTGTGCCATTCAAGATAATGGTGATACTTTCTATCACGATGGTAGTTCTTCACTTCCTGGTACCAATGATATTGTATACAAAGTTTCTAATGGAAGTCAAACTGCAGAAGAGGGGGTTTACTTTGTAAATACCGGACTTATTTTAGTTCTCGACTACTATGGTGAAGTTATCTACCTCACCAATTGCCCTAGATAATGATTATGTTTAAAAATAGAGTACTATCCCTAAAAGAATACCTTCACAATTATAACATAATTAAGTCTAGATTCGGATTATAATAATCCACCATATTTATATACAAACACTAAGGAGATTTTAAATGGCAGTTAATATTCCAATATGGCCTGGTAGTTCATCCTTCACATCAGGAGATACACCATTCGGACACTATGATTCAGATTCAGAGTTTACTACTGATGTTGATAATATAGCATCTTGGTGTGCCAAACGTTTAGGATACCCAATTGTAGATATTGAACTGCAAGATATTAATTTTTATGCATGTGTTGAAGAAGCAGTTACTGAATATTCTACTCAAGTAAATCAATTTAACATTAGAGAAAACCTTTTAAACTTAAAAGGTAGTTCAACAGGCTCAAACCTATCACAAACACAACTCAATGCAAACTTAGGTGGAATGATATCTTTAGCAAAAGATTATGGAACTGAAGCAGGTAGTGGTGGTAGAGTAACTTATTATACAGGCTCATTTGAAGCAAACGCATCGCAACAGGTATATGATTTAACTGATGCAAGTTTGGTATCATTAGAAAGTGGAACGCCTGGTGTTGATAAGATTGAGATTAAAAAGATGTTACATAACGCACCACCTGCCATGGTTAGATACTTTGACCCATTCGTAGGAACTGGCTTAGGTTCACAGCAAATGATGGATACTTTTGGATGGGGTAATTACTCACCAGGAGTTTCATTTATGATGTCACCTTTATATGATGACCTTTTAAGATTACAAGCAATCGAATTTAACGATATGGTTCGTAAATCTCAATATGGATTTGATATTCAAAACAATAGAGTGAGATTATTCCCAATACCTGAGCAAAGTTACACAATTCACTTTCATTATATATTAGAATCTGATAGAAGTAACTCAGTAGTAGCTACTTCAGTAGTATCTGATTACTCTAACGCACCATTTGATAGAATTACATACTCACAAATCAATCACGTTGGTAAACGATGGATTCAAAAATATGCATTGGCATTAACAAAAGAAATGTTGGGTGCAGTACGTTCTAAGTTCAGCTCAGTACCAATACCTAATTCGGAGATTACATTAGATGGTTCGGATTTAAGAAGTGAAGCATCTTCTGAAAAAGAAATACTAATTTCAGAATTAAGAGAAAATTTAGAAGCTACTTCTAGAAAAGCATTATTACAAGCACAGCAAGAAGAATCAGAAGCAATGGAACAAACACTTAACAGAGTTCCAAGGGCGATATACATAGGATAATTATGGCATTATTTGGTGGAGAACGAGATGCAGCTTTGTTTAGAAAGATAAACAAAGAATTGATTACGGATGTTATTGATACCGAAATCTACTACTATAAGCTTATTTTGGATGATTCTAAAAGAAATCTATATGGTGAGGGTAAAGATAAGGTGTTTTATAATCCAGTAAAGATTCCTACATTGGTTGATAGAACAAACGCAACACAAACCTTTGATGAATTTGGCTCATCTTACACCAGAAATGTTAACTTCTACTTTCTAAGAGATATATTAGTAGAAAAAAATGTATATGCTGAAGTAGGTGATGTAATTATATGGAATGATGAACAACACGTTGTAGATGTAACATTCACAAACCAATTCTTTGCAGGAAAGAATCCTGAAACTTGGGATGGTGGTGATTCACAAGGTTATAACCTTTCTATTATATGTGAAACTCATGTAACGAGAAAAACACAACTAAAATTAGAAGATGATTTCCGATTTGGAAACGATACTACAAATAACGATTTACCAGTGGGTGTATAATGGCAATAAAGTATAGACAAAATAGAAATGAAAAGGTTGATTTAGGTAAAACTCAGAGTTCTTTCTCAGATGACCCTAAATTGAACAAAGCTAAACAGATTTCTCGTAAAAATGATGATGTTAAGAACTTTCAAGTTGGTTTATATGATATTGATTTAGCATTTAAAGATTTTTTAGAAAAAGATGTTAGACCAACTATTGAAGAGAGTGGAAAATACATAACAGTACCTGTAATGTATGCATCTCCAGAGAATTGGGCATCTGCACAAAAAGATGGCTATTTAAGAGATGCAAATGGTAAAGTTTTAACTCCATTAATTTCATTTAAGAGAAATTCATTGGATATTAACACCGAATACTCAAAATTAAAGGTAATGACCGATGAGGATACTTCAAGAGCATTTGTTAGAAAACATACACCACAAAATAGATACGATTCATTTTCAACACTGGTAGATAGTAGAGATTACTATGAATATCACATAGTAGATACACCTGATTATGTAAATATTCAGTATGATGTAATTGTATGGTGTGATTTTATGGAAGATTTGAATAAGGTTGTAGAACAAATCATATATTTTCAAGGTGGTGCATTTGGTGAAAGGTATAAGTTCCAAATTAAAGGAGAATCTTATTCATTCGAAACCACAAACTCAGTTGGTGATGAAAGATTGGTACGAAGTAATGTAACTCTCACAGCCAAAGCATATATTATACCTGAAGATAGAGGTAAGCGTACAATGAATACTCAAAAGGCGTTTGGTACAGCAAAAATAGTTTGGAATACTGGATTAGATACTTAATGTTTCTAATTTGATTTTCATATTTATATAAACACAAAGTTTAATTTAATAAAAAAATGTTATGGCAGAAGTAAAAACAAACGAAGTAATTAAATTCGAAAAAGAAGAAATCGAAAAAATTGAAAATTTTAAAAGAGAGTTTTCTGAAGTTACTGCAAGGTTAGGTGAAGTAGAAATCGAACTAACTTTGATTGACACTCAAAAAACAAATATTGAAAATTTCAAAGCTCAGTTAAAACAGAAGTATTTAGAAATGAGAGAATCTGAAATTAAGTTAGCAGGTGAACTTAAAGAAAAGTATGGTGAGGGTGAGTTCGATATTAATACAGGTATATTTACACCTAACGTATAAATATAATCGTTTCTGATTTTTTGGAGTATTTATAGATATACAAAACCAAAGAAATTAATAGGAGAAAAAAATGGCAGAAAGAATAGTAAGTCCTGGAGTATTTACAAGAGAAAAGGACTTGTCATTTCTACCTCAAGGGATTGGTGAAATTGGAGCAGCGTTAATAGGGTCAACAGTTAAAGGACCTGCATTCGTTCCAACTCAAGTCGAATCTTTTCAAGAGTTTCAGCAAATATTTGGAGGGTTGAGTGAAGATTCATACCTACCATATACTGCTCAATCGTATTTGGAAGATGCAGGGACTGCAACAATCGTTAGGGTATTAGGACAAGATGGGTATACTCTGGAAAATCCAGTTGGACTAATCGTATCATCATCAGAAGGTCAGAAATTGGCAGCAGTATTGCACCCAACAACTGGTATCATATCCGATGAAGATGTATTTGACGAAACGTTAATAGCAGACCAACTCGGTTCATCTGATGTATCGGCATCTTTATTTACATTAACAATATCAGGTTCTGAAGCTGCAGAAGCAGTATATTCAGCATCTTTAAATCCAAGCAACGCTAATTATTTTACAAAAACGTTCGGATTTTCAGCAAGAGGTTCACAAGATGCCTTTGTACAATCAAACTTTAAAACATTCCAATCAGCATCATTTGCAACTGGTGAGATACCTGTTGTAACTTTAGATATTGCTAAGGATATTGATTATTCAAAAGCATATACTGAAGCTAATACCCCTTGGATTACATCACAAAAAGTTGGTGGAGCTACTACAAATTTACTTAAATTCCATACCTTATCACATGGTACGGCAACTAACTACGAATTTAAAATCGGTATTCAAGACGTTAAAGCAGCAGGAACTGTTGCAGGTTCTGAATATGGTTCATTCACTGTTGTAGTACGAAGAGTAGACCAAGATAAAGTAAATGGTTCACCATTTGTAGGTATAGTTGATTCAGATATCAGACCTAATTTAGTAGAAGCATTCCAAAATGTAAACTTAGACCCTAACTCACCTAACTTCGTAGCTAGAGTGATTGGTGATAAGTATATTACTGTTGATTCTAATGGTAAATTATCAACTAATGGTGATTATCCAAACAATTCAGCAAATATTAGAGTTGAAGTAACTCAGGCAGTTAAGGATGAGGCAATTGACCCATCATTAGTACCATTTGGGTTTGCAGCATTACAAAATCCTTACGGAACTGCATTTACGTTACCTAATCCAACTTATGTATCAGCACAGAAAATCAATAACTCATACAATCCTAAGAAATTTTATGGATTTGATTTCGATTTCTCTACAACTGATAATTTGAACTTTTTAGCACCAACACCCGATGGAAGTGCAACTGCAACTGCGGGTACTGCATTCTATTTGGGAGATAACAATCAAGATACTGGGGCTAATTTCCCTTCATCTTTATCTCCATTTGTTGGAGCAATTGATTTAGATGATTCTAATACATCATTAGCATCTCGTAAATTCTTAGTTCCTTTCCAAAGTGGATTTGATGGATTTAAACCAAATAGAATTGTAAAAACTGCTGGTGATATTATAGCAGGAAACTCACAAGGATATGATTTATCTTCTAATACAGCAACAGGTACATTAGCATACAGAAAAGCAATAAACTCTGTATCTAATCCTGATGAATTTGATATCAATATGGTAGTATTACCAGGTGTTATCCACAGATTACACTCTGCAGTAACTACTTTCGCTAAAGATATGTGTGAAGATAGACAAGATACATTCTTTGTAATGGATGCATCTGCATGGGGTGATTCAATTTCAACGGCTGTTAATGCAGTTCAATCATTTGATTCAAATTATGTAGCATCTTATTACCCTTGGGTTAAGATTCTAAATACTGATAAAAACAAACCAGTATGGGTGCCGCCATCGGCTGTACTTCCTGGCGTTATCGCATTTAACGACCAAGTTGCCGCTGAGTGGTTCGCTCCTGCCGGATTGAACAGAGGTGGATTAACTTCAGTAATTGAAGCTAAGACTCGTTTGACAAGAGCAGAAAGAGATGCACTCTACGAAGGTAGATTGAATCCAATCGCTACATTCCCTGGACAGGGTGTAACTGTATTTGGACAGAAAACACTACAAGCTAAACCATCAGCATTGGATAGAATCAATGTAAGAAGGTTGTTGATTGCAGTGAAGAAGTTCATCGCATCTTCTACTCGTTACTTAGTGTTCGAAAACAATACAGCAGCAACGAGAAACAGATTCTTATCAATCGTTAATCCTTACTTAGAATCAATTCAACAAAGACAAGGTTTATACGCATTTAGAGTGATTATGGATGAAACTAATAACACTCCAGATGTAATTGATAGAAACATAATGGTAGGGGAAATCTTCTTACAACCAGCTAAGACTGCTGAGTTTATTGTTCTAGATTTCAACGTATTACCAACTGGAGCAGCGTTTCCAGAATAGATAAATTAGATTAAGTTCCCCATTTCGGTGGGGAACACAATCTTTTTTTAAAAGAACAATATTTATAATAAAGAAAAAACAACGGAGTAATACAAATGGCACAATTATTAGACCCAACTGAAGTAATGTTCACATCATTCGAACCGAAGATGTCGAACCGCTTTATTATGTATGTAGAGGGTATTCCTGCATATTTAATCAAAGCAGCCAACAGACCTGAGATAACAAACGGAAAAGTAACTATCGACCATATCAACGTAAGACGATATGTAAAGGGTAGAAGTGAGTGGAGTGATTTAACAATCTCATTGTACGACCCAGTAGTTCCATCTGCTGCACAAGCAACTATGGAGTGGGTAAGATTACACCACGAATCAGTAACTGGTCGTGATGGTTACTCTGATTTCTACAAAAAAGATATCACATTCAATAGTTTGGGTCCTGTTGGTGATAAAGTAGAAGAGTGGACACTTAAAGGAGCTTATATCCAAACCGCAAAATTCTCAGATATGGATTACACAGGTGAAGATTTAGCAACTGTAGATTTAACACTTACATACGATTACGCAATACTACAATATTAATTTCGGATTATAGTAATACAAATTGAAAATAAGAACCTCAGCAAATTTGCTGGGGTTTTTTAGTTTAAAAAGATTTATTTTCATATTTATTACTAAGTTAACTAAGATTTAAGTTTTAAAACAAAAGAAGAACGTTATGAATGAAGAACTGCAAGATGATTACTCATCAAACATCTCAAATAAAGAGATGATAGAGCTTGCTAAACAACAACATGAACAAAAGCAAGTTTCTGATTACAAATTCCCTACTGAAATAGTAGATTTACCATCTAAAGGATTAATTTATCCAAAAGAGAACTCACTTTCATCTGGTAAAGTGGAAATGAAGTATATGACAGCTAAAGAAGAGGATATACTTACTACACAATCTTATATAAAAGATGGTTCAGTATTAGACCGCCTATTTCAATCACTTATTATATCAAATGGAGATGGTGCTAACGTAAAATACGTTGATATCACCGCTGGTGATAAAAATGCTATTATGATAGCCGCAAGGGTATTAGGATATGGTAAAGATTATGAAGTTGAGATTACTGACCCATTTACAAATGAAAAACAATCTGATACAATTGATTTAACTCAATTTGAAAACAAAGAGTACGATGGAAGTGCACAAACCGAGTTAAACAAAAATGAGTTTGAGTATATACTACCTCGTTCTGAACGAAAAATTACTTTTCAAGCATTAACTGAAAGTAAAGAAAGAAAAATCAAACATCAGTTAGAAGATTCAAAAAAAGCAGGTCGTAAAATGAGAGATGTTACATCTAAAGAATTAACAACTCGACTAAAAAACACAATCACATCAGTAGATGGTGAATACGATGAAAAAGTAATACGAAATTTCGTAGATAACGAATTGTTTGCAGTAGACTCCAAGTCTCTCAGAGCATACATTAATAGTGTTATTCCCGATATTGATTTAACATATGAATTTATTTCTGAAGAGACAGGGGAAAGGAGGGAGATGCTACTGCCTATGGATGTGGGGTTTTTTTGGCCTAAGTCCTAAATATCGGCAGATATTACACTCCCAAATCTTCGATTTAATTTATCATGGTAATGGTGGGTTCACATTTTCAGATGTTTATAATATGCCTTTATGGGTAAGACGATTCTATATAAGTAAAATTATAGAATTTAAACAAGAAGAAAAAAAGGCACATGATAAGGAAATGAAAAAAGCAAAATCACGAAGATAATAAGAAACCCAACGTAATTGTTGGGTTTTCTTATATTTATACATATAACAATTAAGGAACTGATATGAAGATTAAAGAATCACAACTCAGAGAACTTTTTAAGGAAGTTGGTCTTTCTGAAGATATATTTGATATATTCAGAAGCAAACGTAAAAAATTAGATAGAAAAATTAAAAATTTGAAATCTGATTTAAAAGATATGGAAGATTCAGCACCTACTAAAGCGGATAGAGAACGTCTTAGAAAGTTAAACTCAACACTCCAAACGGCACTTAAATCAGGTGGTATGAAAATATAATGGTTTATATAAATGGCTAAAAAAGATATAAACAATCGTAAAAAGGAGTTGCAAGAAGAGATTCAGGCAACTAAAGATTTAGCTACTGTACAGCTAGAACTAATTAAAAATGCGCAAACGCAAAAAGCATTATCTAATGAAGCCATAGGTTTAAAAGAACAACTACTAAAAAAATTACAAACCGAAGATTCACTTACAGGTCAAATTGAAAGTATCCAAACTACCATTGATGGATTACTAAAAGAGCAAATCGAAAGAGGTGAGGAAGTAAATCAACATTACATCGACCAATTAGATAATTTAAAATCTCATTTAGACCAATCAAAACAAATTGCAATAGCACAAAAAGAACGTAATGATTTAAATGAGGCCGGAAAAGGAATACTCAAAGGTTTATTAGGTATCAATAGTGATATTGAAGAGGCAGTTGTAAGTGGTGGTATGAAAGTACTATTCTTAAATAAAGCATTTGAAAATGTAAGTGCTAATGTAACCCGAATGGTAGACGGTGTTAAAGAGGGTGTAACTCAAATGGGACTATCGGTAGGTGAATCAATGCACCTACAAGCAAATATAGAAAAAGCATCATTTAGTGTGACCGGTCTCTTATATGGACAGGAAGCAGTAGCACAATCCGCAAAAGCAATTACTCAAGAATATGGAACAGCAGCTGCGGCAAATACCGATTTAATAAAAAGTGTAACTGAATTATCAGGAATAGCTGGTGGGGCAGAGGAAGCTACTAGATTGGTACATGCATTTGAAAATGCAGGAGTTGAAGCAGCTGATGTAAAAAGTACTATACAAGATGTAGCATCAGAAGTTGGTGTTTCGGCAACAATGGCTATGAAGGGACTTGCTAACCAACAACATATGTTAGTTGGTTCTACAAAAGAGCAGTTAAAAGAGGTAATAAGAGTAAACGCAGAACTCCAAAAGTCAGGTTCTTCTATGGAGAAGATGAATGACCTTGCGAATGGTATGTTAGATATTGAAACATCCATGCGAAATGAAGCTAAAGCTAGAATGATGTTAGGTAGGGATGTCGGTTCTAATCAAATGAGGCAGTTAGCGGTTCAAATGAAAACTGCAAAGGGTGCTGATGCCAAAGCTGCAGTTCAAGAACAAATGAATGACCTTTTACTTAAAGAAATAGGTTCAACTGAAGAGTTAGCCAATATGTCTGATGTAGAACGTGAGGCTCTTGCTACTGCATATAATATGAATGTGGAAGATATGACCACAATGGCTCAGAAAGCCGAAGAAAGTGCTAAATTAACAGAAAGATATGGTGCGTACGCAGACCACGTTCAAAAGGCTAAAGATTTAGGTGTTATGGTATTATCTGGCGCCAAAGGGCTTGCTATCGAAATGATAAAAGTTGCCGCTAAAGCCGCAGTGATGAATATGATGATGGGTAAGGGTTCAGGTATTGGTACTTTCTTTAAATCAGGCATTGATGGTGCTAAAGGACTTGCAAAAGGGCTCACATCTCCAATAAAATCATTAGGAAGTTTAAAAGATAAAGCAGTTGCTGCATTCAAAGGAAAAGCTCCAGAGATAAAAAAAGATATAATGCCTGATAAGAAGAAAATCAGCAGTACCGTTGAAGATGGTGGAAAAGCATCAGGTAAAGGTGGAATGAAAGATAAACTCAAAGATATGGCTGAGGGTTTAAAAGCTATGGGTGATGGTAAAGTATTCGCAGGTATTGGTGCAGTTGCATTAGCAGGGCCCGCTTTCATCGTAGCACTCCCATCCATTCCATTCTTATTATTTATGGGTAAAGTTAAACTAAAAGCACTAAAAGAGAACTTTACTGGGTTGGCTGAAGGGTTAAGCCAAATGTCAGCTACCTTTATGGGTTCACTCGCACTTGGCGCATTTGCCATAGCAGCGATACCATCAATATTGGGTATCCCATTCTTATTATTTTTTGGTAAAGTTAAGTTAAAAGCATTAGAAGAAAACTTTGGTAGTTTGGGTAGAGGTTTAGCACAAATGACACAGGGTATATTAGGAGCACTTACATTACTAATAGCAGCACCTGCATTAGCATTGGGTATGTTAGCTATACCATTTTTAGCGTTTATGTCTATTCCTGGACTTGGGCCTATGTTAAGTGCTAACTTTACTGGGTTAGCCGCTGGATTAGCAGCATTTGGTAATCCTGCTACTGCTGTATTTGTTCTGATTGGAATTGGGTTAATGGCATTGTTAGGTGCTGCAATGATTCCATTCGCATATGCACTATCATTATTAGCACCACCGATGGAAGCATTTGGAAATGTAGTAACTGGTGTTATGGCTGCGATTCCACCAATCATTGCAGCAATGGCAGATGGGTTTGTAGCAATCGGAACTGCACTTACACCAGAAATGATATTAGCGTTTTTCGCATTAGGGCCCGCTCTATTATTAGCATCAGTTGGTATGCTTGCATTTGGGTTATCACTCGGTGTTGCTGGGGTAGGGTCATTCTTTGGTGGTGGTATTATTGATGATATAAAGGAATTAGCAATGACAGGGCCTATGTTACAAATGGCTGGTGAGGGTATGTCTAGTGTAACTGAAAGTTTTAATGGATTAGCATCAACATTAGATACTGTGTCTGCTTCTTTAGAAGTAATGGGTGGTGTATCATCACAACTATATGTAGTGGCAGGTGGGTTATATAGTATAGCTGGTGGGTTGGGAGCAATATCTATCGCAGGACTTCTGGCAACACCAACATTTGCCGCCCTCGGTGGTTTAGCAGCTATAGCACCTACACTTAAATCACTTGGTGAGTTTTTTGGAATGGGTGGTGGTGATAGTAGTACCGAAACTACCACATCTACAAATGATAATTCTAACAAAGAACTACTATCAGAAATAAAAGGATTACGACAAGATTTACAATCCCAACCAATTGTATTAAATATTGATGGAAAGGCTGTTTCAAGAATACAAAGAGTTGGTAGACAACAAGGGAATAACAGAGGGGCTTATGCGAAATAAGGAGAATATATTATGGCGTTAAAGGACATGAAATCGGATTTATCCAAATTTAGGATGCCAAAAAAAGAACTTTTGGAAAACAAAGCTAGTGTCGTTATCAAAGATAATACTAACAAAACCCCATTAGATTCTCTTGCAGATGGATTACCTGACCCAACTAAATCTAAAAAAATTAATGAAAAGGTTGGTGTTAATGTTAATCCAACAAATAAGACTCCAATTACACCTGATTATGATGGTTATTACAAACAAACACCACCAGGTTCCCCAAAAATAGATTCTGTAAATAAATCAGAACCATTTAAAGGTGAAACGACTCCAAAACCTATGAACAACTCAGAGCAGTTTTTAGGTGAAACTAATCCTAACCCAATGGATAGTTCGGAAAAGTTCTTAGGTGAGACTACACCACAACAAATGGATAGTTCAGAAAAGTTCTTAGGAGAAACCAACCCTAAACCGATGAGTTTAGAAGAGAGGTTCTTAGGTGAAACTGAAACAAACCCAATAACACAAGGTGATAAGTTCAAAGGGGAAACTGAGCCAACTAAGACCAATACCGATGAGAAGTTTTTAGGTGAGACAACGCCAGATAAAATGAACAACTCAGAACAATTCTTAGGTGAGACAACCCCAAAATCAAAAGATAACACAGGTCAATTCTTAGGTGAGACTAATCCTAAACCAATGAGTTTAGAAGAACGATATTTGGGAGAAACTACACCAGCGGATACGGATAGTACAGGTCAGTTTTTAGGTGAAACTAATCCTAACATAGTACAGCAGGGTGATAAGTTCAAAGGAGAAACCACCACAGAATCAGTATCACAAGGTGATAAGTTCAAAGGAGAAACCGACCCTACTAAATTTGATAATACATCAAACTTTGTAAGATTCAGTAATGAGAAAATATCATCACCATTTTCAACTGAACCTGATAGAATGAATTTAGATGCAAAGTTTTTAGGAGAAACTACACCAGCAGATAAGGATAGTACAGGTCAATTTTTAGGAGAAACAACTCCAAATCCAAGTAATGCAAGTTCTAAGTTTTTAGGTGAAACTACACCAACTGAGATGGACGAACAAACTGGTAATAAATTCTTAGGAGAAACAACACCAAATGTAACTACATTGGGTGATAAGTTTAAAGGTGAAACTACACCATCTAATTTCCCATATATACTTAGGCAAGAAACTCAAGGTAAAGAACCAGGTAAAGTTAATTACATTGAGGACTTACACGCAAATGGGTTTACTTCAAATATGTATCCAATTGGTGGACATAAAAAATCATCACAATTTATAGGAGTTGACCCATCACAAACACAATTTGATGGAGCAACATCATTATATGGTACACTGGGTTTAACAAACTTTATTGTAGATGATGATGCAACAGGGTTTACTAAAGATATGTTCCCAATTGGTAGTTCTAAAAAACCATCACAATTTACAGGCGTTGATTCTGCAGGAAAGATTTTTGATGAAAAATCATCAGATTATAGTAATACTAAAAGTTTATATGAAGGATTATCTTATAGACCAGGTTATGGTAAATTTAAGTTTGATAAAGCAACTGGAAATGTACAAAGATACTCTGAAAGTAATAAATACTTAGTAGATGCTGAGTTGACACGAATGGGAATTTCTCAATTACAAGAGATGCGAAGTTCACCATCTTTCTTAGATGAGATGTATCATAAATTTAATCTTAGAGATGATGCATTTAATTTAGGAACTGCGGCATTCGCTCACCCATTAATTCTTAGAGGTATTCAGAGAAAGAAAATATCCAAAGGTGAGCCACAGAATTGGGGATTTGGATTCCCAATTGATGATGGTTTAGTTAGAGGTGGTATTGTAACCGCACTTGATAGAGCGGTTGTTGATGCAGTACGATTAGGTAAATGGATGGTTTCAGTACAAGGTTTATTGTGGGGAATCAAAAACTTAGGTTTACAACAAGCCACTGCGAATGTAGAATCTATAACTGGTAAACGAAAAACTAAGATATGGACACCTATAAATACATTGGCAGCTACACTTGGTGGATTTGCAGGGTTACATCCAAATAGGCATGGTGTTACACCATTTGATTTAACTAAGGGTACTTATTCTGAAGTATTAGATGCGAAACGAATCGGACATGGGGATGACCCTTTTAAATTAACAAAAGGCCCATTTGCAAATAGATTGGTTAATGCGTGGTCTAAAGACCGTAATAACCTATCTAATGGCGATGTAGAGGATAAGGGTGACGGTGGTAAATTACTTGATAAGTTAAAGAACGCATTTAGTGGTGGGCCAAATTCATTATATGGTTTAGGTGATTTTGCACCAAATCAAAGTACGGAAACTACAATACCGAAGAAACAAGATGGAGAATTCGGTAGAACATATAATCCTCTAAAACAATATAATGCAACTGCGGGCGGACCAAACCCATCGGGCACTAAGGGAGACCCATTTGAACCAGATAATACTGAGTTAGGGTTAAACGCAAACAACCTGCCAGGTTCTTTTTTAAATAATGAAATAAAAACAGATGGTGAATCTCATAAGATTGAATTATTATCCGATAAGACCGATAAAATAAAAAACTACGAAACAATCGCATATGGTAAGATACCAGTAAGAAATCCTGATAAAGAAACAATAGATTTTAGAAGTGAATTAACTGGGGATGAAAAGAAACGGGCTGAGAACCAATTTACTGATTATACAAACAAAAACATTCACACAAGAATTGGATTCCCCAATTACAGAGCTGGTAGAGATTTAACAAACCACTCTGACGGAGTGAGCCCAGACCCTGTAACCTCAAGCGGAATAGGTGAGATAAACAACGATTTAGTAAAATTAATAATTAAGGGAGAGGGTACATCAGTTCAGTTCAGAGGAACTGCAAAAGGAATTACTGAAACATTTTCACCATCTTGGGATGCAACTAAATATAATGGTAGAGCTGACCAAGCATATATGATGACTACATTTGAACGTAGCTTATCTTTTAACTTTCAAGTATACGCAACCTCTAGAGATGATATGATACCAATGTATAAAAAATTACAACGTTTAGGAACAATGACAATGCCAAACAATTATTCTAGTAATGGGTATCAGGGAACATTAACAAGACTAACATTAGGTGATTTATATAAAAACAAAATATCTTTTATAGAATCGCTATCATATACAGCACCTGATGAATTGCCATGGGATATAAATATGGATGGAACGTTAGGTGAACTTCCAATGGGAATCGATGTTTCAATTGGATTTAAACTATTGGGTAACTCAAGACCCCAGCTTGGCGCAAGCATATATGGTGTATAACGGAAAATAGGAGTTCTGATATGAATAGATACGAAAAAATAGAAATATTAAAAACTGAATCAGGTAAGAGATATAAAAAAACTATCCAATATCCTATCATTGATAAAAAATCAGATGATATTTATATAGTAGGTATTCAAGGTGATAGATTGGATAACATCGCATACAAATACTATGATGATAGTAGATTATGGTGGATTATCGCAAGAGCTAACAACTTAGGTAATGGTTCACTATCAGTACCAATTGGTAAGCAAATACGAATACCATTAGATTTTTTAAAAATAGAAGAAGATTTTAAATCATTAAATAAATAAAAGTTATGGCATTATTTGATTTTAATCCCAAGTTAGGAGGCGCAGAGGCCGTTTTAGATGCGCGAAAAGCCGCAGTTAAAGGTAGAGACCATGCTTGGAATTATAAAAAGTACGCATATTGTACGGTTAAAAGTACTGGAAATTCACAAACAATCACATGTCCGACGAAAATGACAATTGGTGATGGTTCTGCGCCAACTGGTGGTGGCACGAGTATGTATACATCTGCAGATGGACCACGTCGATTAAAACCAATACTAACAAGTTGTAAAATCACAAATGAAGGTGGCCAAAACTATGTTGATTCTTATATTTACGAAGTAGAATTCTCATACACAGTATACACTAAAGCTGATTTAGAAAAAGCAATAAATTCATTTATGATGGTTGGTGGTGAAGTCGAAATAAGCTTTGGGTGGCGTAATGGTGGTGATGCGGGTAACACAGGAAAAGTAATTGCTAATGTTTATAATTTTAACTTTTCAATGAAAAAAGATGGTTCTTTTGATTGTACAACAAAAGCAATGAGTCCATCGGCATTATTCCCAAAAGAAACAATGGGTGGTAACACTAGAGTAGCTACAACGAATGAACAGAACGCAAAGGGGAAAACTACTCCAACAATTGGATTTTTTGAAGCATTACAAGCTGGTATGCGAAAAGCACATGGTCTTACGGCAGACCAAAGCATTGCTGACTCAGATACCTCACCTTTGCCATTTTATGGTGGTCTTTCAAATAATAAACTGAGGGGTAGAGCTTCGTATGTGAAGGTAGAGAACGGCGGAGGGTATGTTAAAATGCCATTTTGGATTACTGAAATGTTATCATCTGAAGGTACATGGTATAATGATGATGAGATGTATTTTGCTTATACCAATCTTAACTCACTTATCGATTACATAAATAAGAAACTGAAAGCCGCAGGCTCAACTAATCGGTATTACTTTGACTCAAAATTTGCTAAGCACGATAACAAACCACTATCTAAGTCGATGTTCTCGGCTGACCCTACTCGAATTGTACTCGCTGGGATAAAAGCAAAATATGGGAATCCTGGCGAAGGAGAAAAATCAAAAAACTTCTCTTATTGGGCAGGTTGGACAAAGCAGTGGAATACCTCCCCTGAACGGGTTTCAAGTATATTATTAGAGTTGGATTATTTAAATAGTATATATGCTACACTTTCTGATGGAAAAGAAGATAAAGGTGGTGGTGGTAAAATACCACCAACAATACAAGAATTCTTAGGTAAACTATTTAATGATATATCAGATATGACGGGTGGGTTGGTTCAGTTACAAGCTATACCAGAAACTATACAACAGGATTCTAATGCTCAGACACGGAATATTAAAATAGTTAACAGACCTATTGTTAAAGTTGATGATAACCCGACTCCTTATGTATTCACAACACTTGCAGAGGACTCCATTGTAAGAGATGTTACCTTAGAAACTGACTTTGATGCTAATACTATTATGATGGCAACTGTATCGGCTAATAAAAGCGGTACTACTAATATTGATGATAGAATTCCTGGAGCAGAATGTGGAAAGGCGGCTGAAGCAATTGCAAACGCTGAAGTAATAGACGAAGAATATATCTTAAAGGCCAGAGAATCATATGGTAATGATGGTTTTGATGCATCAAAAGTAACATCTAACGCGGATGCATTAAGAAAGTTTTTAGCTCAAAACAGACATGAATTCTCAAAGGGATATAGAGAAATTACATGGCCTTATAAATTGGGTGTAACTATTGATGGTACTGCTGATATAAACTATATGGCGGCTATAACAGTTGATAGAATGCCAGATTCTTTAGCAGCTGATAACATGTATTTTTCAATTACATCTATTGAACATACATTTAATGGTCAAGGTGATTGGGAAACATCATTAGGTACTGTAATGAGGATTTATTAATGGCTGATAATAGACTTAGAATATATTATACTAAAGCTCAAATCCAAAATGGGTTGAAAACCGGTGGCGGTGAGTGGATGTACACCGATGGTACAGAGTATATTGGTCAGTATCACAAATATTCAACTGGTGAAGTTTTTTCATTAGCAACTTTTGTGCAGGATAAATCAAGAATATTAATACCATATATCGATATAAATAAAAAAATATCTGATAGTATCGATTCTAATATAGATTTTGAAAAAAACTTTGAATATGATGCCATAAAAACCTTATTGGTACAAGAAAGTAAAAAGCCAAATAATGTGAGAGCTAACCTATCAAAGTTAAAAATAAAAGGTGGTAATATAAGTAGATTATTCGCCTATAAAGTAAACGATGGTCAATTACTAGAATTATCACCTTTAGATTTCGGAAATATAGGTTCTCCAACTGGATTGGATGCAAATCTTTGGAAAAAGCTTACTATTGAATGGAAGGTTCAAGGACCCGATTTTGATGTACTTGATTCACAAAATAATATTATACAAGATGGTATTATAGATGCTAATAAACGTACAGTTGAAAGACTTTCAGATGAATATCCTACATTAAAAAATTACCTTACTGATTTCCGAGAGCTTTCCCAAGCCTAAAACTTAACAATTTCTTAACATTAAAATTTGGTATATCCAAATAATTTTCGTATCTTTACTATGTAAAAGAGAGATAAGTTATGAAAGTAAAAGAAATTAAGTACGGAATCAAAATCACAAAACCTTGGAGTAAAGAAATGTATGACCACAACGATAAGGTTGCTGAGCTAATGAAAGCTGAACTACTTATTCGTTTGAAGAATGCATACCAAAGTGGTGATGAAGATGATTTAAAAAAAGTATCATCAGTCATCTGCCCGACTGGATATGGGTTTGGATTCGATTTTGAAGATATCTACAACGAATCACTTAGAGAGCTAGAAATGGTTCAGAACTACTGGTTGAACGAAGAGTTCCCATATGGAGTTAAACAAGGTATCGTAAGTGATATCGGACTTGAGTTCATTGGGTACTAAAACTTAACAATTTCTTAACATTAGAAATTTGGAAAAGTGAAAAAAAAGTGGTACTTTAGTACTGTAAGATTGAGAGTTAAACAATAAATAAATAAAAAATGAATTATTCAAAATTAAATCAAATGAGTATCGAAGAGTTGAGAACTCTTAACTCAATGGTAATTGATGTTATCAAAAGTAAAAAAGCTATGGCTGGTTATGAAACTAAACAATCCCTTTATGTTGGGGCTAATGTGAAAGTTAATCACCCTAAATTGGCTGGTAAGCAATGTAGAGTTGAGAAAATCAACCGAACTAAGTGTGTAATTAAAGTGTTGAATAGTTATGGTTCTTATAACGTTCCTCTTTCAATGGTAGAATTAGTAAAATAATCAGATATGGCTATTGTAAGTAAACCCCAAACAATCGGAATTGAAATAGATTTGACAGGCCCACAAGGTAATTCATTTTACCTTTTGGGTACTGCTAAGAACCTCGCCAACCAATTAGGTTTAGATGGTAATAAAATTATGGAAGAAATGAAGAGTGGTGATTACGAAAACCTTCTTCAAGTGTTTGATAAGAACTTTGGTAGTATAGTAACATTATATAAGTAAAAAATAAGATATGAAAAGTAAATTAGTAGTTAGTTGTCAGTATTATGAAAATTATAACGTAGGACCAGATGGGTTCGGTGAAATTCCACATTGGAAACCGAAAGGTGGGCATGAATTCGAAATAGAAGTGGATTCGGATGTGGTGATGTATTCAACTAAGTTAGAACAACATCTAACAAAGGTGGTTGAAGCACAATCGACCATTGCGGAAAAGTTTGAGTATCGTGACCATGAACTCAAATGGAGTGAACCATCGGTAATCCCCACAGAATCTTTGTATGAACTAATTCGAACAGAAGATGAAGAGGTGGCAGTATAGGGAAATGGGTAGTAGGAATAAAAAGACTGGAAACTTATCCTATTACAACGTAACGGTTACTGATTTCAAAATAACCGATTGTGAGTGTCTTGCAAGGGAGTTCCGTAGATATACACCTTGTAAACATATGAAACGATTAAAAGAAAAACTATCACATTTATCAATATGAGTTGGTATCAATTAGAAGTAGAAGCAGATAAGTACGAAGAATTGCAGGAATTACTCTTGGAATTATCAAAATAATTTTGTATATTTGTTAGATGATTAAATTTGTAACTGAGGGTAATATCAGTATGGAGAAGGCGTATATCCACCCGATATGGGCGGATATCCACTTACATGCAGCTCAGAATAAATTATCATTACTATATATCTATGATATTGATGAGGGTACGGAGCTTGTTGTAAACATCGGTAATTTTGATTTCCATAACACATCGTTGGAAAACATCTCTTTTGATTTTAAGGAAGGTTATATATTAGGTAAAAAATCGTTCTTAAATCTGGTCGAGCTTCCTAACACATATGATGCCGATGTGGTAAAATATCTACAAGTGAACGATATGTTGAAACGAGACCAGACTCCGACCCATCATCATTTTCATAGAAAGTTCCACAATCTAAAGTGGGTAAACAATCTTATACCTATATCTAAACATATCGAATCTATCAGAGATACAAGAGATGAATTCCTTCAGTATTACGATTTGGGTGGGGGAATCACCGAAGGTGTGAAGAAATTTGAAAATTTCTATATTAAGCCATTACACAAAGTAGAAAAGAGTGGTCTTTGGACAGAGAGTGGAATGGAGTGGAGTGAGTATTACCCTTATACCTTAACATCACGTCCTTCAAATAGATTTGGTGGAGTAAACTATGCCGCACTTAATAAAGATGATGGTAGTAGAGATAGATTCGTTAGTAGGTTCGATGGGGGTAAATTGGTACAATTTGATTATGATGGATATCACCCACGTATCATTAGTAGAATGGTGGGAGAACCTATACCAATGGATGTATCTGCTCACCAAGCCTTAGCCGATATGTATGGGGTATCATATGAAGAATCAAAAGGAATTACATTCCGCCAATTATATGGTGGAGTACAATCGGAGTATTTACACATACCTCTTTTTAAGAAGGTATCACACCAAATTGATAAGTTGTGGATGGAGTTTAATCGTAATGGGTACATTGAAACTCCAATGGGTAGAAAGTTATCTAAATCCAATCTAAGGGATATGAATGCTAACAAACTATTTAATTATCTATTACAGGCTACCGAAACAGAGTTAAATATGATGATACTCTCAAAAGTGGTTGATTATTTGGAAGATAAACAATCAAAAATGGTGTTATATACTTATGATTCATATTTATTAGATATACATCCCAATGAACTTAGTGTAATTAATGATTTAAAGATACTTATAGATGGAAATGGATTTCCTACTAAGATAGAAATCGGTAATGTATACTCAGAGATGAAATCGGTAAAAATGAAAAACATACAGGAATAAAATATGAATAATTTTCTTGATGATATAACAAGGTTATGGTGGATTGAAGTTGGAGCAGAACTTAATAATCCTACATCTGAAGCATCTATCGAAGGTCTAAAAAAGGTTTTGAGAGAAGATTTAGAGTTTGATAACGATGTTATTACATATATAGTTGAAAGTATTGCAAATAGACCTTCTAATTTTTCTTTAAAGGTTGGGAAATCTTCAGGCATTGATGTTGGTAAAAACCAAACGGCAGTATCTGCACAATTACATCCTAATTGGGAAGAAGAAGAAGGTGATATATACCAAACAGTTGATTTAGCTGAAGAGGAAGATGATGACGATACTAAAAAAGATGGTGAACGGCCGGATTCTGGCGATGATAAGGAAGATGCAGAAAATGATATTGAAAAACAATCACTTACGGCATTAGAAAAAGATAAGTTAAAAAAAGAAGCAATTAATGATAAGTTGCTAAAAACAAAACTTACAAACCCAACCACAGGTAACAAAAACCAGGTTAGTACTCTATTAGGTAAAAAGAAATCAGACCCTACTGCATATAAAGTAGGTAAACAATTTTTAGGTGATAAGGGTGTATCGGATGATGAGATTGAAAACCAATCAGATTCGGATAGTGATGATACATCATCCAATTATTCATCTGCAGATAACAGAAAATCATTAGATGATTTTATTGAAAAGGGATTCACAAATTCAGAAGGAGCTCCAGGTAGCGCAGGTTCTATGTTAAATGAAATATTTTCATCAACTGGGGCTACAGATTCAATTAACGCAGGAAAAGAGTTTAATTATGATTCAGTATTAGATTCTACTTGTACACAACTTAAAGGTAGTGGTTTAGGTAAAGACAATAAAAGTAACAACTTACCAACAGGTGTTAAGAAATCAGAAGCTCAACCAATAGCTAAAAAATATGGTATATCAATGGGTGAGGCTGGTAAAGCTATTATCGCTACTCGAGCAGCTCAAAGTAAAAATGAGCATGTAACAAATAATATTCTAAAAAAGAGTAATATTAAAAATGGTAAAGCAGAACCTTTCTTTGGTGATAAAAAAGGTATGAAAGCTCAAGAAGAAATGGTTAATGGTATTGGTGGTAAGGTACTTTTAGGAAATACCGAAGTTACTAAAGAAGAAGCAATTAAAATAATCCAAAGTGGAGGTGGTGGGGCTAACCCATCAGATACTGCTATATTTGTAACTAACGAAGATACGGGTGATTTACATATGACTTTTTATTCAGATAAAGATAATGTAAGCGCATTGGTTGCACAATCTTCATTGAAAGCTGAATTCAATCTAAAAAAGAAAGAAGTTGATAAGTTAGTAGAAAAAGGTACATTAAGTAAAGAACAAGCCGAAACTGCTAAAAAAGTAATGAATGATTCCGAAGCTAAACACAGAGAAATTGAATCTAAATTAGACAATGTAACTGCTGGGCCTGGTAAACACTTAGATAGTATTGAAACTGGTAAATTAGTTGAACTTTCTAAAACTTTATCAAAAGGTGCTAATCCTGATAAATATTGGAATAACAATATAAAGAAAAAGATGTTAAAATCATCATCATCGGAATATTTACCTGATGGTTCGGATAATCCACCAACAGATGAGCAGGTTATGAAAGGATTTGTAAACTACGCTAATGCAAACCCACTTGATTTGACAAAAGATGAACAACGAATTATAGCAGATTTATCAAACTCAACAGATGGCCCTCGACTTGGAGCAGAGATTGGTAAAATTAGAAAAGCTACAATTAGTACAGATTTAGATACTATCAAAAAGTTAAATGAAACTAAAGTAATGATAGATGGTAAAGAAGTAGGTATGGGTACTGTATTAGAAGCTGAATCTGTTGCAGAAAAACTACATTTGGGTATGATGTTTGGTGGTGAAGGAGTATTTAAAGATTCAGATGCATTCTATCAAGAAAGTGGTGGTGTAAAGGTAGATAAAGATTCATTAGCTAAATGTTTACCATTCAAAAATAAAGAAGGTATGATTAAAAACTTCAAAGTGGGTGAAGAAACTGAACAAACACAACGTGGTGGTAATGCTATTACTGGTGCATCTAAAATAATTTATGCAGTAACACAAGATGGTAAAGAATATCCTATTGGTGAAAAGAAACAACGTTCCAAAACAGGAATATTAGGAAAACTATCAACTGTATATAATTATCACCCATCATTACAGAAATGTTTAAAAAAGCAATAACGGAGAGAATGAGTGAGAACGCAATTACTATGTACCTTTACAACAGAAGCACTGTTCGAAGGTCTACTTAAAAATATATTTGATTCCTACGAACTATTCAGTAGGAAGATATTCATACTTAAATTAGACCCATCCAAAGAGTTGGTAATAAGTTATAATATCATACCAAATAGAGATACAAGATTTCTACCATCAACCATTATGGTTCATAGGAAAAAAGAATCAAATACAATGTATACCATTAACGCATTAAACAATTTGATAGAAGATTTGAATGGTGGTGTATTGGATAAATCATATCAGATAGATTGGCAAGATTATCGTAATTCTGTTATTCTTACTGATGGTGATGGGTATAAGGTAATGACAACAAAGTTATTCAGAATAATTGATGTTAATTAAAATATTCTGATATTTATATATGAGAAAATTTGGTAATCCCAAATCTTTTTCGTATATTTGTAACCATATCAACACATGGGAGTAAATGCGTGTTGAGAATAAAAAGTGAAATATAATTTGGAAATTAGAAATAGTTTTCGTATATTTGATAAATAATAATTAATTAATAACTAAAAAAAGGTAAATTATGGCAATTGACTTAAATGCAATCCGAAACAGACTAGACAGTCTACAAACAAAGGTACAGAAAACAGACAACCTTTGGAAGCCGAAGCCCGGCAAACAACAAGTAAGAATAGTTCCTTACGTTCACAACCAATCAAACCCTTTCATTGAATTGTTTTTCCACTACAACTTTGGTGGTAAGAACATTCTTTCACCACAAACACATGGTGAGGCAGACCCATTAGTGGAGTTCGCTGAGCAGTTGAAAGCAACTGGTGATAGAAATGATTGGAATCTTTCAAAACAATTAACACCTAAGATGAGAACTTACGTTCCTGTATTGGTTCGTGGTGAAGAATCTGAAGGAGTTAAATTTTGGGGATTTGGAAAGACTGTGTATCAAGAACTTCTTGCTTTCTTCGCAGACCCAGACTATGGGGATTTAACTGACCCGACTAGTGGTAGAGATATTACTGTTGAGTTTAAAACAGCAAAAGAGTTAGGTAAGAATTATCCTGAAACTTACATCAGAGTAAAACCTAACCAAACACCAATTACTGAAGATACTAATGTATTATCTCAGTTGAAAGACCAGATTGAACTACCAGGTATGTTCAAAAAGTACACTTACGATGATATGAAATCATTGTTAGAAACTTGGATGGAAACTGGCCAGGTAGGTGATTCTGAGGAAGAGGAAGCTCAACCAACACAATCACAATCAGCTGATTCACCTTCCAAAAGTGATGAACCTGTGGCAGTATCTAACGCAACTACTGCTAACGTAAAAGACGCATTTGACGATTTATTTAACAACTAAAATTAAGGTATAATGGCTAAAACAAATAGAGATGAATTATCTTCACTTCTAGCCGATAACCTTAATAAGAAGTTCAAAGGACAATCAAAAGTCGCATATTTCTTAGATGGCTCCGAACAGACACCCACCGACCTTACTGAGTGGGTGTCTACCGGAGATGATATGTTAGATTTAGCGATTTCGAACCGACCTAATGGTGGGTTTCCTGTTGGAAGAATTGTTGAAGTTACGGGTCTTGAAGCGAGTGGAAAATCACTCCTATCAGCACACACATTAGCAAACACTCAAAAGAAGGGTGGGTTAGCAGTGTATATTGATACGGAGAACGCAATTAATCAGGAGTTCTTAGAAGCATTGGGTGTTGATACTGAGAAGTTACTTTATGTACCTTTAGAATCAGTTGAAGATATCTTTGATGCAATGGATTCGATTATAGAATCAGTTAGAAAATCAGATAATGATAAGTTAGTAACAATCGTAGTTGATTCAGTAGCAGCAGCTACAACTAAAGTAGAATTGGCAGCTGATTATGACCAGGCTGGTTATGCTACACAAAAGGCAATCATTATCTCAAAAGCAATGAGAAAGATTACAAATCTTATTGGTAGAGAGAGAATATTGGTTGTATTTACAAATCAACTTAGAGTTAGAATGGGAGTATCCTTTGGCGACCCTTATACTACATCGGGTGGTAAGGCATTAGGTTTCCACGCAAGTTGTAGATTGAGAATGAAACAAATGGGTAAACTCAATTCTAAAGTGGGTGGTGTTGACCAGACTGTTGGTATTAAGACCAGAGTTCAGGTCATTAAGAACCGAATGGGACCGCCACTTAGAGCAGTTGATTTTGAAATCTACTTTGATAGAGGTATCGATAGATATGGGTCGTGGTTAAACACTATGAAAACATATAAGTTGGTAACTGTAAGTGGTGCATGGTACACATGGACTGATGAAGCAACTGGTGAACAAATTAAGTTTCAAGCAAAAGGGTTTACCGATATATTGGAAAACCGACCTGAAGTAAAGGAACAAATGTATAAACAAATCTGTGATAAGTATATCTTAGGATACAAAGAAGCATCCGAAGCAGCTAACACAGATACAACCGAATTTGATGATACGCACGAAATCTAATTACAAAGAAATGTTAACTAACTTATCTAATACATCAAAATCTGATGTTAATGATAAAGTTATGATTGTAGATGGGTTGAATATGTTCATCAGAGTGTTTGGCGCAGTTCCTACTTTGAATGATGATGGAGAGCACGTTGGGGGGGTAACAGGATTTCTGTTATCCCTCGGCGCTCTTATTCGTAAGAACAAACCAACTAGAGTGTTGGTGGTATTCGATGGTAAAGGTGGTTCTGCTCGTAGAAAGAAAATGCACAAAGGGTATAAAGAGGGTAGAACGGGCCTCACTAAAGTAAATAGATTAGTTGGTTACGAAGATTTAGAAGACCAAGCAGAATCTATGAAACGTAACTTTAATACATTAATCAAATACTTAGATTTCCTACCTGTTGATTTATGTTATATAGACCACATTGAAGCTGATGATATTATGGCATATGCAGCCAGACATATCTTTAAGAAGGAAGTGTTGATAGTATCATCTGATAAGGATTTTCTACAATTAGTAGATGATAGAATATCAGTATGGCAACCAACTAAGAAGAAGTTGATAAATAAAGATGATGTAAAAGAGTTATATGGTGTGCCATCACATAACTTAGTATATTACAGAATATTTGATGGTGATAAATCAGATAATATTCCCGGCGTTAGGGGTATTGGACCTAAAACGTTAGTTAAATTGGATTTTTTACAATCCGATTCTCTAACATTAGATAGCTTATTTGAGAAGGTATCTCAAATGAATGATGAGAAGCTAAAGAATAAAATCTTAGAAAATAAGGATGTTCTTCAGCTAAATTATGATTTAATGCAATTATCAGAACCAATTATGGGTTCAGCGATAACATCTAATGTAAGAAACATCATAGATTCACCTATAAATGGATTGAATTCTTTTCAATTCAAAAAGGAGTTTATGGTTGATAAGTTGTACACCGCATTTAAGAATGTAGAAACTTGGTTGGTGAACACTTGGAGTGATTTAGATAAGTATTCGAAACAAACCAGAAAATAAGTTTGTTTATTTAAGATTTAATTTGTATATTTGTATCCTATGGATAAATTTGGAAATAAGTTTGGAACATCATTTCAGATTAAGATAATTTCAGCGCTAATCTCTGATAGAATATTTCTTCAGACAGTGTATGATATTATTAAACCTGAATACTTTGATTCTGAATCTAATGAATGGGTTGTAAAAAAGATTCTATCACATTTTGATGAATACAGCGAATTACCCACATTAGATGTATTTAAAGTAGAGGTTAATAAGATTGAGAGGGATGTTTTAAAACAATCCATCGTAGATAATCTAAAGCAGGTTTGGAATGGATTAGAATCCGATGATTTAGATTATGTAAAAGAGAAAACGCTAGAGTTCTGTAAGAACCAAACGTTCAAAAACGCTATATTAGAATCAGTTGGATTATTAGAAGAGGGTAAATTTGATATCATCAAATCAAAAATTGATGATGCAATGAAAGCCGGACAAGATACCGATATTGGTCATGAATATAAGTTACAAATTAAAGAACGATATGAATCTACTATCAGAGATGTTATTCCGACTGGCTGGGATGTTATCGATGAATTAGCAGATGGTGGTTTTGGAAAAGGTGAATTGATAATGTTTGCAGCACCTCCGGGTATTGGTAAATCTTGGGCATTAGTAAATGTGGGTATGGCTGCTGCTAAGGCAGGTAAGACCGTAGTTCACTATACATTGGAGTTGAATGAGGGTTATGTTGGTCAAAGATATGATGCAGTTCTAACAGGTACTGCAGTTCCAAATCTAAAATACAATATAGAAGATGTTTCAAATCAAGTAAATAACTTAAAAGGTGAACTTATTCTGAAATACTGGCCTACTAAATCTGCAGGATTAAACGCAATGAGAGCATCTTTAGATAAACTGAAGTTGCAAGGTAAAACTCCTGATGTGATTATCGTAGATTACGCTGATTTGTTAAAAGGTAATAGTAGAAAAGAACGACACGAAGAATTAGAAGAGATTGTAGAAGGTTTAAGAGGTATTGCAGGTGAGTATGAATGTCCAATGTACACAGCATCTCAAATCAATCGTAGTGGTGCTAATGATGATGTGATTACAGGTACTTCTATTGCGGGTTCATTCTCAAAACTGATGACTGCAGATTTTGTGGTTTCTCTAAGTAGAAAGATTGAAGATAAGTTAGCTGGAACTGGTAGATGGCATGTTATCAAAAATAGATTTGGGCCGGATGGTATGACTCTACCATCTAAGGCTAATATGAGTAATGGTAGAATTAACATATATTCCGATGATTCCATTGATGGTAAAAAGACCACAAGTGATATGTCAAAGGGGGAGAGTTTAGTAAGAAAGAATTTGTTGCAAAAATATAATGAAATGAATGGTGATATTGATGTTTAATCAGTATTTATAATCACTCAAATGAAGTTTAACGAAAAGAAATAAGGAAAATATAATGGGAATATTTAATGAAAGAATACCCTTCAAACCATTCGAATATCCAGTATATTATACTGAAGGTTGGCTCAAACAAGCACAAGCCTTTTGGTTACATACTGAGATTCCAATGCAAGGAGATGTGAAAGATTGGAATGAGAATCTAATCGAATCAGAAAAAAATTTAGTTGGTAATATACTACTAGGGTTCGCACAAACTGAATGTGCTGTATCTGATTATTGGACTACTATGGTAACACATTGGTTTCCAAAGCACGAAATTAAACAAATGGCAATGATGTTTGGTTCTCAAGAAACAATCCATGCAACTGCATATTCATATCTTAATGAAACATTGGGCTTAGAAGATTTTGAAGCATTCTTACATGAACCTGCAATCGCTGAAAAGTTTGAGTTTCTAACATCCACATCGGCAGATTGGACACATGAGGATTTACAAACAAATCCTATTGCAAGAAAAGAAGTTGCACGTTCATTAGCTATATTCTCAGCATTCGCAGAAGGTGTATCATTATATTCATCATTTGCAGTTTTGTATTCATTTCAAATGAGAAACCTTCTGAAAGGAATCGGACAGCAAATGAAATGGAGTGTAAGAGATGAATCATTACATTCAAAGATGGGTTGTCAGTTATTCAGAGAAATGTGTAACGAATATCCTGAACTATTCGAAGAAGTAAAGGATGATGTTATTCAAGCAGCCAAATATATGGTTGAGATGGAACATAAATTCATTGATAAGATTTTTGAGCAAGGTGATTTAGAAAACCTAAAAGCAGATAATCTAAAAGAATTTATCTCTAAAAGAGGTAATGAGAAATTAAAAGAGTTAGGATACGGAGTTGAGTTTAAATTTGATGATGAGAAATCATCTAATTTGGATTGGTTCTACCACTTAACAGGAGGAACAACACATACCGATTTCTTTGCAGTAAGACCAACGGATTACTCTAAAGCAAATGAAGGTGAAGATTTTAACGATATTTGGTAAAAAGTTATGAAAAATTATGCAGACGAGCTTGGATGGGAATTAGGAGTAGATTTTCCAGAATGGGCAAACACAGAAATATATGTAAAGACTATTTCTAAAGGGTATCTATTGCAAGGTGAAACTCCAAAAGATGCTTATTGGAGAGTATCTACATCAGTAGCAAGAAGATTAGGTAAACCACAGATGGCATCAAAGTTCTTTGATTACATTTGGAGAGGGTGGTTGAATTTAGCAACTCCTGTTTTATCAAACACTGGTACTGATAGAGGATTACCAATCAGTTGTTTCGGTATCGATGTAGCTGATTCTATTCAAGATATCGGTACTAAGAATTTAGAAATGATGTTACTCGCCAAACATGGCGGTGGTGTAGGTGTTGGTATTAATATGATTAGACCAGCTGGTGCTAAAATTACTCAAAATGGAACATCCGATGGTGTTGTACCATTCTGTAAAATATATGATTCCACAATCCTAGCAACAAATCAAGGTTCTGTTAGAAGAGGGGCAGCATCTGTAAACTTAAACATCGAACATGATGATTTTGATGAGTGGATTGAAATTAGAGAACCAAAGGGTGATGTAAATAGACAAGCATTAAATCTACACCAATGTGTGGTAGTTGGTGATAAGTTTATGAGAAGATTGGAAGATGGTGATTCAGAAGCTCGTAGAAAATGGGGTAAGGTACTTCAAAAGAGAAAAGCAACAGGCGAACCATATATAATGTATAAGGGTAATGTTAACAAACAAAATCCTGATATGTACAAAAACAATGGTTTGAAAGTTCATATGACAAACATCTGTTCTGAAATCACCCTACATACTGATGAATCACATTCGTTTGTTTGTTGTTTATCATCATTAAATATATCTAAATATGAAGAGTGGAAACATACCGATTTGATTTACACTGCAACTTGGTTCTTAGATGGTGTATTAGAAGAGTTCATTCAGAGAGCAAAAAATATGCGAGGGTTTGAAAACTCAGTACGTTCAGCTGAAAAAGGTAGAGCATTAGGATTAGGTGTATTAGGGTGGCATACATATCTACAACAAAAAGGTATTCCATTTGATTCACTCCCAGCTCAGTTTGAAACTAGAAAGGTATTCTCTCAGTTAAAAATTGAATCAGAAAGAGCTAGTAGAGATATGGCACAAGAATTTGGTGAACCACTATGGTGTGTCGGTACAGGTATGAGAAATACTCACCTAAGAGCAGTTGCACCTACGGTTTCTAATTCTAAGTTGGCAGGTAATGTATCACCAGGTATTGAACCTTGGGCAGCAAACGTATTTACAGAACAAACTGCAAAGGGTACATTCATTCGTAAGAATAAAGAATTAGAGAAGGTACTTAGAAAAGTGGGTATCAACAATAAAGATACATGGGATAAGATTCTTACTGATGGTGGTTCTATTCAAGGAATTGATGAATTAGATAATTGGGTATATTGTGATGGTAGAGTTATAAATGTATCTGATTGTGAAGAAGGTAAAGAAGTAGATAAGGTTAAAGATGTATTCAAAACATTCAAAGAAATCAATCAGTTAGAATTAGTAAGACAGGCTGGTGTACGACAACAATACATCGACCAATCAGTATCTCTTAATCTTGCGTTCCCTTCCGTGGCAACACCAAAGTGGTTGAATCAAGTTCATATGGAAGCTTGGAAGCAGGGTGTAAAAACTTTATATTATACACGAACTGAATCAGTACTAAGGGGTGATATCGCTCAACAGGCGATGGACCCTGATTGTTTAAGTTGTGATGGGTAGAAGATAGTGTGGTCTAACGACCACCTTTAGGGCCGTTATTCGTAACGGAATCGGGTGGGGGGTGTTCGCTACTCCCCCATCCACTTTTTTAAAAATAATTAAAATTAAATAAAACATGAAGTATTTGTATTTTTCAGCAAGTTGGTGTGGCCCGTGTAGAACGTTAGGCCCGATTATGAATCAGGTATCCGCTGAAGTACCCGTAGAAAAAATCGATGTAGATTCACAGTCAGATATGGCTCAAAAATATAATGTTCGTAATATCCCAACTGTTGTGTTGGTGAATGGTGGTTCTGAAGTAAAACGATTTGTAGGAGTACAACCAAAAGATACTTATATAAACGCAGTAAAATAAATTTGGATAATTAAAAAATTATTCGTATATTAGTAGTTATGAAGAAGCAATTAGAACAATTATTACAATTCCAACGAGCATACAACTCTACAATAAATTCTAAACCTACTTTAATCTCAGAAGATGATTATGTACTGAGGTATAAATTAGGTAAAGAAGAGTTAATAGAGTATTTCGATGCGTGTAAAGATGGAGACCTCATTGAAGTTGCCGATGCACTTGCAGACCAATTATATATCCTATTGGGTACTATGATATCACATGGAATGACGGATGTAATCGAAGATATCTTTGATGAAGTACATCGCTCAAATATGAGTAAACTGGGTGAAGATGGTAAACCTATTCATCGTGAAGATGGTAAGGTACTTAAAGGGCCTAATTACTCACCACCAAATGTATCCAAATATCTAGCAGATAATGGTCAATTACAAATTCCATTAGATGAAGAGATATAGGATGGTATTAAGAGGCGAATCACATCCAGCACATAAACTGACTGAAGAGCAGGTGAACAACATAAGAAAACTATGGAAAGTGGGACATAGGAATATAAGAGTGTTGGCTAGGAACAATGGTGTTTCGCCTGCAAATATTCGTAGAATTGTTCGTAATGAAACTTGGACTCATTTATTGGTTGGAGAGTTTGATAAATATCAGTAATGAAAGAAGAAGGAAAGAATTATTGTGATACATCAAAATTATCAGTAAGGAAGATTTCCAAATCCGTAGCAAAAGATATGGTGATAAAGAATCACTATTCTCATCTATGGACTAAGGTATCTTACGCTATTGGTTTGTATATTGAGGATGATTCACATCAGTTCTTTAACACTTCAGAAAAACTTATTGGTGTTGCGTGTTATGGAGACCCAATCGGAAGATTGAGTGGGCAATCTATAACTGAGAAATTAGATAGAACGGAAGTTTTAGAATTAGTTAGAGTATTTGTATTTGATGGGTATGGTTCAAATATAGAGAGTTGGTTCTTAGGTAAAACGTTTGAATGGTTAAGGGAAAACGCACCACATATCAAAGCACTGATATCATACTCAGACCCTAAAGAGGGACACAATGGTACTATTTACCAAGCAACAAATTGGTTGTATCAAGGTGATTCATTAAGATATAATGATAGTTGGAGTTTTAAGTTTAGTGAAGATGGTGAGTGGCAACATGGAAGAACGATATTTCCATATTATGGAACTAACAACCCTACTAAGATACAAGAACAAATTGATAAACCATTTTGGATTCGTAAAGAACCCCGCAAACATCGATATGTTTACATTCTTACGAAGGGTGGTGAAAGAAGGAAGTTAATTAAAAGTTTAAAACATCCTATTTTAGAATATCCAAAAAGTGAAAACGAAGTAGAATTAGAAATTAGAAAATTAGAACCAATTGAAAGTAGAAGGTAAAGAATATTGTGATGTAAGTAGAGTAAGTGTTGCTCCCATAGCAAAATCCATTGCTAAGGATATTATCGTAAAGAAACACTATACTCACGCATGGACATCTTGTAGATACGCATTGGGTATTTATTATCGTAATGATGAAATGGATGTATTCGGTAATCAACAACAACTCATTGGATGTGCTATCTACGGATTCCCAGTAGGAGCAAAAGCACCTACTTCAGTATGTGAAGGATTAACCAAAGATAATATCTTAGAGTTGACTCGTTTGTACGTTGATGATGGATATGGTTCTAATATCGAATCAAACGCATTATCTAAAACATTTAAGTGGATTAAGGAAAATGATAAGAACATCAAAGTTCTATTATCATACGCTGATAATGGGCAGGAACATTTAGGTGGCATTTATCAGGCAACTAATTGGATATATCAAGGTTTGAATACTGATATAGCTCTAATGCCAAATTGGGGTATCTCACTATCCAATGACCCATTTAAGTGGATTCATAGTAGAAGTGTATTTAACAATTGGGGTAGTGGTAACTTAGAACATCTGAAAAGAGAAATAGGTAAGGATGGGTACAAAGAGTTTTGGAGAAGAGAAGAACCACCAAAACATAGATACATCCAACTAATACCTCAGACTAAGAAAGAAAAGAAAGATTTAATGAAAAGGTTGAAGCATGAGATTCAATCATATCCCAAATCAACAAGAGATTACAATACGGATGTTATCAGACACGATGCATATCCACCTGAAGAAAGTAACGAAATAAATTTTTGGTAATTGTTAATAACTTTTTACATAAAAAGTTTGGCAGTTACAAATAAATTTCGTATATTTACATAGTAAATGAGTGGGGTTGTTCCCCAATTATTAAAATCCTAAAAGATATGAAAGAAGTTGTAAAAAACACATTAAAAATAAAACCTTGGGTACATATATCCAACTATGATGGATTTTCAGAATTAATAGAGACACTAGACGTAATTGAACATTTACGAAAGAGTAATTTCAATATCCCACCAATAGGAGAGGGTGAAGTAAAACTATTTTTTGATGATATTAAAAAGATTCATCTATTTAGTATCACTAATAATATTCAGATGCCAATTGAGGTAGATGGTATGATTCAATTTGAAACTATTTTAAATCATTATCAATCGGATACATTCCTTGATATGGATACCGAATATATTTTATCAAAGAGTTTCTTCAAAAAGTATGATGAACAAAGAATTAGAAATTTTGATATAAAAAAGATAAAAGATAATTTTAGATATGCTATTTTAAGAGCTTTCAACGCAGCTCATGCTAATATTTTCCCATTTGGTGTAAGGTTAGAAAATCTAAATACTGATATTGAGGCTTACGATAGAAGTAATCTAACTGAATTTTCTATCATAAATTTATTATCTAAGCTAAATACTAAGTATTCTAACATAACAAAAGAAGAATATACTAAATTAAAATCAAAACTTGATTTAGATGTTCTAAAAAAATCAGAATTGATTGAAGTTATAGACCAGATTAAAGAAGAATTTGGTAATTACTATCCACCTCAATTGGATACTTTGTTAGATGATATCAAAGATGATTCTGCTTCATCTACATACAATATTATTGATTGTATTGGTAACGAGGGTGCCAAAAACATCATTGAAAAGCACCAATCGGTTCATATCTTAATTGGACCACATGCTATTATTTCAAAGGAGTTAGAATCTCTAAATAATAGAAATAATCCTTGGGTAAACATTAATTATTTATTTCAAAAGATAAAACAACGATTCAACATCTCTTTTGTAAATGAAGCTAAACTATCTTTGGTAAATGATAGTTATACTGAAACTCTAAACTATTTTAAATACTTAATCTCTAAAGCACCCGAATACGCATTAGTACCAGTAATGGCTTTGGATAGTTTCTCAAAGAAAGATTTTAAAGAATCAAACGATGAAAGGTTGGAGAACTTCAAAAATCTTGCCGATTTGATGGAAGGTAAAAGTCTTGATGGAGTTTCTAATTATACCAAAGTATTGAAGGAATTACCTCAGTTTAAGTATGATTTAATTAATGCATGTTTTACTGATTCATCATTAGAAAATTGGAAAGAGTATAAGAAGAAACTTTTACAACTTAAAAAAGTTTTAAAGAAATTAAAGGGTAGAGCTTTGAACACTCAAAGTGATGAGCTAAAAGTACTTACTCCATCTAAGATAGATGGGCTATGTTCCGATAAGTTTGGATATAACACATATGCTATATTAAGTTTATTATTTGCTGGAGATGGTAAGACCATTAAAAATTCTGATGATAATGTTGAAAAAGCATTAGACTTGTTTTTACAAACATTCTTTGGCGATGATGTATTTGTTGTTGATGAGCTAAATAGTACATATACAATTAAGGATTCTGAGTTTCTAAAACTGTTAACCGATACTGACTCGGATGGGTTTGGTAACTCACATGGTGGTAGAGGTGAATATTTTGCTAGTTCAAAGTTAGATGATTATAAGAAAGAATATGAGGATTTTGAAGATTATCAGGGAACAAATGAAGAACGAGCGGATTTACATATTGAATTACTAAAAAGAATTACAAATTCTACCAAATTTGGTTGGTGGGAAGATACTACCAATGGAAAAGTTGTTTATTGTGGATTTGATGGTAATGAAAAAGAAAATGTTTCTTGGGAACATATTAAAAATTCAACACAAACTTATGGTGCTATCAGAGCAAATGAAACAAATTCTTCAGACGGTGCAAAAACCAAAGCATTCAAAAAAGAATCAGATTATTATCAGTATATTTTAGAACAACAATCATCACCTAAAGTTAAAAAGAAATACAAATCTGATAGAACTAGACTGATGGCTGAACTTCAGCTAGAAGGTATTGTTGAATATTTTGTAAACGAAGGTAGATGATGCAGTTTTGGGAAAGTATAGATTATAACAATGCTAGGAAGGTGTTGGTGATACCAAATATCACTAACTCTTCTAACATTGAGAAAGATTCATTCATTGATGTGATACATAATCACATTAAAGGGTTAGATAAGTATGGTGAATACTATTGGAATGTATTAGTTCCAAAGGGTAAGGTTACAAAGAAACTAAACCTGCCAAATGTAAAACAACATCAGATTGATATTCCTGGTGATATGATGAATCAACGAGCGTTCCCATCTGATGAACTCATCAAAATACTGAGAGATGTTGATTATGATGTAATCTATTCACATTTACCAGATTGGCCGCAAGTTGGTAGATACAAAAATAATATTGATACCAAAATCATCGGTTACTGTCATTGGTGGGAAATGAAAGTATGTAATGGTGTAGACCGTAGACCAGGAAAAGCAAAATGGTTATGGTTACCTATTGAACTATTGGGAATATCTCAGATGGAGACTTGCTATCTTAATACTCAAGACCAAAAGAATAGAGTGTTATCTGAAGCTAAGGAAACTTTCAATGAAGAGTTTGTTCAGAAGTTAGATGGTATTCTTAAAGTATGGAATTTGGGAGTAGAAGAATCTAAGATTATATCAGAACCAAACTCAGAGAAAGAAAACCTAATCGTATTCAATCACCGAGCGGCGGCATACAAAGGGTATCCTAAGTTTATTGAGTTGATGGCTGAGTATAGAGAACATAGAGATGACTTTAAAGTATGGATTCCACAATTAAGTGGAAAACCACCATATGGTTGGATTGATAATCACAAAGTACCAAAGCATGAATACTATCAGAGATTACAAAGATGTAAAGTAGGTGTTCAGATGAGGCAAACCAATTATGGTTGGAGTGTTAGTGGTACTGATTGTATGATGAATGGTACACCAATGATTTGGCAAGAATCTGATTGTTACCACGAAATAGACCCAAATGGAATGTTCTTCAAATATAAGAAGGAGTTCTTTGAGTATTTGGATAGAATATTGGATGATTCGGATTTTGAATCTGAGATGAGTGTAAACGCTATCAATAGAGCATACGAACTTTCAAAAAATGAGAGTAAAATGCTTGGAGAATTACATAAAAAATTATATAGTTAATGAAGTTTAGAAGTGGAAAATATGCTGGGCAGGAAGTTGCTCATGTAAAGTTAATTGCCCCTTGGTATATTAATTGGGTTAAGATAAATCGACCAGAAATGTTGATTGAGAGGAAGGCTAAAGCCCCAAAAAAAGTATCAAATGAATATAGACCATCAGCAATAACACCTAATTACGATTTTGAGAATGAGGGGAAAGAGCATCCGGGTAAGGTAATTAAACCATTACCCCGAATATCTTGGGATGATGCATTTTAATAAAAAATGTTTGGTAATTAGAAATAAATTTCGTATATTTGTAGAAATAAAAAAGAAGTAAATGTATCAAAATATATATTGGGAAAAAGAAGGTGGTATCGTTCATTGTTGGGATGATAAGAAGGGTTACTTTACAAAGAAGTATAGAAACTATGCTTATGTAAGAGATGGTAATGGTTCTTATGAATCAATCTATGGTGAGAGGTTAAAGAAAATCAACTTTTGGAAGAAAGAAGATAATCTAAAACTTTATGAATCAGATGTGAATGAGATTACTCGTTTCTTAATTGATGAGTATGGTGATTCAGATGAAGTATCAGATGGGCACGTTGTAATGACCTTTGATATAGAGGTAGAAATGAATTCAGGCCTGCCAGATACCAGCGAAGCAAAGAATGCAATGACATCAGTTGCATTCCACGATTCAGCAACAAATGATTACTTTGTATATGTTGTAAATGATGGTGAAGAAATAAACAAAACTATTAAAGGAGCAAATGTCCGTTCATTCCGTTCTGAAGAGGATATGCTGATGGCGTTTGTAAATAGTTGGGAAGAAATTTCACCAACTATAATTACGGGGTGGAACATCGACTTCTTTGATGTTACCTACCTTTACAACCGATTAAAGAGATTGTTTGGTACATCAACTGCAAATAGATTATCACCAATCAAAAAAGTTCATTGGAATAAATACAGACAACGTTATATCATAGCTGGTGTATCAGCATTAGATTACATTGCATTATTTAAGAACTTTACATATACTGAATATCCAAATTACCGACTGGATACAATCGCTCAGTTAGAACTTGGTAGAGGTAAGATAGAATACGATGGAAACTTAGACCAATTGTTCAGAGATGATTTAGAGAAGTTCATTGAGTATAACTTAGTGGATGTTGAATTGGTAGTTGATATGGATAAGAAACTTCAGTTCATTGATTTAGCTAGGGCAATCTGCCACGCTGGACACGTATTCTACGAAGATTTCTTATTCTCATCAAAATGGTTAGAGGGTGCAATCCTAACATTCCTACGAAGAAGTGGTAGGGTTGCTCCTGATAGACCATTCCGAAGAAATAAGAACGAAGATGGTTCAGATGGAGAAGAAAAGTTTACTGGCGCATATGTGAAAGAACCAAAACCTGGTCTTTACAAATGGGTATATGATTTGGATTTAACATCACTATACCCATCTATCATTATGACCATCAACATCTCACCTGAAACTAAGATTGGTAAGGTAAAGGGGTATAGTGCTGAATCTCATATGAAATCTACAATTGATAGTTATGATATTGTGGATGATAAGGGTAAACAATACCCATCTATGGAGAAGGATAAGTTTATGGACTTTATTCAAAAGATGGATTTATCAGTTGCATCAAATGGTGTACTATATACACAAGAAAAAGTTGGTGTAATTCCTGAGATTCTTAACGTATGGTTCGATAAGAGGGTGGAATATAAAAATGAGATGAAAAAGTATGGTAAAGCTGGAAATGATAAACTATACAAATTCTATTCTCAACGTCAATTAGTTCAAAAGATTATGTTGAACTCCTTATATGGTGTATTAGGATTACCAGCATTTAGATTCTATGATGTAGATAATGCAGAGGCGGTTACTCTTACAGGTCAGACTGTAATTAAAACAACTGAGATGATTGCTAACCAATACTACATTAAGAACATCGGTGAAGAAGCGGATTATAATGTGTATACTGATACGGATTCTGTATTCTATCAGGCAGCACCATTAGTAAAAGCACGTAATCCTGAGATTGATGTAACATCAGATGAACAAATGATTCCTGCAATTCTATCAGTTGCACAAGAAGTTGAACAACACATTAACAACGTATATGATTCAATGTCCAAACGGATGTTTAATGTAGTTAATCACCGATTTGATATTAAGCAAGAAACTATCGCTAAGGGTGGTTTTTGGGTATCGAAGAAACGATACGCTCAATGGATTATCAATGATAATACCGTTGACTGTGATAAGTTAGATGTTAAAGGGTTGGATGTTAAACGTTCATCATTCCCAACTTACTTCAAAGAAGTAATGAGTACTGTATTGATGGATATTCTTAAAGATGAGGATAAAGGTCAAATTGATGATTACATTCTTAGTAAAAAGGATGATATGAAGATAACAAACTTCATTGATATAGCTAAGAACTCAGCAGTAAAAGATATGAGTAAGTATATGTTTAAGAATCAAGCAATTGGTGAATTTATGAAAGGAACACCAGCGCATGTTAAAGCAGCACTTACTTACAATCAATTACTAAAGTATTATGAGGCACCCTACAAATATGAACCAATGAAAGATGGTGATAAGATTAAGTGGGTGTATTTAAAGAATAATCCATTAGGATTACAATCCGTTGGATTGACTGGGTATAATGACCCAAAAGAAATATTAGATTTGGTAGAACAATACATCGATTATGATTTGATTTGGAAAAAAGAGTTAGAGAATAAGTTAGATGATTTCTACAAAGCAATGGATTGGGATAAGCCAAATCCTAATATAGCAGCAGCATCAAAGTTTTTTGGATTTTAATTTGGATAATTCAAAAAGTTTTTGTATATTTGTATCATAAGTAAACAATAATAATTTAAAAGTATGAAGAAAAGTAGTATTGAGAGTTTCATCAACCGATATAATCTCGGTGGTGAAGTAGAATCGGTAAAAATTGAATCAACCGATTCTCAAATGAAAGTAAGTTTTATCTCAGATGATAAGACTTTGTTAGGAGATGTAACCTCAGAAGAAGGTGAGTTTCCAAATGGTGAATTTGGTATTTATACCACATCACAACTGAAAGCACTATTAGGTGTTTTAGAATCAACTGTTGATGTTGAATCAACTGAATCTTATATTAAGTTTTCAGATAAAGGTACATCAGTAAACTATATGTTGGCTGACCTTTCAGTTATCCCAGTTGTTCCTGATTTGAAGCAGATGCCACCATTCGATGCAGAAATCACATTGAATGATGATTTTACATCTAAGTTCATCAAATCTAAAGGAGCACTTAGTGAATCTGATACATTTACATTTAGTTGTATTGGTGGTAAGGGTGAAGTTGTATTGGGATACTCAACAATCAACACAAACAGAATCTCTATTTCAGTAGATTGTAAGTGTGATGGTGATATCCAACCAATCTCATTCTCAGCAAAGTATCTGAAAGAAGTACTTAATGCAAACAGAGGTTCTAAATCAGCAACCTTAAAGATATCCTCTCAGGGGTTATCACATATTTCTTTCGAAAACGATTCATTAAAAAGTAACTACTATCTCGTAGAGATTAAATAAGGATATTATATGAATTTTTGGGATACAGAGCCAGCAAAGCCGGAGTTTGACTTCGAAACACAAAAAAGATTGTTAATCGAAAATATGGATTATCTTTCTTCTATGAGTGTTGAAGAGCAGACTTTATATAAGAAGTGGGTAGAATTGCAAGAACCTAATATGATTAGAGATAAATCTCAAATTGCATCTATGTACGATATTCAATGGGCTCCTACTGATATTAATAATTTGGAACAAACTATCAAAGAGATTGAAGAGTTAGAACCTTATGTTGAAATATTAGAGGATACCAAAGAAGCTGGTAAGTGGACTCATATCCGAAAAATGATTCATACAATGTCCTTTGTTGCTAATCCTGGTCGTAACGTTAAAATCAATGTAAAGGATAGAAAGAGTGGTAAACTCTTAGGTCAAATATCGTTGGCATCAGATGTTACATCAATGGCAGTTAGAGATAACTACATTGGGTGGACTAAGGATGATAAGTTTAAAAAAGGAAAACTCAATCATACTACAATCGCATCTACTATTGTATGTACCCAACCATTGGGATATAACTTTTTAGGTGGTAAGTTAATTGCTATGATGACTACGGTGCCTGAGGTAAGAGAGTTTTGGAAAGAGAAGTATGGACAAACTCTTATAGGAGTTGGTACTACATCTTTATACGGAATCCACTCTCAATACAATGGAATACCTCATTTCAAAACACTGGGTGAATCAGCAGGAAAGATTTCTATCAAACCTGATGATAAGTTCTACGACCCTTGGCATCAATGGTTAAAAGAAAATCGTTCAGAGTGGTATCAATCAGCAATTACTAACGAACGAATCCGAAATGGTAAAAATATGGGAACTGGTGAAGGTGCTAGTGGACCTGTGAGTGGTATCAAACAAAAGATATTAGGGCAAATTTTTAAAGAATGTGGTATTAAACAATCAGCATATCATCATGGTTTTAAAAGAGGTGTTTATCTCGCTATGATGTATGAGAACGGACCTGAGTTTCTAAGAGATGAAATCGGAGAAGATGAATTGAAGATGAAACAAAAGTTCGTAGATGGTGTAGATTACATTAGTAAGTGGTGGAAGAAGAAAGCAATAAAGCGATACGCCAAACTACATTCTGAAGGTAGAATTAAACCTGAGAATTTGTTCTATTTAGATGGGATTGGTATGAATTGGGATAAAATGAAAGAAACGTACTTAAAAGAAGTTGGTAGATAATGAATAATACAGAAAACAGTTTATGGGTTGAGAAATATAGACCCGATACGTTAGATGGGTATGTTGGTAATGAACATATCTTACAGAAAGTAAAAATCTATATAGAGAATGAGGATGTACCTCACTTACTTTTGTATGGACAAGCTGGTACGGGTAAAACCACATTGGCTAAAATAATCACTAATCAAATTGATTGTGATGTGATGTACATAAACGCATCAGATGAAAACAATGTTGATACTGTTAGGGATAAGATTAGAGGGTTTGCATCTTCAATGGGTTTCCGTAAATGGAAGGTTATCATTTTAGATGAATCAGATTATCTTACACCAAACGCACAAGCAGCACTCCGTAACCTAATGGAAACATTCTCTAAAACTACAAGATTCATTTTGACTTGTAACTATGTAGAGAAAATCATCGACCCTATTCAGAGTAGATGTCAAACATTTGGGATTACACCACCATCTAAGAAAGAAGTGGCTATGAGATTAAAAGATATCTTAGATGGTGAGGGTGTTCAGTATGAGATGTCCGATTTAGCAATATTAGTTAATAGTGGGTATCCTGATATTCGTAGAGTATTGAACGCAGGACAACGGCAGGTTATTGGTGGGAAGTTAGAAATTGATAAAGCATCCACTATTCAAGCAAATTATATGGATGAAGTTTTAACTGTACTGAAATCCGATGATAATCTTAAAGATACATTTAGAAATGTTAGACAGATTATTGCCGATTCAAAAGTAAAAGACTTTACACCATTCTATCGATTCCTTTATGATAATGTTGATGAATACGCAAGTGGTAAGGCGGGTAACATTATCTTAAAGATAGCAGAAGCACAATATCAAGACGCATCAGTAGTTGATAAAGAAATCAATGTGATGGCAATGATGTTACAAATTTTAATAGATATAAAACAATAAATAAAGTAAAATTATGGCAAATTCAAACGAATTATTTAATCAGATGAAAGTTCTATTCGAAGAATTCGAAACGGAACACAATGACACAACCAAAGCATCAAAGACGAGAGCTAGAAAAGCAATTGGTGAGTTGAAAAAGTTAGTAACCGAATATCGTAAGGTATCAGTAGAAGAAAATAAGTAAGTATGGGAAAGGGAAAAGGAAAAGTTGTAGGTATGAATCCACAACAACAATCACCACAACTAAACATCGACCCAACAAAGTTGGATACCATTAGTTGTGAAAATTGTGAATCTATCTTTTGGGAAGAGGTTACAATGTTTAAAGAAGTTCCAGCAGTTCAATCACCAAACGGGCAGAAATCAATGTTACCGATTCCTGTTGTTAGATGTGCTGAGTGTGGAAATGTATCAGAGAAGTTTTTACCTAAAGAATTATTACCTTAATGGCAAAACCCGCTGGAAATACAGTAAAGGCAAAAACAATATTTCAGCATCTGAGTGGTATAAAGGAGAAGAAGGAGTCTTGGGAATCTCTATCTGAGATGGATAAGAAATCCTTCACTCCATTTATCATCAATCGGTGGTTGAGTATGAACTTGGATTTACTACCAATCGTTAACATTCTTCAGAAATACACCATTGGGCTACTATCACCCAAAGAAGTATACAAAATGTATTTAGACTTCTTACCAAAGCAAAAAACTTTTGATAAGTACATCAAAGGTAAGAAAGAAGGTAAGTACAATAAGGAACTTCTACAGTACCTATCAAAATGGTATGGCGTATCTCAACGAGAAGTTACTGATTATTTAGAACTACTTCCAAAAGATGATGTAGTTGTAATTTTAAAGAAATATGGTTTAACAGAAAAAGAAGCAAAAAAGTTATTAAAATGAGTAGATTATTAGATATGCTAAGAACATCGGCTATTGCCGATAAGGCAAAGGCACTCCTTACATTGGAGTTATTAGAGGGTAAAGCAGTTGGTATTGGTGACCATTCAACTGGTGATTTTTATGAGAACGCAGAAGAAGCATTAAGAATGTTAGTGGATGCTGATGATAGGTTGATTACGTTAGAGAGATACTTTACACAAAAAACACCAGAAGTAACCGAACCTGAAAAAGATACCAAACAACAATTAAATGGATAATATACGAGAAACTAAAACAAAAGTAGTTCACAGAGGTGAGCGTACAATGAGTACTAACAAAGAACAATCTGCAATCGATTTTTGTGAAGAAACTTATCCTGAAATGATGGAAGAGTACAAACGAATTATGTGGGAGCAATACGAAACGTTTTGTAAGAAACAACGTAACTATGGACCAGGTAACATTTCGGTTGGAACTACATTGGAAACGCCAGATGATGTAAAATTATCACTAACTGGGTTATGGTTTAGAATGAATGATAAGATTCAACGATTGAAACAATTGGTAGTATTAGGTCAGCCTGATGAGGTTGGTGAATCACTACAAGATACATATGCAGACCTTTCAGTTTATGGTATAATCGCCCAATTAGTTAAAAACGGCAAGTGGGCAAAATAACTTAACATAAACTTAACATTAAAAGCTTGGTTATGCCAGGCTTTTTTTGTATATTTACATAGTAAAATGAGGTTAAGAGTTACCCCATTTGATAAGTAAAAATTGAAAAATATGACTGGTGTATTTAAAGTAGTAAGTGTTAAAGAAGTTGAAGGATTTGTAAATGGTTCGGATAGATATCCAAATCGGTATAATTCAGGTAGAGTAGTTGATTATAGTAAAAGTGCAAAATCACTATTAGTAAGGGGAATCCTAAATGGGGTTGATACATCTTTCTTTTCTCCAAGTGTAGTTGTTACCGAAGCTAAAGGATATGTAAATTACACTTCAATGAAGGAGAACGATTGGTTCTTACAAACTGAAGGTGAAACTATCTCTGCAAGGGGACACTCAATGTTCGATAATGGGTCTACTCCAAATGTGGCTATCAAAACTCCTTCTACAATTACTCCTAAGATAAGTGAAGGTGATGTTATCAATATCACATACACCCCAAAAGGTGAGTTCAATGGTACTAAGACTATTAAATCAGTAAAAATTAAAACTATATAAATTATGGAATTATACAAAGTAATGAATGAAACGAATTATGCCGAAGAACACACAACACAACTTTCTTTAGATGAGGCTAATGAGTTGTTATCTGAGTTGGAAGAGATGTTTCCAGACGAACAATACTCTGTTTGGCCTGATGAGTATGTAGAACCCAAAGAGATTAGGCATTATAACAGTAATGCCGTAGATGGATGGGAAGATATGTACCCATCTTATGAGTAATTATTAATTAAATAATTTGGATATTCAAAATAAAATCCGTATATTTGTAATATGAAAGATAGTAAGATAAATAATATATTTACATTTGGTTTGAAAGAACCTCAGCCAGGAGATTCTAAAGTATCTTACTCGCAATACACAATGTATGCAAACTGCCCACATCAATGGAAGTTAAATTATATGGATGGTAATCGTACATTCGACCCATCTATACATTTGGTATTTGGTACAGCAATGCACGAAACTCTTCAGAGTTGGTTAGATGTACTATATAATAAATCACCTAAAGATGCATCTGAGATAGATTTAGGTACAATGTTGTATGGTAGTATGCTTGGTGAGTACAAAAAGATGCGTGAACAAACTGGAGTAGAATTCAGTTCACCATCTGAGATGGAAGAGTTCTTAGAAGATGGTATTGAGATTCTAAACTTTATAACAAAAAATAGAGTTGATTATTTCAACACTCGCCAATTAAACTTAGTTGCAATTGAGTTACCAATCTACGCTAAGGCTATAGAATCTCACAATGTTAATATGATGGGGTTCTTAGATTTGGTATTTGAGGATACATATCAAAACAAATTAGTTATTTGGGATATCAAAACATCTACGATGGGTTGGAACAAATGGCAAAAGGCAGATAAAACAAAAACAGCACAATTGGTATTGTATAAGAAGTTCCTATCAGAACAATATGGATACCCATTAGATAGAATTGATGTAAAATACTTTATCGTAAAACGTAAGTTGAATGAGGGTATGATGTTTGCTCAAAAGAGGGTGCAGGAGTTTGTACCTGCAAATGGTAAACCTACATTAAATAAGATAACTAAAAGTTTTGAGGATTTTATCAGAAACGCATTCAATGAAGATGGTACTTACAGAATCGAATCAGAGTATCCTGCTATGGCTGGTAAGAACAATAAGAATTGTAAATGGTGTCCTTTCAAAAATGATTTTGATAAGTGCCCAAAGGAGAACAGACACAAAGTTTAAATTAAATTAGATATATGTTATATTTTTATTCAAAAAGTGGGTTGGAGTTTAAAAACATCAGCCGGAAGTTCATTGTGGGGTTGTTAGGGTATACAACCTTTTTAGTTTTAGGTACAGTATTATTTACTGATAAAACAGAGTACACCCGAAAAGAAGTTATCGAAACGATAACACCAGAAGAGAGATTGATTGTTATTAATCAAAATGAATTTGCGTTTAGTGAAGATACTTTAGTTTATTTACTAACAGAGTTAAATGTTAAGTTTCCACATATTGTGTTAGCACAATCAATTATAGAAACGGGTCATTGGTCAAGTAGAATATTCAAAGAGAATAATAATCTATTTGGAATGAAAGAGGCGTATGTAAGAGTTCATACTGCAAAAGGAACTCAACACAACCACGCATACTATGAGAATTGGAGAGAATCGGTATATGATTATGCATTTTATCAATGTAGGTATTTGGGTGGTATAAAAACTGAGCAGGAGTATCTCCAATATCTATCCAGAAGTTATGCAGAAGCACCAAATTATATAAAATCAATAAAGAGAGTTATAGAGAATGAAAAATTACGTGAGAAATTTCAAAAGTAGTTCAAATAAAACTCGTATATCATATAAAAGAATATCAAATGGAAATGATGATATGAACATAGCAGTTATTGGTTCACCTAAATATGATAGTGTTAGAACTATTAGAGATTTTCTATTTAATATCAAGCAAAAGTTAGGTACTGATGTTAATATCATAACCAGAGGTAACAAAGATGGTTGTGAAAAGTGGGTTAGAAAATATGCATTAGAGTTTGGGTTTAGATACACCGAATATAATCCAGCACATACTGGTAGAAACTTGTATAGTGGTATGAATAATGAATATTATGATAAACCATATCACCCAACTCAGAGGTTACATCAATACGATTGTATTGTGAAGCATTCTGATAAGCTTATCTACTTTGGTGGTATTAAACCATCAGAGCAAAAATATTTTGAAAAAATCCTTTTGAGATTTGGCAAAAAAGTTGTATATTTGAGTTGATTAAATATACTTCAATATTTATATAAAACAATAAGGTTACGAAATGAGTAAGAAAAAGAAAAAGATTTTATTATTATCCGATGATTTAAGGTTGCATAGTGGTATTGCAACCATGTCAAAGGAGATTGTACTACATACTGCACATAAATATGACTGGATACAAGTCGGTGCTGCAGTTAAACATCCCGATGAAGGTAAGTTCTTCGATGTATCAGATTCAGTAAATCAAGAAGCAGGTATTGATAACGCAAATGTTCGTATCATTCCAATGAGTGGATATGGTAATCAGGATTTAATCAGACAGTTAATCACTACTGAGAATCCAGATGCAATCCTACACTTCACAGACCCTCGTTTTTGGGATTGGTTATACGCTATGGAAGATGAAATCCGTAGACATATTCCTATTATGTATTATAACATTTGGGATGATTTACCAGACCCACAATGGAACGCACCCTTTTATGGAAGTTGTGATTTATTGATGGGAATTTCAAAACAAACTTATGGTATCAATAAAAGAGTATTAGATAAGTTTGGTATGCATATGGAAGATTGGCAGATTCAATATGTACCACATGGTGTATCTGAAAAGTTCAAACCAATTCTATCCGAATCCGATGATTATCAGAAAGTAATTGATATGAAATCCAAATTGGGTATTGGTAAAAAGAAATTTGTAGTTCTTTATAACAACCGAAACATTCGAAGAAAGAATCCTGGTGATGTTGTAATGGCTTATAAAACATTTTGTGATACACTTACACCAGAAGCAGCAAATGATGTAGTTCTTCTATTCCATACTCAGCACATAGACCCGAATGGTACTGATTTACCAGAAGTGATTAAGAACGTTTGTCCTGATTATGATGTACAATTCACAAACTCTCAGTTCTCAACTGAAGATTTAAATGTTCTATATAACCTTGCAGATGTTACAATTAATATGGCATCTAATGAAGGATTTGGATTAACAACTTGTGAATCATTAAAAGCAGGTACACCAATCGTAGTAAACGTAACGGGTGGATTGCAAGACCAATGTAACTTTACTATCGATGGTAAGTATATTACTGCAGAACAATATGTTGAATTAGGTTCATTGCACGATAAAAAGAAATTACCAAAAAATCTTAGTTGGGGTAGTTGGGTAAATCCAATATGGCCAACAAATCGGTCACTACAAGGTTCACCAGCAACACCGTACATATTTGATGATAGATGTTCGTATGAAGATGCCGCTAAAGCATTGAAGCAGTGGTATGATACTTCAGAGGAACGTAGAACTGAATGTGGTTTGGAAGGTTCAGTATGGGTGAATTCAGTAGAAAGTGGAATGAGTGCAAGATATATGGGACAACGATTCATTGATTCAATGGATGGTACGTTTGATAATTGGCAACCAAAAAATGAAGTAGTATTATGGAAGATATAAAAAAATTATGTGTAGTGAGTTGTCCTATCTCAACTCGAAGTGGATATGGTGCACGAAGTAGGGATTTTGTAAGAGGTTTGATTGAATCAAAACCAAATTGGGATATTAAAATCCTTTCTCAGAGATGGGGGCAGACGGCTATGGATGCTCTGAAAGAAAATGAAGATGATGATTTGCTAAGTAGAATCATTACTGAGAAAATGGAAACTCAACCAGATGTGTGGATTCAAATAACAGTACCAAACGAATTCCAACCAGTTGGTAAGTACAGTATTGGTTTAACTGCTGGTGTAGAAACTACAATCATGCCACCTGAGTGTTTAGAAGGTATCAATCGTATGAATAAGGTATTGGTATCATCTGAATTTACAAAGCAGGTGATTATGAGTTCTGTGTATGATAAGAAAGATGAAAAAACAAATCAACTGATTGGGCAATTAAAATGTAATGTGCCTGTTGAGGTATTATTTGAGGGAATTGATTTGGAGATATATGATGAAAAAGCACCATCTGAAGAACGTATCAACAAAGCATTAAGTATTGTTAAAGAAGATTTTGCATTCTTATTTGTGGGACATTGGCTGAAAGGTGATTTTCAGCAAGATAGAAAGAATGTAAGTGGTTTGGTTTGGACATTTTTACAAGCATTTAAAAATAAGAAAAAACAACCAGCCTTAATTCTTAAAACATCAGCTGGTTCTACATCGTTAGTAGACAGAGTTAAATTAAGAAACGTAATTGAGCAAATTAAAGAAGGTGTTGGTGGTAAGAATTTACCGAACATTTATCTACTACATTCAGATTTAACAGATTGGGAGATGAATGCATTGTACAATCACCCAAAGGTAAAAGCTCACGCATCATTTACGAGAGGTGAGGGATTTGGTAGACCTTTATTAGAGGCAACCATTAGTGGTAAACCAATGATTGTTAGTGGTTGGAGTGGGCATATGGATTTCATTAATCCAGAATACGTTTCAGTTATTAGTGGTAAGTTGGAAAAGGTTCATAAATCAGCAGCAGATAAGTTCTTATTAAAGGATGGTGAATGGTTTACTGCGGATTATAATCAAGGTGGTTCTATTATGAGAGATATGGTAGATAACTATAAAAAGTATTTAGAGAAATCTCGTAAACATCGTAAACATAGTAAAGATAATTTCTCATTTGATAAGATGGTTGAAAAAATCGGGCAGTTATTTGATGAGGGTTCTATGGAAATCAAAGAACAACCACAACAGGTTGGTTTAAAACTACCAAAGTTAAAGAAGGTTAACAAAGAAGAACCACCAAAGTTAAAACTACCGAAATTAAAAAAGGTTAAGTAATGCCAGGATATTACAATACACATCTAAGAAAAACATCAGACCCTACCCCAATTACTAAAAGTAAAATGGAGAGGGGTATGGTGGTTAAAATTAAGTACAAAAAAGATACAGGCACAAAATTGTATTTGGTATTTGTACTACAACCGAAATGGCCTAATACAACTGAAGGTAAGTTACATGGTCTATCATTAGATGCAGTATCTCCTAGTAAAATTTTAGAAATAGCAGAAGTCTACAATGAAGTGATGTCAAAATCATCTAAAGTAAAACGATTAGATTTAGCTAAGATTCAAATCAACGAAGGTTCTAAAGTATTCTATACATCAGAAATCAAAACTGAAAAACAATTAAGAGCGGGTTATAGAACATTTAATCTATTAGATATTAAATCAATACAAGCAGTTAACTACGATTGGGGTAAGTATGATAAGATTGCATCAGCAGTAGAACGTAGAGAAAAATTAGAAGCAGATGCCAGAGAACGAGAACAGCAAGAGCAAAACAAAGTGAAGTAAAATGAAGATTAGTTACGCAATTCCAGTTTGTAATGAACATGTAGAAATTCAGCGATTGGTATCCTTTTTATTAAAACACAAACAATCTAATGATGAGATTGTAATAATGTTTGATTCAAAAAATGGTAGTAAAGCAGTAGAAGAGTATCTAAGAAGTCATTCTGTAAACGCAGAATATCAATGGCATCCAAATGATTTTGATGGACACTTTGGTAATATGAAAAATAAACTAAACTCATTGTGTAGTGGTGATTATATTTTTCAGATTGATGCAGATGAACTACCTGATATTGGGTTGATTCAAAATATACACGCTATATTAGAATTAAATGATGTAGATATAATCTTAGTTCCAAGAGTAAATACAGTTGCTGGACTTACTGATGAGCATATTCAAAAGTGGGGATGGAATGTAAACTCAGATGGTTGGGTAAATTGGCCTGATATGCAATGGAGATTATACAAAAACTCTTCAGATATCAAATGGATTAACAAAGTACATGAGCAATTGGATGGATTCAAAACTATATCACATTTACCACCACAGGAAGAATTAGCGTTACACCATCCAAAAACAATCGAAAGACAAGAAAAACAAAATGAGTACTACGATACTTTGTAAACTATGCATTTTTTTAGAATTAATAGTAATAAACTAAGTAGCGCAGGTGAAGTTGATTTGGTTGGGTTTGATAAAACCAATCCGATGTATATACCCGATGAGTACTTAGAAAATGGTAAGTTCTTAGTTATGAGAACTTGTCATGGTATTGGTGATTGGTGTATCATATCAGGTATACCAAGAATACTAAAATCTAAGTACCCAAACTCTAAAGTGTATGTACCATCCTCTAAAATGTTAAAAGATATCTTTGGTGATATGATGAAAAATTGGGGGTATGGTTTATATGATGCTACTAAAGTTACTGAAGATATTTTTAAAAATAACCCATATGTAGATGAGTTTGTAGATTATGTAGATGGTGAGGTTTTCCACGACCATTATAGGATATTTGATTCTGAAAATTCAAAGATTCCACTAACAACACAAATGATGAAGTTTTGGCAATTCAATGATAAAGAATTATTAGATACAACACCAGATATATACTTTTCAGAAGAAGAAAGTAATTTTGGTAAAGAATTACTTGGAGATATCAAAAATTATGGGTATATTAGTGTATCATCTACATATGGAAGTACAGCAGATACTCAACTTTTAGTAGATAAGGTAAAGGAGTATGGTGATATTCATTGGTTTTACTATGGTGAAACTCCTATTGAAGATACTAACTTGAATTTTGTAAAAAATTATACATCAGTTAAAAATATGAACCTTAACATTAGACAGCAAATGTATCTAAAAACTAATGCAGATGTGAATGTTGGTAATGAAAGTGGTATGACTTTATGGGGTGCTAAATACTCACCAACATACGCATTAAGTCATAAAACTTATGGTAAGATACATGGTGCTAATTTAGATGGTAAGCCAAGAAAAGACCCATTTAAAACGGGCAACTTTGTAGATTTAATAAATTATATGTAAATATGAGAGGTAATAAAATATTCATAACTGGCGGTGCCGGTTTTTTAGGGCGTAATATTGTAAAACGATATTATGAACACAATGAAATTGTGGTTTATTCAAGAGATGAATCAAAACACTATTATTTGAAAAAGCAATTTCCAAAAATAAAATGTGTTGTAGGTGATATTCGAAACTATGACCTTATGAAACGTGCATCTAAGGGATGTAACATTGGAATATTTGCGGCATCCTTAAAACAGATTGGAGCAGTCGACCAGAATGTAGAAGAATCCGTTAAGATTATTGTAGATGGTGCTGTAAATTCAAGAAGAGTAGCCGAAGAGAATGAGTTTGAAGCAGCGTGTTTTATATCAAGTGATAAATCTCGTGCTGCAACTACCTTATATGGTGCAATGAAGTTTGTAGCAGGTGAGAGTTTTATAGTTAATTCCGATAATTCATTAGTTAGATTATCATCAGCAATTTATGGCAATGTACTTAATTCAACTGGAAGTGTAATACCTTTAATTTGGGATGCTATTGAGAATGATTACGAACTAACACTTTACTCAGATAAAATGACTCGGTTTATGATTGATATTGAAGAAGCAATTAATTTAATTGAGTATGCTTTAGAGCGTGATGGTTACAATGTAATACCAAACCTCAACGCATTTTTAGTAAAAGATTTATTTGAAATATATTCTGAAAAGTTCGGATTAAAGTATAAGATGGGAGTGCCACGTATTTCTGAAAAGTTACATGAAATGATGATATCTAATGAAGAAGCACCTCGTACTACATATGAATCGGAAACTGATGTATTTTATATGCATTATAAAAAATTAAGTGTTGCCGGTGCTAACAAAGAGTTCACCAGCGACCAAGTTTGTGTTTCTAAAGAAGAATTATCAGATATATTAGAATCATATAATTATTTTAAAAAATGAAAATAGCTATAACAGGTGAAGGTGGGTTTTTGGGGTATCACTTAACTCAGTACTATAAATGGGTTAAAGAATATGAAGTCATTTCTTTGGGTAGGGACTATATGAATAATATAACTCTACTAAAAGATTGTGATTTATTGGTTCATTGTGCTGGTGTAAATAGAGGTGATGGTGTATACAGTGGTAATGTATCACTCGCAAGAGATTTAATAAACTCACTTGATGAAGAGGGTATCAAAATTGATATAAAATTTACATCATCTACTCAAGAGGGAAACAATACTCTTTATGGTCAATCTAAGAGAGAAGCATCTAAGATATTAAACGACTATTGTGACTATGTAGGTACTACGTTTGAAAATTATAAATTACCTAATTTATTTGGAGTGTTTGGTAAGCCTAACTACAACTCGTTTATTAACACATTTTGTTATAATGTTGTAAATGATATCAAAGTAAACTATAACCAAAACGAAGTAGAATTATGTTACGTTTATGATGCTATTAAGGTAATGGATAATCAAATTGATGAGTTCCCTATAACAAAAATCAGAGTAGATGAGGTGTATGAATTAATATCAACATTTCATAAAGAATATTCAGCTGGAGTAATTCCTAAATTAGATACTGATTTTAGTAGAAACTTATTCAATGTATATCGTGAGTTTAATCCACATCGAACAAAACAAAACGTAAGACATACTGATGATAGAGGGTACTTAGTGGAGTTAGTAAAAACCAATGGAACTGAATCTCAAGTGTTTTTCTCAACAACTAAGCCAGGTATAACTCGTGGTAATCACTTTCACTTTGGTAAAGTAGAACGATTTTGTGTTCTATCGGGTGATGCAAAAATTGATATGAGACGTATTGGTACAGCTGATATAGAATCATTCAATGTTTCGGGAGATGATAATGTTGTTGTGGATATGCCAGTTTTATATACACATAATATTACTAATGTTGGTATAACAGAACTAGTATGTGTTTTTTGGGTTGATGAAATATTTGATTCAGAAAATATGGATACTTACTTTGTAGAAGTTTAATTTGGAAATGTAAAATAAATTTTGTATATTTGTTACTATGTATTCACCAATTAGTTTAGATTATTTTTTAGATATGGAGGTCGCTAAAGGTGGTCCGAGTAAACAAGTTCTAAATCCAAATGGTGATTTGAAAACTGTTGGAGATTTTGTAGAGTATTGGAGAGTTGCTGAAAAACCATCTTTAACTCCTGAAACTTGGCAATATTATAATTGTATGATTGCTGGATTTAGACATGATGTTGCAAATCACCACGATTTAGGTTGGGATAATATGACAGAAGAATACTATAATTCATTAAAACCGATGCGTGATGATGAAATTGAAGAGTACTTACAAAATAACCCAGTTGAATTTGATAATGGATTTATGAAACATAGTTACCATCGTGGGTTTGCAATGATTGGTAGATTGATTAGAGGTGAGAAGTATTTCCCATTTTATATGAAAACTGATAGAATATATGATGTACCTTGGGAGAATGATTTTAAGATACGAACTACTAAACCAATTGAAAATCTAAACATTGTATCTGAGATGGATAATTTAGGTATTCCTCGTTCTGAGTATTGTATATGCCAGAGTGGTATTTTAAGTGCTATGGGTATTCGTAAAAATGATGATTTAGATATAATCATATCTTCAAATCTTCGTAGTCAAAACATCAGTTTCCCATCATCAGTTGAGGTGTTCCCAAAAGATTATCCTAAATTTGATTATTTTGGTGCAATGGGTGATGATGATATATTAGAAAATTATTGTATTGATATTAATGGTTACAAATTCTTAGAACCCCGATTCTACTTTGCTCGCAAACACATATCAGATACACATCGTGATATGTATGATTGGGATGGTATTAAAGAATTCTTTAAAAGAGAATCTCATAAAGGATACCCATTTAACTTTGAGTTTTATAAATGGGGATTGCCTGAATTTTCAGAACGTGTAAAAGTAGAAGATTTAGACTTGGAACATTTAACAACTATAAAAGATAAATACGATAGGGTTGTTGATGGTGTAAATATGGGTAGAGTAGTTTATAAGGGAGATGGTTATTTTGTAAAAATATTTCATCCTGAATATTGTAGATTACATAATTTCAGAGATGCTTTAAGTAGTGGGTTCTTAAATGGATTAGTACCATCTCTGACTCATTTAATAGAAAATGATAGTGGTGATATTATTGGGTACATAACGTTATCGGGTAAACACCCAAATGTTATCCCAAATGATTTACTTACAACTATTTTGAGAAACTCAAAACAAAGAGGTAAGGTTTTTTATGATTTAGTTCCAATTAATGTTATTTATGATGATTATTTCAATCAGCTAGGTTTGATTGATTTGGAAAGTGTTTACGACTTAAGTAACTTAGATGATATGAAACTACATAAGGCTGAAATGAAACCAAGTAACCTTTTAGATATAATAGATAACGTATGAAAGTATTAGTTACAGGTGGTGCGGGGTTTGTGGGTACAAACCTAATTAAAAGATTATTAGGAGATGGTCATAGTGTAATATCAATCGATAATTATACTACTGGATTAAAATCAAATCACCAAAAAGGTTGTGTTTATATTGAAGGTGATATTCGTAACTTTGAATTTCCATTTGAGATTGATATGATTTTTCATATGGCTGCTATTGCTAGAATCCAACCATCATTCGAAATGCCTGAAGATTACATTGATGTAAACTTTAATGGAACATATGAAGTTGTTAAGTATTGTACTAAACACGACGTTCCATTAGTTTATGCTGGTTCATCATCTAAACATAGCGGTAAGTTTAAAAATCCATATACATTCTCAAAAGATTTGGGTGAAGATATTGTATCTTTATACTGTGAACATTTTGGATTAAAAGCATCTATTGCAAGATTCTACAATGTGTACGGGCCTAACCAACTAACTGAAGGTGGTTATACGACATTGATAGGTAGGTGGATTCACAACATTCAGAATGATGTTGATTGTATTATTTATGGAGATGGTTCTAAACGTAGGGATTTTACGCATGTAGATGATATTGTAGATGCTCTAATTAGAATACCACATAGAGATGCTTGGGGGTACGAATTCGAATTGGGTAGAGGTAGGAATTACTCAGTTAATGAAGTAGCCGATATGTTTGGAATAAAACCTAACTATGAAGATGATAAGCCTGGTGAAGCACAGATAACTTTAAGTGAGGATATTGTAGCACGTGATATTTTGGGTTGGAATCCTACTATTAATTTAGAAACATATATAAAATCATTGAACATATGAAAAACGTAGTATTCATACCGAATGTTGATTTGGGAAATGGTAGAAATACACCATATCATTACTCAGTAAAGAGTTGGAAAGCATGGTGTGCTTCTAATGGGGTTGAGTGTATTGAGTGGGATGAACCAATAACTGATGTATCTAAATTTAAAATAACCCTTCAGAGATATTGGGTACATGATATATTAGAGCATAATGGTATTGATTATGACCAAGTTTTAATTGTTGATGCAGATACGATAATCCATCCAGATACACCAAACTTTTTTGAAGAAACCAATGGTAAGTTTGGGGTGGTTGTAAATAACGGATGTTATGAGTGGACAACACGTAGTATTAAAAATTGGGGTAATGCATTATTTCAAAATCAACCTAAAGTAAATATATGGGAATATTTTAATGGTGGGTTTCAGATTACAAATAAATCACATATACCATTTTATAAAGAAGTTCAAAAATACTATTGGGATAACATTGATATTATCAATGAGTGGAACGATAAAATTAAAGCAGGTACTGACCAAACAATTATCAACTACCTTACAAAACAACATAACATTGATGTAACCTATATGAGTGAATCTTACAATCTACAAGACTTATTCAGAAAGAATCTATTACATATCCCAAATCATTCATGGTTTAAAGATGAATTAAGATTTTTAGATGCAGGTTGGATATACCATTTCAATGCAATACCAAATAATCCAAGAGATGTATCTTATTGGATGGAGAGAACATATAAAGAACTTTATGATTAATATGAAAAAATATGAAGTGCACCCAACTGCTAAAATTGGGGATAATGTGATTATTGAGTGTGATACATTTGTATTAGGAGCGAACTCAGTAATTAAAGATGGATGTAAAATTACTTGCACATCATTTGAAGCCGAAGAAGGACTATATATGTGTGATGGTGTAGAAGTTGGTAGAGGTGGGTGTTATGGCCCAAACTCGAAAGTTAAGATTGGTAAGAATGTAGGTATCTTTGAGAGAACTATAATTAATCCATCAGATACTGTAACTATTGGAGATAATGTAGGAATTGGCGGTGAGGTGATGATATGGACACATGGAGCATGGTTAGACGTTACGAAGGGATTCCCTGCAGACTTTGGACCTGTATCAATTGGTGATAATGTGTGGTTACCTGCTAGGTGTATTATTTTGCCAAATGTGAGTATAGGTTCTAATAGTGTAATCGGTATTGGTTCAACATTAAACAGAAGTATTCCTGAGGGCAGTTTGGCAGCAGGCAGTCCATGTAAGGTTATTAAAGAAAACTATTATCCACAAAATGTTAGTGATGATAGAAAATCAGAATTAGTAAACGGTATATTATCTGATTGGAGAACTTTGATTCTGTGGAAGGGTGATTATTCTTTTGATGCTTCCTATGATGATTCTACATATGATATTACGTTGAAACAATCGGATGGGGTTACAACATATAATGTTATTGATAAAACAATGACAGGTTATTCAAATAATTTATCAGAAGATTTGAGAGATTATTTGAGAAGAAGAGGTATTAAAATATTTACAAAGAGTGGGTTTAAATCAATATGAAGTTTTTAGAATTTGATAGAGTATTATGTTTAGCACCACATCCCGATGATGTGGAGTATAGTTTAGGTGGTACAATAGTTAAGCACAAAGATACTCACTTTGATGTGTTATGTTTAACAGAAGGTGGTGATTGTGATTCAACTACTGATGCTAGCCGACTTAATGAAGTAAAACTAAGTTGGGAAGTATCAAATTCAGAGAATCATACTTTGTTTTTTACACCACATAGATTTCTAAAAGATTTAGGAACTGATGAGTGGATTGGCTACATTGAAAAACACTTTACCAATGTAACCGATTATGATGCAATAATTACACCATCTGAAAATGATAGTCATTTTGAACATAAGATTGTATCATCATTCGGATGGCCGTTAAGTAGGGTTAAATCAATATCTTTAGTTGAGTATTGTTCACCTAGTACATTGGGTGATTGGATTCCAAACGTATTCGTTGATATTAGTAATCAATATAATACAAAGTTGAATATGTTAAAACAATTCAAATCCCAACTACACCGCTCCTACTTTGATGAAGAAGTTATTAGAGGATTTCATACACATTTTCAGAGTTCTAAAAAAGGAATTCCATTGGTAGAGCAGTTTAATCTAAAACAATTATTTTTAAAATGAAAGTAGCATTTTTTAGTGAAGCCGGTTACGTTGGTAAAGTACCAAGAAACAACCCTAATATGAGAACTGATATGGCATGGGTTTGTGCATTAGATGCAACACATATCCCAGTTACAAAAATAGATTCATTCGAAGGGGATTTTGATTTGGGTATTCTGATTATACCTAAAAATAAAGAACATCTGTTTGAATTTCCTCTTATAGAAAACATGCGTAGATTGTGTAAAAAGATATCAACTATGCAAGAAAGTACATATTGGTATTGGCAGGATGGTTCTATTCAAGCACAATTGTGGTATCATTCGGTACTACAAAATATGGATATCATATTCTGCCATAATGATATCGATTTAAAATATTACAAAGGAATAACAGATGTTAGGTGTGAATTATTACCATCTCTAATGATAACTGATTATGTGAGAGAGTATGATGGTGAACGTAATGGAGTTGCAGTTGGTGGTAATTGGGTATCGGCATATAGAGGATTTGATTCTTATTTGATTGGTAAAATATTAGATGATAATATAAGTGCTATAACAACGGGTAGGATGAAAGCAGATGAAAAATTATTAGATATAAATCATTTGCCGTGGATGACTTGGGTTGATTGGATATATGAACTATCAAAACACAAATATGGTGTACAACTCGGAACTGCAGCAGCAGGTACTTTTAATTTAAATTGTGCCTATTTAGGTATTCCTTGTATATCATATGATACAATAAACACCCAAAAATACTTACACCCATTATTAAGTGTATCTGATGGTGATATTGAGGGTGCACGGAAGCTTGCAACTAAGTTAGCAAACGATGATGAGTTCTATAAAGAGTGTTCACTTTCAGCAAAAGAAAACTATAAGAAGTTATATACAGAAGAATCATTTTTAAAACATATAAAAGGAATATTAAAAGATGAATTATAAAGAAGAACGCCCTTGGGGTAATTTTGAAAACCTATTAGATAACGATAAATGTAAGGTAAAGAGAATCGTTATTAAACCAGACCAGGCACCAAGTTATCAATATCATTTCAAACGTTCTGAAGTGTGGGTGATTGTTGAAGGTAGAGGTGAATTGAAGTTAAATGGAAATAAAACTTATATTGAGGCTGGGAATGTTGTAAAAGTTCCTGTTGAGGTAAAACATCAAATACGAAATACAGGCACAACTGATTTGGTATTTATTGAGGTTCAATTGGGTTCATATTTTGGTGAAGATGACATTGTTAGATTAGAAGATAACTATGGTAGAGTATAAAGTACTTATAACAACAAGTGGGGTTGGTAGTAGGCTGGGAAAGCTAACCAACTATACAAATAAATGTTTAGTTAGAGTTGGTGATATTCCAGCTATTTCTCATATAATAGAAAGCTATCCAACAGAAACTAAGTTTGTAATTACATTAGGTCACTATGGTGATTATGTAAGACAGTTTTTAGAACTAACATACAATAGAGATTTTACATTTGTATATGTAGATAATTATGAGGGTGAGGGTAGTAGTTTAGGACACTCGATACTTCAAGCAAAATCTGAGTTACAATGCCCATTCATATTTCATGCGAGTGATACAATACTACCAGATTTAAA
>ENA-UZWU01000435-UZWU01000435.1-metagenome-genome-assembly--contig:-Day-4--1m-contig-435_pt1 | contig 60737 bp, 50 predicted proteins | sample MGYA00260345_ERZ794905 | MGnify/ENA metagenome assembly ERZ794905
TACGTCTTTAGTCTTATCCCCAAACCCGGCAACTGCTATGGTTCAAATAAAAAATGTAGGACTTGAAATTCAACAAATCACCCTGTTTAATTCTTTGGGAAAGCGAATCCTTGTGAAAACAACCGATTTTAACCATATCGATGTTTCTCAATTATCTTCAGGAAACTACTTTTTACTCGTGAAAACCAATGAGGGAATTGTTAAAAAACAACTACTCATTTATACCAATGAATAACGCATACTACTTCCATCAAAATCCAAATCTCTTCTATTTTGAGTTTTTTTATTAAAAAAAATATTTATCCGCTCTTTTTAATCGGAATTTTTACGTTTTATGTCTTTTTTCCAACAAATAATTCCACTTTAGATGCCTATGCCTATGCTGGATACACCAAATACAATTATTTCTTATTTACGCCGCACCACCTACTACACAACCCTTTGATTTTTTTTCTAAATTTTTTATTGCAATCTGTTGGAATAAAAATAGAAATACTAGTACTTTCAAAAATAGTGAACAGCATTTTTGCTCTGCTCAACTTGATTGTCTTAAAAAAAATATTGACAGAATTAAAAATCCCTAAAGAAGAGACACTGATATACCTTTTAATACTCGGTTTTTCATTCAGCTTATGGCGCTATGGAACCGAAAATGAAACTTATATAATTCCAAATACCTTTTCATTACTTGGCAGCCTCTTTTTTTTAAAATTCATTCACACAAGTAAAAACAGAAAACTGTTCTTCAGTGGTTTTTTTACCATGATTTCTTGTTTATTCCACCAGTTGTATATCTTTTGGTGGCTGGGTTTACTCATAGGCTCTATTGTAAAGAAAAAAATAGTAAAAACATTTTTTCTCTACGCAACTCCTTTTATACTTGTGCCAATTGTGTATGGATTGGTTCTTGTATTTTATGAGAAACAATCTTTCAATTTTCAAAACATATTCCATTTCGTACTACACGATTTTATTGGTGGATCTGTACTTTCAAATTTTGGCTGGAAAGGACTATTTTTTCAATTTCTAAATTCATTCAGAACCTTTTTTCAAGTTCATCCGAACATCTATTTTCTAATAAAAAGAAATTCCNNCCCATTTTTTTCGTTTTCTTCCTATGCTATCAGTTTTTTAAATTTTTTTTTCAAAGAATTCTTTTAAAGAAAAAGGGGGGGGAAGCATCTCTTTTTATCAAAACACATGTTTGCATTGGATTAGCCAATTACCTTTTTGCTTATTACAATTCTGGAAATATAGAATTTATGATGGCGCTTCCTTACATTATCGTTTTGTATGTTTCATCTTCATACAAAGTAAATCAAACATTTTTACGTAACCTAGCTTGTGTTTTATGTATATGGAATTTCAGTTACGGAATATTCCCAAATTATTATTATTCATACTACAATGACCATTTTTTGGTTCAATATATGATTGACAACCCTGACAATATTTACATCATAAAAAATGCATCTGCTAAAAATAATTATTTCTACAAAACTGGTCTTGACAATCCTAAAAATATCATCCTATACAACAAAGTCGACCCAAAAGAAATTGAAAATCTTTTGAAACAAAACAAATGTATTTACACCGACCTCATAGACAAGCCTGTTATTTTGAACAAAGAAAACATCATAAACACCGAATCTGTTTCAAAAATTTTAAAGAACTCCCCAAAAACAGAAATCCTATCGTACCAAGGCTTTTATGGAAAATCTTTTCTGTATAAAGTCTGCCATTGAAAGATTCACTCTTTGCCTTCTTTAATTCAGGTACAATTCATACATTTAACTTTTGAATTGAAGTAAATGTTGCGAAAAAAGTCCTTGTTTCTAATCCTTGCCTCTGTGTGTTTGCTCACGCAGAGCGCTGCCCAAAATTTTACGGCAAGTTTTATCAAAACGGTGACCACCCAGTCCACGCTTCACAAGGAGCAAACATCCATTTTTCCGTTGGGAGGTACTTTTTTGTTTTCTTTTGACGACTTGGAAGCCGATCAAAAAAGCTACTACTACAAAATTGAACATTGCAATTACGATTGGAAAGTCAGCTCTCTAAATCCGTCCGAATATATAGAGGGGAGCAATGAATTTGAAATTTTAAACTTCGAGAATTCTTTCAATACGCTTCAAGGCTACACGCATTATTCTTTTCAAATCCCGAACCAAAATACACGCATCAAAATAAGTGGTCATTTTTTGGTCACTATTTACAATGATGCTGACGAAATTTGCATCCAACGAAGAATTGTACTCCATGAAAACCTTGTCAATATCAGTGCTCAAATTGTGCGTGATCGGAGCCTAGAAAATATTGAAAAAAAACAAGTGGTACATTTTTCCATCTACCATCGCTCGTTGCGCATAAACAACCCCAGACAGGAACTGAATGTTGTTATTTTACAAAATCAGGATTGGAATTTTTCAAAGAAAAACTTGCAACCTCAATTCTACAAAAAAGACGAAATGACATACAATTACAACGATGCTACTAGTTTTTTCGGAGGCAACGAATTTTTAAATTTTGACACCAAAGACATCAACGGAAACCATATCAGCATCGCGCAAACTGCTTTGGACGGCATCTTTCATCATTTCTTGTATCCTACACAACCAAGAACAAACGCCCCCTATACATTGGCTCCTGACATCAATGGTGGTTTTGCCATACGAACGATCAACGAAAACAACTCCTTTACAGAAGCAGATTACAGCTGGGTTCATTTTACACTCGAAAACAATCTCCCTGAATTAGCTCACAAGGAATTGTATGTTTATGGCGCTTTCAACAACTACGCCTTCACCGAAGAAAATAAAATGATTTACAATAAAGATCGGCAGGCTTTTGAGACTTCTCTCTTGTTAAAACAAGGATTTTACAATTACTGCTTTGCAAGCCCTAACAGTATTCCTGAAAAGAAAAGCGTTGATGGCTCTTTTTTTACAACAGAAAATGAATACACAATTTTAGTTTACTACCATCCTTTTGGGCAACGAACCGTTAAAATTATTGCGGCAGCCACTGTCTTTTCAAAGAAAATATAAAATCTCCTCTTGTAGAAAGAACATTTTTGTATATTTGATTAGGAACCAATCTAAGCTCGTGATTCAAAATACAACCCAAGGTATCAAAGTTTCCGTTCATACGAACTACGAAGGCATTCATGTTCGAAATGAAATTTCTCATTATGCGTTTAGTTATTTTATCACCATTGAAAACCAGAGTCCTGACATTGTGCAATTGATCTCCCGAAAATGGGAAATTTTTGACTCCCTCAATAACAAAGAAATTGTAATCGGTCATGGAGTTGTAGGGCAACTTCCTATTATAGAACCCCAAGAAAAATACACCTATCGTTCGAACTGTTTTCTAGAATCTTCCATAGGCTCAATGAAAGGCTATTTTAACATGATTAATTTCACAAGCAAAACCCAATTCAAAGTACATATTCCAGTCTTTCAACTTGTAGTAAACGAGGTTTTGAATTAGCGTTTTTCTATGCTATACATTCTCCGAAAAACATACACGTTTCTATTCTGCCGGATTCGAACCGTACCACAATGAGAACCGTGTAAAAAAGCATACGGTTTTTCAATTTCAAAGCCACTCTGATTGACTTCGAATAGATCTTTTACATGCAGTTCTCCTCTGGCTCCTCGTCGAGAAATCATATAATTGTTTTCGACACTTTTTTCGATTTCAAACCAAGCACCGGCTCCAATACCACTCAACCACTGTCCCCTGGGAGAATCGTAGCATTCTTTCATCGGAAGAAGGGCTCCATATGTAGGAACTTTTTGTGACACCTTGTTGAAAAAATAGTTCCTATGCTCTTCGAAAACCGAGTCGTATTTGTAACTTCTTATTTTTTGTCGATACACCTCCACTATTTTGTCCTCCGTTTTACCATTGATGACATTGCCAATAGGACTTGGGGTAAAAAATTTGGAACGTCGTAGTCTTTTTCTGCACTGCTGGTCATGTGTGGCATGCAACAAAGCATCGCTTACAAACCTTGCACAATTGCTCCCTTTCTTTAAAAATGCACCGTAAGGAACCGCTTCTTTATTTTGTAAATCTTCAACAAATCGGAATGCTTTCTCATAATTTATTTGTGCATTTACACTGGCGATCATACGCCCCTCTCCATGTGTTTTTTCAGGGTGCTTTTCTACAAATAACAGTATTTCTTTTAGGTTCACAATCGCATTTTTATCAAAAACTGCACTTATAGGAATTGCCAGTTCGCAGTCTGTTTTTTCACTGCGTGCTCTGCCCATTCCTTCGGAAGTTACATACCTTCCAAAATCAAAATAATGAACAGACCCCGTTTTTTTTGACACCAACAAAAATGCAGCATGCCCTGCCATTACTCTGTGTTTGCCTCCTACCCCAAACAAGGGCCAAATTTTGCTTAAAATTTCTTTCGTAGCAGTTCGTACGATAGTTTCGGGATAGGCCAACACAACTATGTATCCTGTATTCTGCATGTCTGAAAATTAAAAAGCCATGGAACTCTGTTCTCCCGTCAAAAGATCTTTGTACAACATCGTTACCTTTTCCTCTGTTTTTACAATGGAAGTAATACTTACTGTTTCTATATCTGACCGTTTCATTCTGATAGCACTTTCTTTGGTTCCCAAAGAATCGTTTGAGTGAAAATCTAAGATCTTTTGTTGTGCTGGAAAAGGATGTTCTTCTTTGAAATTTGCAAACCACATCTCCCTTTCTTTTTTCATGGCAGTATCGTACAAAGTTGAAGAAGACCAAATTTTTGATTGATTCGATAAAATATTGAGCTGCTTTTTAGTGCCATCCCAAACCAACTCCATACAGATAGGCAAAAAAGACCAATCCAAAGCAATCATTGTAAAAGGTTCTATGCCTTCTAGATCTAATGATTCAATCGCCCACTTCATTTGGTCTGCCCTCAAAATATCTTTGACAACCAGTCCTCTGCTATATTTGTAGTCTCCCGTTTGTTTGTGTTTTTCGTATGCACCATTCACCATACAAATCGCACGCTCTGTTTCAGAAACAGCAATCCAAGTCCCTCCCGCTTTCTTGTCTTTGGGATACCATTGTTTGACCCCATCTTTTAGGTAAAACTTCGGTGAAAGTGTTTTTCTATCCACTTGTTCATCTCTACTGGACGTCAATATAAAATCGCCATTTTCTTTGGGAAAAAAAGTAACAGTGCACATCTTCGTTTTATTTTTTAAGTGATTCTAATTCAAACAAATTCAATTTCAAAACTTGCTATTCGTCTATAAAAATATCCATTCCTAACAAAAGTTCAAAGGATTTCATCAAAAGTAGGAAATATGTAAAAGCAAGCTTTAAAGTTTTTAAAAGAAATCAAGAATTGAGTACCTTTGTTTTTCTTAAGTCTGTTTGGGCTTTTGACTTTCAAAAATTTTTTACAAAGACCAATGCCACGAATAGAGCAACACTTTCATGTTTCCGATACCGAAAAATTCAAATCAAACACACTGCATTGGGGACAGGATTGCGACACCGTTGTTTGGCTAGACTCTAACCGACACGAAGAAAAACACAGCCAGCACAGTGCAATCATCGCACTAGGACAAGAAACATCGATTCGTTGCTCTTACCAAGACTCTTTTGAAAAACTAAAAAAATTTCAATCCGAAATTCGGGACTATTGTTTTGGATTTTTAGGCTACGATTTGAAAAACGATATTGAAAACTTGAGCTCTCAAAATCACGACGGACTAGAATTTCCTGATTTATTTTTTTTTCAACCTAAAAAATTAATTTTTATTTCGAAAGAAAAAGCCGTTTTCAAATATTTAGAGGATTATGGTGAAGAAATATCGAATGATTTTGAGGCTATTTCAAACCATACAGAAGCAGCTGTCAAGACCTCAAAAAACAAGCTTGCTTTGAATTCTCGGATTGAAAAAGAAGCTTATTTAAAAAAGGTGCGTTCCATTCTGAGTCATATTCACCGCGGTGACATTTATGAAGCCAATTTTTGCCAAGAGTTTTACGCCGAAAACTCAGCAATTCAACCACTTGAGGTATACAAAAGTTTGAACAATATCTCCAAACCTCCCTTTGCAACCTATCTCAAATTCGACACTAATTTTTTACTGTCGGCTTCACCAGAAAGATACTTGAAGAAAAATGGCCGTCAAATCATTTCACAACCCATCAAAGGAACGGCAAGAAGATCATCGAACACGCAAAAAGATCTCGCTCTTAAGGAAGCACTGAAAAACGACCCCAAAGAGAGAGCTGAAAACATCATGATTGTCGATTTGGTTCGAAATGACCTCTCTCGAATTGCTATGAAAGGAAGTGTGCAAGTAGAAGAACTTTGCAAAGTTTACAGTTTCAAACAAGTACATCAAATGATTTCGTCGATTGTTTCCGAGATTCCAGAGAACATTCACCCCGTAGACATCATCAAAAACAGCTATCCCATGGGAAGCATGACTGGAGCTCCGAAAGTAAAGGCAATGAAAATCATTGAAGAACATGAAGAGACCAAGAGAAGTTTGTATTCTGGTGCGGTGGGTTATTTTACCCCTGAAGGAAATTTTGATTTCAATGTGATTATCAGAAGTATTTTGTACAACAAGAAAAACAAATACGTCTCCTGTTCTGTAGGAAGTGCCATTACCTCATTGTCTGTTCCTGAAAAAGAATTTGAAGAGTGCTTGCTCAAAGCCAAAGCGCTAAGAGAGGTACTGCTTTCCTCCTAGGACATAAGGCTGAATTGAGTATCTTTGATTTTTAGTAAAACCATAAAAATTTCGATAGGTGCTCGAAGACTTTGAAAAACACATCCAACATAAATTCTCTTATTTACAGCATGAGACTGTTTTAATTGCTTTGTCTGGAGGGCTTGACAGCGTGGTACTCACACATTTAATGCAAAAGATAAATCCCAATTGTATCTTGGCGCATTGCAATTTTAATTTAAGAGGGATAGAAAGTGACCTAGACGAAGCCTTTGTAAAAACACTTGGAAACAAACTTGGCCTAGAAGTAGTATCCATTCATTTCGATACACAAAAAAAAGCCACCGAAAAGAAATTATCTATTCAGATGGCAGCACGTGAATTGCGATACCAGTGGTTTTCAGAAATAGCAGCCCATCGAAACATAAAACATATTCTTACCGCCCATCACAAAGAAGACGTCTTGGAAACCTTTCTTATCAATTTCACAAGGGGCACAGGCTTGGAAGGATTGACAGGAATTCCTGAAAAAAATGGAGCCGTCGTCAGACCCTTGCTCCCATTCTCGAGAGATGAGATCAAAAAATATGCAGAAGAAAACACAATCACTTGGCGGGAAGACCAAAGCAATGCGAGTACCAAATACCTCAGAAACAAAATCAGACATGAGGTTGTACCGGTTTTGAAAGAACTCAACCCGAACCTCTTGAATTCATTCGATCATACACTCCAACATCTGAAGGAAAGCAGTTTGTTGGCAAAAGATCAAATTGCCTCTTTTAAAAAACAAACCTTCTCCTATGGAGCAGCGGGAGAAACAGCTATTTGTATCGAAAAAATAAAGGCCTTAAAACACCCCAAAGCTTATTTGTATGCCCTTTTAAAACCTTATGGATTTGCCAACTCTGATGAAACTTCCTCTTTGCTAGAAGCACAATCTGGCAAATTACTGTACTCACAAACGCATCGTATTTTAAAAGACCGCAACTGCTTTATTTTGAATGCTTTGGAAGTTCCAACAACACCAAATTTCCTCATACACGAAACAACAACCCAGATAGTATCGCCACTTCATCTTACGATAGAGACTGTTCAAAAAGCATCTGATTACCAACCATCTGTTGCTCTTTTAGATAAATCAAAGTTAAAATTTCCGTTAAGCGTAAGGAAATGGAAAAAAGGAGACTACTTTTACCCAATAGGACTCCGCGGGAAAAAGAAACTCAGTAAATTTTTCAAAGATGAAAAATACTCTCTCTTCGAAAAAGAAAATACTTGGCTCCTTTGCAGCGGAGAAGAAATTGTTTGGGTCGTTGGAAAACGACTTGACGAACGGTACAAATTAACAAAAAAAACAACTTCTATTCTAAAAATAGTACATACCAATTGACCATGAAAAAACATACGTGGATTTTTATCTTTTTATCCTTCTTTAGTTTTGCTGCTATTGCACAAGAAAGTAACGTTGAGTGGTTTTCATCTCTAGAAAAAAACAATGCGTCGGAATATACCTTGACCTTAAAAGCCGAGTTAAAAGAAGGCTGGCATTTGTATTCCCAACAGCTCCCTGAAGGCGGACCATTACCTACGGTATTTACCTTTGAAAATCAAGAAAACCTCTACCAACTGATTGGCAAAACAGAAGAGAGCGAAACCCATTCTTCTTATGAAGAAATTTTCAAAATGGAAACTTTTTATTTCGAAGATGTTGCCATTTTTAAGCAAAAAATAAAAGTGCTTTCCGAGGAACTTTCTCAATTGAAAATTTTGGCGAGTTATCAGACGTGCAACGACGAGGCTTGTACTTTCGAACCTGGCGAAGAGATTTTGGTTTCTCTAAATGGACCGCAACTTGTTGCAAATGAAATCAAGATTATCGATAAGCGAAGCAAAACACTTTCGAATCAATTGGATTTAAAATTAAAGAATCGAAAAACCTACTTTCCGGACTCCAAAGATACCGCGCAAGAAGAAAAAGGACTGGGAACTATTTTTTTATTAGGATTTTTCGGAGGCTTGATTGCTTTGTTCACACCATGTGTATTTCCTATGATTCCTTTAACAGTGTCATTTTTCACTAAAAAAACGAACACCAAAAGAAAAGGGGTTTCCAATGCCCTTCTTTATGGATTTTTTATCACGTTTATATACCTATTATTGAGCCTTCCTTTTCACTTTTTAGATTCCTTAGATCCTGAAATTCTAAACAGTATTTCGACCAATGTTTGGCTCAATGTTTCCTTTTTCGTCATTTTCATTCTTTTTGCCATTTCATTCTTTGGGTATTTTGAGATTACATTGCCCCATGCTTGGTCGAATAAAATGGACGCCGCTTCAGACATTGGCGGGATTATTGGAACTTTTTTCATGGCGCTTACATTGGCCATTGTTTCTTTTTCTTGTACGGGTCCTATTTTAGGCTCTCTACTCGTTGGTGCCCTTTCTTCTGATGGTGGAGCCATGCAACTGACTTTTGGAATGCTTGGTTTTGGAGCAGCTTTGGCACTCCCTTTTACTCTATTTGCGCTGTTTCCAAACTGGCTGAACAATCTCCCAAAATCTGGAGGATGGTTGAACACTGTCAAAGTTGTTCTTGGATTTTTAGAAGTCGCTTTGGCATTGAAATTCCTTTCAAATGCAGATATGGTACAACACTGGGGAATTCTGAAACGTGAGGTGTTTGTCGGTATTTGGATTCTCATATTTGGAGGGCTGGCTCTTTACTTGTTCGGAAAAATAAAATTTCCACACGATGGCCCTCTCAAAAAACTGAGTTTGGGAAGAACTCTAACCGGGCTTGCTTCGGCCGCCTTCACACTCTACCTCATTTCAGGTCTATTTTTCAATACTTCATTGAACATTTTGAGTGGTTTTGCTCCTCCAAAATTTTACACTATCTCTGAAACCAAAACAGCATGTCCTTTGGACTTGAATTGTTTCAAAGATTTTCAAGAAGGACTAGAATATGCAAAAAAACACAACAAACCTATCTTATTGGATTTTACGGGCTGGGCATGCGTCAATTGTCGTAAAATGGAAGAAAATGTTTGGAGTAACCCTCAGGTGTACAATGCCTTGGAAAAATATGTTTTGATCTCTTTGTATGTAGATGACAGAAAACAACTGCCCAAAGAAATGCAGTTTGAATACCAAAAAAAGAATGGAAAAACAAAAACTATCAAAACAATTGGCTCAAAATGGGCCACCTTTCAAGCTATTAATTTTGAAACCGCATCACAACCTTTCTATGTACAAATAAGTCCAGATTTAGAATTGTTAAACTATCCGGAAAAATATACGGATAAAAAAACGTATTTGAATTGGCTCGAAAAAGGCTTGGTAAATTTTTACAATTAGCACATCACACGCGCTATTGTGGTACAAGATCATTGTGCTTCAACAACATTTTCTAAAATTTTTTCCTTAGAAACTATAGCTTTACTACTCCGTTTTCTTTCAGACAATATTTTTCACCAGACTCAGGACAAGTCGCTCGGTTATCTTTGTCAAATTCCAAGCGGTGACCGTATTGGCTTACCCAGCCTATTTGTTTGGAAGGGTTTCCAACAACCAAAGCATATGGTTTTATAGACTTACTAACTACTGCACCTGCACCCACTAGAGCGTATTCCCCGATCTCGTTGCCACAAATAATGGTTGCATTGGCTCCAATACTTGCCCCTTTTTTTACCAAGGTTTTTTGATATTGATCTTTCCGAACAATAGCACTCCTCGGATTTTTAATGTTTGTAAAGACCATGGAGGGACCTAAAAACACATCTTCTTCACAAACCACTCCTGTATAAATAGACACATTGTTCTGGACTTTTACATTGTTTCCTAAAACAACTTGAGGTGATACCACTACATTTTGGCCAATATTACAAGACTCCCCTACAATCGCATTGGACATGATATGACTAAAGTGCCAGATTTTCGTGCCTATCCCGATTTCACAAGAACCATCAATGACGGCTGTTTCGTGTGCAAAGTATTTTTTTCCCTCGTCCATATACATTTCTATTGCCCAACGAAAATACAAATTATCTATGAAAACTGACCCATCGCACTTTTAACTAATACCCTCACAAAAATATTTTTCAGTTCGCGAAAAAAGGTCAAAAAAAAAAGCAACCTCTAATAGAGATTGCTTTTGCTTCTTTTGTTTTAAAAAAACTCTTTATTCTACTTGAAATGCTATCGGAAGTGAATATCTCACTGCTACTGGTCTTCCACGTTGTTTTCCTGGAGTCATTCTCGGCAATGTTCTCACCACACGTTCTGCCTCTTTCTGAAGCCTTGGATGCGGAGCTCGTGCACGGATTTCAGTAATCCCTCCTGTTTTATCAATTTTAAACATCACAAAAATTCTTTTCTTACCTGGAGACAAACCTAAATCTGAGGCCAAGTTTGCGTTGAACTTTCTATTGATGTGTTTGCTAATTTTTTTCGAAAAACAAGCTTTCTTTTCAGCCTTACTTCCTCTTTCACAACCCGGAAATATCGGAATATCTTCAATAATTGCAAAAGGAACGTCTTCTATTACTTCTTCTCCTTCGTCCTCTTCAATAATCTCTTCAACTTCTACAGCCTCTTCCTCATCTGTTTCCGTAGATTCAATAACTGTTTCTTCTACTTCCTTCTCATCTTCAACTACTTCAATAATTTCTGGTGCTGGCGGCGGTGGTGGTGGTGGCGGCTTCACAGGTTCTACACGCTGTGTAATCACCATGTCTTCTTCGTCTTCAACGTTCAAAGAAGCAGCCCCTAAATCGGCAACAATTCTATCGTATGTTTTATGCTCTATTGCAACATAAACACAAAAAAGTGCCAATACCAAACCTAATTGCACAAACAACTTGGTATAGTTTTCTAGATTGGACTTTGGATTTTTCTTTATTTCCATTTATTGAAATGATTAATGAGTGCGCTAATTTAATAATTTTAGCTGTACTTATGCAAGTATGTGGCTAGAAAATATCACGGGTATCTGAAATAAACCAACTTACAAAAAACAGCTGCAAATACTACGCCCGTGGTATTTGCTACAATATCTAAAAAGTTTCCAAACCTATAGGTAGTCAACTTCATTTGCAAATATTCCAACAAAACTCCATACAAGAGCAACGCCACAAAAGCAACCGAAAAATAGCGTTTTGCCCAATTCTTTCTATCAATTGTTAAAAACCAAAAAAAAGAAAGTACTGCATAAGCCACGATATGCAGTATTTTATCCGAAAAAGAAGCAGGCAGTCCAAAAGACCCTATTGTCAGCTTTGTCAAACTTAAATACCCAATTGCAAAAGTTATACCAAAAGCAAGATAAAGGCTCTTACGCTCCAATAATTGTTGTATAGCCTTCCGCATCCAATAGGTTTTCAAATTCAGATACATCGGAAACTTTTACTTTTATCATCCAGCCTTTTCCATATGGATCTGTATTTACGTTCTCAGGCTCGTCCTCCAACTCTTCATTGAATTCAACAACCTCGCCCGTTATTGGCATGAATAAGTCCGACACTGTTTTTACCGCTTCTACGGAGCCAAAAACCTCGTCTGCTTCCACCGTTTCGTCTAAGGTATCCACATCCACATACACGATGTCTCCCAATTCACTTTGGGCAAAATCTGTGATTCCAATAGTTGCCACATCTCCTTCAATCTTTACCCACTCATGGTCTTTTGTGTATTTTAACTCCTCCGGTATATTCATCTTATTTTTATTTAAAATATTCTAAAAATTCGTGTCTTTCGAACTCGGTCACAAAAATAGTCAATTAATTTTTCTCTCAAAAAATTAGTTCCCTAAGTTATAGGTGATACTAATACCTGTGTTGATAGACTGTCTTGGAAATGAGGTTGAAATTGCATACTTCGATGCAGATTGATCGTAATAAAACGTAGCAATAAGATTTTTATTCATGTTGTAATCCGCAGAGAGTTTTAGAGAAAACACATCTTGCCCACCTGTAATTTGATTGGCCGCTACAATAGCATTGTCAACAATGTCCATGGTGCGAATTACAGAAATGTTTTGCCTAAAAGAAATATCTGCTTTCATATTAAGATTTCCCTTCATTGTTTTTCTTCTACCCACGAAACGCGTTCTTATCTTTACATTTTTCAAGCGATACCCCAGTCCAAAAATATATTCTGTTCCTCTGACATCTGACAAGGTGTAATTGTTGAAATTCAAAGACAGGGTTCTGTCTTTTTTAATTTCTCCTCGGAAAGACATCGAATTTTTGAGCTTCAAGTCTAACTTTAGTAAAGGTGAAAACCCATCGTTTAATGTCAAATTCGATATGACATTCCTTGAAAAATAATTGTTGTTAGAATCTTTGCTTGGAATTCCAATTGCATTCTCTTTGTATTGTAAATTATTGCTGTAATTGCCCAAAGTATAAGAGGATGCATATCCATGGGAAATGGTGAAGTTCGAAAAGTTCGTTTTGAACCATTTCATTTTCATGAAACCTTTGTAGGTAAGCCTCCAATTGGGCAATGGCAGATTTTTAAAAGGTTTCAAGCCTTGTTTTTTTGCATCACCACCCGTATATGCCGCTGCGAAAGCTGGCAATAAAACATCTTGACCAAACCCGTTGTATCCATCTATGGTAGTGATGTCTTGATTGGTTTTTGCGGCTAAATTGGAAGTGAGTCGATTTTGTATTTGCGGAATGTTTTCTAAAAACTTTGAAAAGGTAGTATCTCCATTTCCATCAAAAGCTGTTTTTATCATGTTATAACTCATACTAAAATTTCCTACTTCTGAAAGTTGCGAAGGTCCAAATTCGCTGTAATCATCGGCTGTATCATAAGTCGCATTGCTATTGACAACCGGATCCAACTGCTCAGAAATATTTTTAGTACGAATTCGATTGGCGACCACGGAAATGTCCAAATCTTTGATTGGTTTTAAGGAGAGATTGACATCCAGCTTATTGTAATGCGTTTGTACATAATTTTTGTTGTAATAGGCACCGTCTTCTACAACATTGCCTTCGGCATCTACCTTGTTTACCTTTCTATCAACAAGCCAATTGTTTTGTAATGCTCTGTTCCGAATATCTGCTTGATCCCCAAAAACAAATCCGAAAGTAGGAGCCAGATCTCCTCCATAATTTTGTCTTCCCAAAAACCCTACCTCAGGTTTGTAGCCCTGTAATTGTGTTCCATTATTTTCACTGTAACCTATGTTGACCGACTTCAAAGAAGTAAGCAAAGCATAAGAAACGTCTGCTATTTTCTGCTGGGTTGTTTTTTTCTTTTTGGAACTCCTGCGTATCCTTGGTTTTGCTTTTGCAAATTTGTTCCCCGTCGCAAGTTTCTTCGCCTTTTTCCTTTTCGTCTTTGATGAAAATAATTTTTGCAGTCCTATTTCCTTGTAAAACTTTGTCATGTTCAATTTCGTCGACAAGGATTGCGTATTGGCGTTTTGGATGCTATTTCCAACCAAACTCGTCACCTCTCCATTGGCGTCTTTTGAACGCGGTCCAGCTTGCCAATTAAAATTTGCTGCGTATGTATAATCGGCAGTTACAAAACCTAAATACGGTAGTTTGTCAATTGGCAATTTGTAGGTAGCGTCTAATTTTTGACTGTAATTATTGGCTCTTCCCATATTGAAGAAATTACTAAATAGCGTAATTTCGTCATCTTCGATCGTATCGTCCGCTTCAAAGCGATCGTAAATATGCTTGTTTGCTGCTCTGAAATTGAGTTGCAATGATTTTGTAACATCGTAGCCAATGGTATAGTCCCAATCAAAGAGGAAGTTTCGTTGACGTAATGTAGGCAATTTACTCAGACCGGGAACCAAATTTCTTGAAAGTTGCTCGTTGTAATTTCGAGTTATATTGGTATTCACACCGATATTTTTTGGCAGGAGATAAAAATTAAAATCCTTGATAATTTTAAAATATTTGCTCTTCTGAAATAATGGAATTTTCTGAAAAGGTTCTATGGGTTTTGAAACAATGGTATAGGCGTAATTTGCCGAAGCCCTCACATCTTGCGTGAGGTGTTTTTCTATATTGTAATCCTTATGATACTCTTCATTGTAGCTGTAAGAAACTGAAAAATTCTCAATATCATAAGGCATGGGTGCTTTCTCTATTGCTCCCACACGCTCTTTTCTCACATTGATGAAATTGATGCTTTTTCGTTTGGTGTAATCTTGTGCATTTCCACTATTCTCGTTGATATCTTTTGCATCTTCAAACAGCACATCTTGAAATTGAGGGTCGTACTTTGGATCTCTGAATTCTTCTGAAACAGAATAACTCATCGGGATATTTACACCCCATTGCTTTGGCATCAATTTCCCGACATTTATATTTGTAGAGACGCCGTATTGTTTGACCTCTTCTTGACTTCTCTCATTGACTCTTTGCTCGACATTTCCAAATCCAATAGTTTGCATGCGACCTGTCAAAGCCACCTCTGCCAAATCAGCGAAATTGGCATTGGCACTCATCACAGTTGCCCATCCCCCTTTGTTGTCAAAATCTGCAACACGCAATTCGTTGAACCAAACTTCTGCACTTTGAGGACTGTTTGAAATGTTTTTCACCCCTAACAAAATGGTTTTTATGTTCGCTAAATTGGGGTTTCCTTTTACACGAACTCGATATTCGGGGGCTTCTCCTTCCAAGGGTTCGGGATACATTGTATTCACTCCAGACGCACCAAAAGCCTTGTATCGCTCAAGCTTTAGCTTACCTAAGGCTTCTAAATCTATATCCAAGTTATTGGCTGATGGCCAAATCTCTTCTGGGGTAGAGGCTCCAAAAAGAGTTGCTTTCAGTGGGATTTCAACTTGATAAAAATTCTCACTTAGATCGGCTCCAATCCTTACAATTGCCATCAGTTTATCGTCTTGCAAATTGGTGGCTCCTCTTCCTTCGGCATGCACAAACATTTTCATTCGCTTGTACATCCTCAAATCTGTAATGGTGTTTTTATAGACCGCTCGTGCTTCTTCTTTCTCTAAATTGTCTACTTTTACTGAAAGAGATTGTTCGTTCTGAAACTGTATATAAGTGGAGGCTTGTAGTTGTTCTCTTACAATTCCAGGTGGCAGAACATAGGGGATCGGAACTCTATTTTCATTTTCTTCAAAATTCACCACTCCAGAAGTGAAATTTTTCAATTCCGTTTGGTCCAAATTGTCACTCGCTGCGGAAATACCGCCATGTACATTTTGAATGTGACGTCTCCAATCTCCTCTTACCAATTGCAACTGTCCAAAACGCAAAACAACAGGTTTGGTGTAGTCGGTCACAAACATCCTCATAAAACGAATGGAATTGAATCCAGAAATTCCGTTGATTGGAGTTCCTGACACAACAGGAATCCTAAATTGATACCAGCGTGTTTGTAAGATTCTTCCGTCTGGGGTTTCTCGCGAAACTTCTTTGACATCCACAAGATGGCCTTTTCCAACCACCAAATCCGACCGCTTTAAAGATACTTTGTACTGATAATACGCATCAATCGTATTCATTGTTTGGTCTTTGTTGACGTCTTCGGCATCGGGAATGGTCGTTGCAGAAGTTGGAAAAGATTCGTTGCTCAAACCTGCTGTTGGAGAGTTTCCTTCGGTATTGTTATAATCTTTGTAACGTTTTAAAATACTCGCCTTTTCATTGTCGTAGGCAGCCCCTCTAAAAAATCGATAATTGTCAGAGGAAGGATCTTCTTTCTGTGACAACATTGGAAATTTATTTTTTTCGGCGTCGTCGTTCAAGCCGTCCAGTCCAACGTCTTGAATTTGTCTATCTGCATCAACCTCCGTAAAGGTATAGAGGAACGATTTGCTTACCGGTTTGTTTCCCCAGGCAGTTTGTTCAGGAATGGTTGCATCGGATGCTTCCGGCAGTCCATTTTCAAACATTTTAGAACCGTCACGCAGAATATCTTCTGAAATATTTCCCAAATTAAAGTAAAGTGCTCCTTCATTGCTTGGAGCTGTTCCATCGGCACCCTGTGCTTCACTACTATTGATAGAATAGCCCTCATATGGATCTTGCAACCAAAATTGAATGTACTCTACATTGGCTCTCTCAAAATCAGTGGTACTCAAAGCTCTGGTAATTCCACCCCAATTATTCTCCATTGTAGCTTCCAATTCTGCATCTGTTGTGTAATTATAACTCCCGCGCTCCTGCGGATAATAGGCCAAATCAAAGGTCCGCAACGTATTGCTTTGTGTGATGTCTAAATTCGTTTGTGGGAAAAGCTCTTCGTAGACTACCCTGCTCACTTCTGCTCTTGACAATTCTTCGTTATTGATATTCGTTGGTTTCAAAGAACCTCCGTAAAATAACTGATCGATAGTGTACCACGCCAATTTGGCTCTTTTTTTTCCACTTTCTAGAACGGCAATATCTTTTGGATCTGCATAGGCTGTTTCATCGCCGAGGTCTCGGAATCGATTTTCTTCATCAACAAAATTTTTCGGTTTGCTCGCTAATTTCCAAGAATTAACGTCCATCAAATTGACGGGAATTTGTGCTCCTTCAAAATCGTCAATATAGGTCGTTGCCTCTCCTCCTAAATCAATACCGCTCGGAGTTCCAGGTTTCAGATAAGCAAAATCGGAGCGTACCGATAAATTGGATACTACATCGGTATCTTGAAAAGGCAGTTTATTTACCAGTTTTGTGAAAAATGGAACTTCTGTATCGTAATTCAAACTCAAGCCTAGCATGGTATTGTTGATAGGATCCGCTCCAAAAGCCACTTTTTGAGTGAGGGGCCTCTCATTTACATTTAAATAAGTCCCTGTCATTTGAAATTTATCTGAGAATTTATGGACAACATCAATTCCTACATACCGCTTTGTTTGTTGATTGAACAAAGTATTGTTCTCTAAAGAAACTTGGACAGGAGCGCCTGAGGCCTCGATCGCTGGGTTGATTATTTGCACACGTCCGCTCAAATAATCTACTACATAATCTACTCCTTCTGACAAAAGTATCCCGTTGGAAGTCACTTTTACCGAACCTTTCGGCACGTTGAAAGCTCCCAAAGAAATTCCACTACTTGCATTCGATTTGTAATAGCCTTTCAATAAATATTTATCCTTGGTTTGAAAACTGTTTCGCGCATTGGTTTGTGTGTTGGTATACAATTCTTCAAAGAGAAAATTGGCATCAGAAACATCGGTTAACTTTGCTTTTAAATCTCGTCCAAAAGGCTCTACAGTCGGAAAAATAACACTCCCATCTTTCGAATTCACCGTGATTCCTTCCACATAATCAAAATAACCATCTCCTTTTGGTTTTACAAAATTATTCTGATCCAAGCTATCCAACTTCACCAAGTTCAAAATCGATCTTTCGGAAACTATGATCTCTTCTCCTCCTTGTTGGTATACTGAATTGGCATTCTGTAAGGTATTGACAGCAACGCCTGTTCGATCGTCTTTGTACAACAAATCCAATCGAAATCCTTCTTGCTCCATTTGATAAGCCCCCAAAGAATAGACATTCTTCATCATCAAGTCCCATATTCTGTTGGTAGGCTGAATCAACTCACTTCTCAATAATTTTACCACTATGTTTTCTGAAGACAATTTTCCGTCAGTTGACAATTCTCCTACTTTGAATATCTCTTCTTTACCGCTGTAGGTGTATTGAAAAGCGACTGCCAACACATCTCCATCCACCAGGGGTCGATTCAATGACAACATTCCCAATTGGGGATGAAAACTATATTCTGAGCTCGTTAATTTTTTTGCGTTTTCTAAAATCGTAAAGTCCGTTCCTTGTACCATGGATGACGGCAAAGCAGACATTACGGAACCAATACTTCGAATCCTATCATCACTCAAAATAGCAAACAAATTATTTGAACTGTTGTCTGGGTGGTCAAAAGCATTGGTTGGAATTACTTCTGCATTGGTAATATTGCTATTCATCGCATCGTATACATCCACTCCTGACTCGGCTAAATCTGTCAAAGCCACAATGTTTCGTACGTCGGTAGTATTTGTGCTTCTATTGGTTATCCATACTTCTAAATTGGTAATATTCACATTGCTATTGACTAGGGGAAATTGTGCCAAAGCCTTGTTGTAATTGTTTCTAAAATATTGTGAAAGAAAAAAATGTTTGTTTGCTGTGTATTGGGATGTTTGCAGTTCAAATTCGTTCAAGGTAGACCCTCCTTTTGCTGTTACTGTTTTGGTTTGGGATCTTTGCTGAGAAAAAACGGAAGTAATACTTGTCTTTCCAAACTGCAATTCTGTTTTCAGACCGAACAAACTTTGTGCTCCTGAAATAAGGTTGTTGCTCACATCCATCCCTACATTCCCCAACTCTATCTTCCGAACAATATCATCCTCCTTTTGGGAGTTGTACCGCTTTAAAGATTCCACTTTCTCTTTGAGTTTATTTGCTGTCAGAAATTCCAATTTTACCAAATTCTGAAAATCAAAAGTAGACTGGGTGTCGTAATTAGCAGTCACACGCAATCGTTCCCCTACTTTTGCTGAAATACTTGCTGTCACTTGTTGGTCAAAATCAAAGGAAAAATTACTTCTATTTTCTTCGGATAGTTGAGGGTTCTCAACATTCTGATACAAGCCTCCCAAACGCACATTGAGCGAACCTTTGGTATTTACTTCAATTGTATTTCCTCCAAAAATGGTTTTGAACAACTTTGAGTTTACATAATAGGTTGGCAACAAATCTTTCTGAACCTCTTTGCTTCCTTTTTTCTTTGAATTTAATGCAGATATTTTTTCTTGGTAATAGCGCGTTATTCCGTCTTTTAACTTGTATTCTTTGTACTCGGTTGTGGAATAAAACAAGGGTTGTTTTACGACAGTCGTTCCTATTTTTTCCAAAACTACATATCGCTTGATGTCTTCGTCAAAAACAACTTCTTTTAGAGTAGGTAAATTTAAAAACAAGCTCCCATTGCTGTTTTTACGAAATTTATAGGGCAGGCTATCATTGAGAACTTGTGTATTTGAAATACGTTCTTTTTTTTCAATAGCAGACGAAGGAACTTGTGCCTCCAATTCATTTTGAAAAAAAACAAACAAAAGCAACACAAAAAACCCCGCATATTTTGGTATTCTTTTTCTCAAATGTGTTTAGAAACTTTTCAATGCTTTTTTAATCAATATCTCCACGGACAAATCTGGTTCTACTATTAAAATTTTATCCAATACTTTTTCAGATATTTTACGTGCAAAACCTAAAACCTCTAAAGCTGATAACGCTTCCTCTTTGTTTGTATTGTGTTGTGGCGATGGCAATTCCTCCAAATCGTAGGTTTTTAAAATCTTGTCTTTTAAATCCAATATCAGCCTTTGTGCAGTTTTGGCGCCGATTCCTTTTACTGACTGAATAAGTGCTACATTTCCAGAAGCAATGGCTTGTTGTATCTCTTCTGAAGTCATTGATGACAACATTGTTCTAGCAATGCTTGGACCAACTCCTGAGACTGAGATGAGCAAACGAAAAATTTCTCTTTCTACTTTCGTCACAAAACCATAGAGGGTATGTGCGTCTTCTTTAATAGACAAATGTGTAAATATTGTCAACAATTCATCTGATGGCAATTGTTCATAGGTATGCAATGATATGTGTAATAAATACCCAATTCCATTACAATCCACCACGATATGTGTTGGATTTTTTTCTACCAATCTTCCTTTTAATTGTGTGATCATCTTTAATTCTTTCTAGATTTATTTTGTGCATCTACGACGGCAACAGCAGCCATATTTACTATTTCATCAACACTTGCCCCTAACTGCATTACATGTGCTGGTTTTTTCAATCCTAAAACAATGGGGCCTATCGATTCTGTACCATTGAGCTCTTTCATCATTTTGTAGGTAATATTGGCCGAATCCAAATTTGGAAAAATCAACACATTTGGTTTTTTCCCAGAAAGGTTGGAAAATGGAAATTTGTCTTCCATCATTTCTGAATTCAGCGCAAAATCAATTTGCACAGGACCATCTGCAATCAAATCAGGATACCTTTCATGAATGAGCTCGACCGCTTTTCCTACTTTTCGAGATTTTTCTGAGTTTGAGGCTCCAAAGTTTGAGAAAGACAGCATGGCAACAACCGGATTGACACCAAACATTTTAGCGACATTTGTGGTCATTTCTGTGATTTTTGCCAGTTGCTCTGGTGTAGGGTCTATATTAATGGTGGTATCTGCCAAAAACATGGGCCCTTTTTTAGTCAACATCAGATTGGTTGCAGAAATTCTCGACACCCCCTTTTCCATACCAATGGTTTCAAACAGAGGTTTGATACTACTTGCATAGTTTCTTGAATACCCCGTAATCATGGCATCCGTATCGTTTTCATTCAACATCATCGCAGCAAAATAATTGCGTTCGCGCATCATTTTCTGGGCTTCTACCAGTGTCACTCCTTTCCGTCGATTCGACTCCCAATAAATAGCAGCATAGGCAAATCTTTTGGTTCGAATTTGATCCACTTTCGGATCTATAATTTCCACCTCAGCATCAAAACCGATTTCTTCTTTCAATCCTAGAATTATTTCTTCATTTCCCAATAAAATAGGAATGGCAATTCCTTCGTCGTGCACAATTTGGGCAGCTTTGATTACATTCAATTTATCTGCCTCGTTGAAGACAACTCTCTTTGGATCTGACTTGGCTCTATCATGCAACATGCGTACTACTTTGCTTCCAGTCCCCAAACGCTCCATCAAAATATGCTTGTATGCTTCCCAATCTTGAATCGGGTGTCTTGCAATTCCTGAATCCATAGCTGCTTTGGCAATGGCAGGAGGAATTTCATAAATCAAACGGGGATCAAAGGGTTTGGGAATGATGTAATTTTTTCCAAAAGTTAAATTCGATGTGCCATAGGCTAAATTTACTTGTTCTGGAACTGATTTTTTTGCCAAATCTGCCAACGCATAGACAGCGGCTAATTTCATTTCTTCATTGATTCCTGTCGCTCTTACATCCAAAGCTCCTCTAAAAATAAAAGGAAAACCAAGCACATTGTTTACTTGATTGGGGTGATCAGAACGTCCTGTTGCCATCAAAATATCTTCTCTGGTTTTTACTGCCAAATCGTATGAAATTTCAGGTGACGGGTTTGCCATTGCAAAAACAATGGGATCTTTTGCCATTGTCAACAACATGGCTGGAGTAACAACATCGGCAATCGAAAGCCCTATAAACACATCGGCATTTTTCATGGCATCACTCAGGGAATATAAATTCTTATCTGTAGCAAACTCCGATTTTTGCGAGGACAAATTTTCAATATCTGTTCGGATAACACCTTTGCTATCACACATGACTATATTTTCTCTTTTGGCTCCTAATGCCAAATACAAGCGTGTACAAGAAATCGCAGCAGCTCCTGCTCCATTGACCACGATTTGTAAATCTTCTATCTTTTTTTGAACAATTTCCACTGCATTTTTCAAAGCTGCCGCTGAGATAATTGCGGTTCCGTGTTGGTCGTCATGCATCACAGGAATGTCGAGCTCTTCTTTCAATCTTCTTTCAATCTCAAAAGCTTCTGGAGCTTTGATATCCTCCAAATTGATTCCCCCAAAGGTTGGAGAAATTGCTTTGACCGTTTCTACAAATTTATCGACATCTGTGACATCCAATTCAATATCAAACACATCTATATCTGCAAAAATTTTAAACAAGAGCCCTTTCCCTTCCATAACAGGTTTCCCCGCCAAGGGGCCAATATTACCCAATCCCAATACGGCAGTTCCATTTGAAATAACTGCCACTAAATTCCCTTTCGAAGTATATCGATACGCATTTTCTGGGTCTTTTTCGATTTCCAAACAGGGCTCGGCAACACCTGGCGAATACGCCAAGGACAAATCTCGTTGACTTGCATATTTTTTGGTAGGAACTACTTTAATTTTTCCAGGAGTAGGCTTGGCATGATACAAGAGTGCCTCTTTTCTTTTATTGGATGCTGACATAGAAATTTCTTTGGACGTACTACTGGCAAATATAACCTATTTCCCATAGATTCTGTCGAAATAAACACGGAAGCTTTTTAGCACCTAGCCTTCTATTTTAGGAACTGAATATTTCTTTTCAACCCTGAAAATTTTGTGCGTTTTACGGCTGACTTTTGAAAGACTTTTTGAAAGACCTCTTCGGTCACTTCTTCCCAATCCCTTTTAGTCATTTGCAACAAATCTGGATGGGGCTCGAACAAAGGTTCGGAATGAGGTTTTGAGAAACGATTCCAAGGACATACATCTTGACACAAATCACAACCAAACATCCAATCATCAAATTTTCCTTTTTCTGAACTGGGCAATTCATTTTTCAATTCGATGGTATAATACGAAATGCATTTGCTGCCATCTACAGTACTGTTGGGTAAAATAGCTTCCGTGGGACACACATCGATGCATTGAGTACAAGTCCCGCAATGATTGGTTGTGAATGGGGCATCGTATTCTAGTTCCAAATCCACAACGAGTTCTGCTAAAAAGAAAAATGATCCGTGTTGTTTTTGGAGCAACAACGAATTTTTTCCTCTCCAACCCAAACCTGATTTTTCTGCCCAGGCTCTCTCCAATACGGGGGCTGAATCTGTAAAAGCTCGGCCTGCTACTTCGCCTATCTCTGCTTGAATGGCTTGCATTAAATTTTTAAGTTTGTCTTTGACCACATGATGATAATCTTGCCCATAAGCGTATTTCGCCAATTTATAAGCATCGTTGTCTTGCTTTTTTTCAGGGAAATAATTGTAGCTCAAAGAAATCACAGATTTTGCACCATCTACCAGCAGCCTTGGATCCAAACGTTTGTCAAAATGATTTTCAAGATATTGCATTTCGCCGTGATAACCTTTTTTCAACCATTGTTCTAATTTCGGAGCTTCCTCTTCTAGAAACCCTGCTCTCGACACGCCAATACTTGTAAATCCAAGTGACAAGGCTTTTTCTTTAATCCAATGGGTATGTTGTTCAGTACTTTTCAAAGTAGCACAAAAATAGCCATTTCTATGGGAATGTAGACTTCTCTATTTTTTGACTTGTAAAAACTCGCCGAGCGCTCGATTTGTTTGTTTTTAAAAAAGACTTTTTGGAGGTTTTTTGAAAACAAAAAAGTCTGCATTAAAATGCAGACTTTTTTTGTTCGTGGGCAATGAGGGATTCGAACCCCCGACCCCCTCGGTGTAAACGAGGTGCTCTGAACCAACTGAGCTAATTGCCCGTAGCGGTTGCAAATATAAGACAGATATTTAAATAGACAACTATTTTTTATTTTTTATTCTAAAATTTCTGCCACTACAAAAGTACTCCCTCCTATGTAAATAAAATCTTCCTTTGAAGCATTGATTTTGGCTTCTTTATAGGCTTGATTTACAGTTGCAAAACTCCTTCCCTGCAACCCCCTTTTTTTTGCTTGTTTCTGTAAATCTTCGACGGCCAAGGCTCTTCCTAAATTGGGTGCACAAAAATAATAGTTCGCTTCTTTTGGAAACAAAGACAATATTTCAGAAATATCTTTGTCGTTTACCATCCCCAAAACAATGTGCAATCTTCGGTATTTTTCGGTGTTGATCTGTTGCAATGTATAGGTCAGTCCTTCTTTGTTGTGTGCTGTGTCGCAAACAATTTTTGGAGCTGTTCCGAGTTCCTGCCAACGTCCCAACAAACCTGTATTTTCAACCACTTTTAGCAACCCGTTTCTCAATGCTTTTTCCGTGATTGAAACACCGCTATCTCTCAAAACTTCGACAACTGTTTGTACGGTTTTGATGTTAGGAACTTGATAGCTTCCTTTCAAGTCAGAAGGGTAACTTTGCTTATTTTGTTTGGAAGCTAGATAGAGTGGCGCTTTTTTCTCTTGTGCTAATTTTTCGAAAACAGGAAATGTTTTTGCATGGTATTCACCTATAACTACGGGTGTCTTTTCTTTGATAACCCCTCCCTTTTCCGTCGCAATTGCCTCCAAAGTTGTTCCTAAAAACTGTGTGTGGTCTAGTCCTATATTTGTAATTACAGAGAGTATTGGAGCTAGAATATTGGTAGAATCTAGTCTTCCTCCCAAGCCCACTTCGACAATTGCAATGTCTACCTTTTCATCGCTGAAATATTGAAAGGCCAAACCGACAGTCATTTCAAAAAAAGACAAAGAATTTTCTTCAAAAAAAAGGTTGTGTGCTTCTACAAAGTCAACGACATACTTTTTTGAAATATTTTGACCGTTTATTTTAATCCTTTCTCGGAAATCTTTCAAATGTGGCGATGTATACAAGCCAACTTTGAGACCTGTCTCTTGAAAAACAGAAGCCAACATATGGCTGGTCGATCCTTTTCCATTGGTTCCTGCCACGTGAATGCTTTGAAATGTATTCTCAGGATTGCTTAGTTTTTTTGCAAGTTTCAACGTATTTGATAAATCCTTTTTGTACGCTGCTCCTCCTTGTCTTTGATACATGGGCAATTGTACAAAAAGCCAATTCAACGTTTCTTGATAAGTCATTTAAATCTTATTTAGCTGTTGTGTTTTAGGGTTTCGCACAAAATGAATGCTCACCAAAAAAAAGGTTTATTTTGAAAGTGAAAATTTATAAACAATAACCCCGATTTGCTTTGTAGGCGCCTCGCCATCTGCATTCCATTTTGTTTTCAAAGCTGCTTCTTTGGCAGGTGCCAACAAGCAGGGAGCGGTGTTTGTCGTTCCTTTTACTCCTGGCACCGCCTTGACAACGGTTCCTGTTTTATTTACTTCGATACGCACCACGACGGTTCCTTCTTCATTGCAGTTGGGTTTGACTATGGGTCTTGTCAATGCTTTTCTTCCTGAAAGATTGTAATTTTCATCGCCATCACTACCGGTAGATTCGTAGTATTTTGAACTCTCCGAAATGCCTTCTTCTTTGCCTTTCATCCCTTTTTGATCGTTAGATGCATCGACTTCTGCACGATCTTGCTTGGACGGATTGCCTTTCATCAAATTCTCCAACGCGTTTTGTGCTTCTTTCGAGGGCATAGGTGCAGTAAGAGGTTCTGAGCGCTCTTTTGTGATTAGGGGAGCCTCCTTGTTTTCTTGTGATATCAGTTCCTCGTTTGAGCGCTTTTCTGAAGTTGTGGGATTTGACGGCGTATATTTACTCGCAACGGGAAGTTCTCTTGTACGATCTGTGGTCCCAAAACGAATCGCCACTCCATATTCCTCAGGAGGGTCTTGATATTTCATGCCAAAAGCATACATCAAAAACAGCAGCATTGACATGACAAACATCGTTGCAATGACTGCTTTACGCTGGTGTATGGTTCTAAAATATCTCATCATATTCTTAAAATCAAATTCCTTTGACAGCCAAAATCATTTTTATTTTATTTCTGTTGGCAATATCTATGACATACATAATATTTTTATACGACACATTTTCATCTCCACGAATTACCAAGGTCTTGTTTTTATCTGCTGAAAATTTTTGCACCAAAACAGGTTCTACATTTTCTTTTTTCAGCGAAGTTTCTTCTAGATAAAATTGTGCGTCTTTGGTAATGGTAATGGCAACTGTTGCTTTGTTTTCGGTTTTCCCTCCTGCTTTGGGCAGCAAAATATCAATGGCATTGACGGTTACCAAGGTAGAAGTCAACATGAAAAAAATCAACAGCAAGAAAACAATATCTGTCATGGAAGACATGTTGAAATTTGCATCTACTTTATTTCTCCCTCTGAAATTCATTCTCTAGATTTTTTAATATACACTTTTGGTTCGATAGCCATCCTTCACAGTCTTACAAACTAGACAGGTTCGTTGAGCAAGTCTAAAAATTCTACAGACTTTGCTTCCATTTGGTACACTACTTTGTCTGTTTTTACAACCAAATGATTGTAGGCGATATAAGAAATAATTCCCACAATCAATCCGCCAACAGTGGTTGTCATGGCTGTGTACAAACCATCCGCCAACATTTTAATATCTATCTGTCCTCCTGCATTGGCAATTTCATGTATGGAAACAATCATCCCAATAACAGTCCCCAAAAAACCGATCATGGGTGCAGCACCTGCAATGGTTGCTACCACACTTACGTTGGTCTCTAGCTTGTAAATTTCCAATTTCCCTGAGTTTTCTATTGCCGTGTTGATGTCCTCTAAGGGTTTTCCTATACGAGACATACCTGTTTCGATAAGGTTGGCAACAGGTGTGTCCTCAGAAGCACAGAGTGACTTTGCCGCTTCAATATTACCGTTGGCAACATAGTCCTTGATCTGATTCATAAAATCTTTGTCTACCTTACTCGCCGCCTTGATTGCGAGAAAGCGTTCGAAATAAATGTACAAAGCCACTGCCAACAAAAGGAGTAAAATACTTATGATAATTTGCCCCCCTATTCCGCCCTCGACAATGAGCTTGTAAATTGACAAAGTTTTTTCCTCTGGGACAACTGCTGCTGCAAGGTCGACAGCTTCTTGAATGATTGACAACATAAAAAATATTTTGTTTATGATTTTTGTTTGATAAAACGAAATTACGAATAGTAAATTGTTTTTTTTCAAAATTCTGTAAAAAACTAAGCCTCAAAAAAGAAGCGTTGCTTTTCAGCAACGCTTCTTTTTTATTTACTTCCTTTTGTGAAAGAAATATTTTTTATTTAAAGTAACCTTTTAAGACAATATGATACGTACCATGAGGTACCCTACACCTCCTAAAACAATGGTATATGGCAATGCCATTTTTACCATTTTTCCATAAGAAAGGTTGATCAAAGGCGCCAAGGAAGAAGTCAATAAAAACAGAAATGCTGCTTGCCCATTCGGTGTGGCAACACTCGGCAAATTCGTTCCTGTATTGATGGCGATGGCCAATTTTTCATAGTGTTCTCTAGAAATTGTTCCATCCAAAAAGGCCTGCTGTACTTCACCTATATATACAGTCGCTACAAACACATTGTCACTAATAGCCGACAACACCCCATTGGCCAAATAAAAGAGGCCTGGTTGCGCGTCTAAATCTTGGTGCAATGCCCAGTCGATGATTGGTGAAAAAAGATGTTGGTCGTGAATCATGGCAACTACAACAAAAAAGACCACTAACAAACCTGTAAATGGCAAAGCCTCTTCAAAGGCATGTCCCAAGGCGTGCTCGTCTATAATTCCGATAAAAGCGGTTTGAAAAATTATCAATGCCAAACCTATAAAACCAACAGGAGCTATATGAAGTGCCAAACCTGCAATCAACAATATTGCTGCCAATCCTTGAATTCGCAACCCATATTTTTCTTTTGCCGTTCTTTTGGCATCTTCTTGATCTGTATAACCCTGAATGATTTGAGCAGCAATGCCTGGTAATTTTGTCCCGAAACCAAACCAACCCGTTGTTTCTAATACGACAGTCGTCAACAATCCACAAATAAGAACTGGTATGGTAATATCACTCATTTGAAAGAAAAACTCGATAAAATCCCATCCCATTCTTTCTCCAATCAATAAATTTTGAGGTTCTCCTACCAACGTACAAACCCCTCCCAGTGCGGTACCTACGACCCCATGCATGATCAAACTTCTCAAAAAACTTCTGAATTGTTCGAGCGTTTCTCCACTCAACTCGTCCTTGTCCAAAATACCGTCTTTGTTGTAGTCATCTGCACTCGAATGAATTTTGTGGTACACTCCATAAAAACCTACAGCGACACTAATGAGCACTGCAGTTACCGTTAGTGCGTCCAAAAAGGCAGACAAAACAGCGGATAAAAACACAAATAACAAAGAGAGGGCAATTTTAGATTTGACTTTTGTGAAAATTTTACTAAAAATAAACATCAAAAGAGGTTTCATAAAATAAATCCCTGCTACCATGAAAACAAGCAACAAAACTACCTCTAGATTTTGTTCTACCTCATGATACGCATTGTGTGGACTGGTCAATCCCAATGCTACAATTTGTATGGCAAGCAAGCCCCCAGATTGCAATGGATAGCATCTCAACGCCATTGCTAGGGTAAAAATGAATTCACCAATAAACATCCAGGAACAGATGGTTGGATTGATAAAATAAATAGGAATATTGATGATTAAAAAGAAAATCATGGTAATCTTGAACCATTTTGGACTATTTCCTAAAAAATATTTTAGCATGATATTGTGTTTTAAAAAATTCAGCCACTAAACTACTGTTTTTGGATGAGAGCAACGCTTTTTTTAATGTTTTTATTTTTTTTAACTGCTGTATAAAATCGGACAAAAAAATCCAAAGTACTATGCTATTCGTCCACTGCTATGATCCTTTTTTGCTCCGGTGACGCTTTTCAAACAATTCACTTTTCTTTCCAACTTCAAAAGTCCTAGAAGCGAAAAAACCAAGGCTTCCTTAAATTCAATCAATTCTTCCTCTGGTTTTTTTACAGGGATTTTTGAAATTTCTTGAATGCGATGCAACAAAAAATCATTGTAAACCCCACCTCCTGTAACTAAAATAGTGGGGCCTGATTTTTGGGGAAATGCTTCGGCTATTTTTTGAGCAATATGTTCGACATACGTCCGAAGGACATCTTCTATTTTCAATTCTTGCACGTCTATTTTAGGCAGTACTTGCGTAATTACAAATTCATACCCCAATGATTTTGGCGGTTCCAATGTGAAAAATAAATCCGCGTTCAACGCCCTCAAAAGTGCTTCGTTCACTTTTCCAGAAGCGGCCAACTGTCCTTTGTTGTCATAAAATTTACCGATTTTGTTTGCGTAATGGTTCAACACGATATTGACTGGACAAATATCAAAAGCTTTTCGTTCTCCGTACTCATCATAGGATACATTTGCAAAACCCCCTAAATTCAAACAAAAATCATAGTCCGAAAACAACAGTTGATCTCCCATGGGTACGAGGGGAGCTCCTTGTCCTCCGAAATCCACATCTTGTGTTCTAAAATCGTATACAACACGTGTGTTTGTGAGTCTTGAAATTTCTTTACCACACCCTATTTGTAAGGTGTGTTTTTCTGCTGGTTTGTGAAAAACAGTATGTCCGTGCGAGGCAATAAAATCTAGCTTTTGAATGTTTTTTTCTGATTGAAACTCTAAAATCAGTGCTCCTAAAAAAGCGCCATATGCCTTGTCTAAACTTTCCAGCGATTTTCTCGATTTTGTATAAGCTTGCTGCAAGGTCGTTTTCCAATATTCAGAATACGCATAGGTTTTGGCATGAATAATCTTGTAGGCGTATTTTTTTCCTGTAGAAATAGAAACGTACACTAAATCTACGCCATCCAAAGAAGTTCCAGACATCAGTCCTATGCTGTGATATGTTTTCATCGTATTCCGTAATAATACAACTATTTTGAAAATCGGGTTGTATACTCACTCATTTTCTCTTTTTTGGAAGCTCAATGGGCTTCCAAAAGAATAAAATTAAAAAAGATTGCTTTTTCTAAAAGCAAAACAAAAAACAAGAAGGTCTTGTTCTTTTATATTGACTTGAAAACACATTCTTAAACAAAGGATTTACCTATCTTTGTATCGTTAAAAATAACATTTATGACAAACAACGATATTTTAAAAAAACTGCGTGTTGCTCTCCAATTAAAAGACACCGACATTGTAGAGATTATGGCATTGGTAGATTTTAGAGTTACCAAAAGTGAAATCAATGCACTGTATCGTAACGAAGACCATCCCAAATTCATGGAATGTAAGGATCAATTTTTACGTAATTTTTTAAACGGTTTGATCATTCACAAGAGAGGTCCCATGCCTCCTAAAAAAAATATTGAAAAAAAGTAAATCTTATGAAAGAGTACAAATTCATCAAACAAAAAAGCACTCCGATAAAAAAAGATGCAGATTTTGAAGCACTTTTAAATAGTTATGCAAAAACAGGCTGGAGCGTTGTAAATTCATTCGTGCATAGAGGGGTTGTGAAAGCTATTTTAGAACGTGAAAAAGAAGATTGAATGCCCTTAAAAATAGCTTTTACCGATATCGACGGAACCCTACTAAACAAAGAGCGAGTTCCTTCGGAAGCGCTGAAAACTTCCGTTGCAAAAATCTCGAAACAAAAGGTGCCTTTCATTTTGATTTCCTCGAGAATGCCAAGCGCGATGTACCATATTCAAAGAGATTTGAAAATCGAGAACACTCCGTTGATCTGCTACAATGGTGGCCTCGTATTGGTAGATGGAAAATCCATTCATTCTACCGAAATACCGGTTCCTACTATTCAGGAAATTGCCCGTTTGAATGTAGACAAAAAAATACATGTTAGCCTCTACAACAATGACGATTGGTATGTTGAATCCATGGATTATTGGGCGCTACGCGAAGAAAACAACACCAAAGTAAGTCCTTCCATAAAAAGCATAGAAGACGTTCTTTTAGATTGGAAGGAAAAAGAAAAAGGAGCTCATAAAATTATGTGCATGGGCGGTAAAGAAGAGCTTGATGCACTGATCGAAAATTTAGAAAAAACGCATGCAAACGAATTGCATTTGTACCGTTCCAAAGACACCTATGTTGAAATTGCGAATAAAAAAATTTCAAAACTAACCGGAATTCAAACCCTCCTCACACACCAATACCCAAATTTTTCTCTGAAAAATTGCATTGCTTTTGGAGACAATTACAACGATATTGAAATGCTATCAGCAGTAGAAATAGGAGTTGCTGTCCAAAACGCAAAAGAAGACGTTTTAAAAATAGCCGATGCTACGACCGACACCAATCACAATGATGGCGTTGCAAAGGCTCTTGCTACATATTTTGAATTCTGCTAAAAGATTTCTTTCTTTGAACTCAAATACGCTCATTATGTCGAAACATCTCCTCATCTTTATCTGTGCTTCTCTATTGTCTATTTCCTGTGGTAACAATCACAACATGCTTGTACAAGGAGAAATTAAAAATTTAAAAAAAGGGACTCTTTACTTGGAAAAAATTTCTGACGGAGACCTGATCGGCATCGATTCGATCGCCATTGACGGGGATGGTATCTTTCAATTTGCGACAACGATTGACAGTCCTGAAGTCTATTTCCTTTCCCTCAACAAGGACCCAGAAAAAACAATTCCTTTTTTTGGAGATGAAGGAACGATTGACATACAAACCTCACTGGAGAGGTTTGTTTTCAATGCAAAAATAACCGGCTCTGAAAACCAAAGCATTTTAGACAAATACAACAAAATGGCTGCAAAATTTCAAAACCGAAATTTAGAAATGATCAAAGAAAATTTCGAAGCTCAAAAAGAAAACAATCAAGAAAAATTGGAAGCATTGGAAAAAGAATCCAAACAGCTGCTTCGACGAAACTACCTATATACTACTAATTTTGCATTAAACAACAGCTCCTCGGAAGTCGCTCCTTATTTGGCTTTGACCAAACTCGCAAATGCCAATATTGTCCTGCTAGACACCATCAACACGTCCTTGAACGAAGAAATAAAAAATTCTACTTATGGAAAAGCATTGCGTTCTTACTTAGAAAAAATAAAGACTTCTGAGAAATAATAGTCCAAGCTTGGGTCATTTTTTTGGTTTTACACTCCATCGGTAAGTGAATTTTGAGACGACGTCTCCTTCTTCATCTATCCCTTCTGAGTACAAAGTTATTTCTTGCCCTTCTCCAGTTTGTATTGCCTGTTGCAAGACTTTCGCCACTGAACCATCATTGGTGCAAATAAATTGTATTCTACCTACTGCTTTCTTGACAAATTCTCCTGCTTGTTGAGTAACCAACATCGATATTCTCTTTCCAGATTTGTCAATCTCTTGCATCATCACAACGCCCGTTGCCAATTCAGAAGCCATTCCTTGCGTCGCCCAATACATGGATTGAAAAGGGTTTTGATTGATCCATCGAAACTTCACACCAACCACCACTTCGCTCTCAGTTATTTTCACCACTCGAACTCCTGACAAATATGCTGACGGGATTTTTAGCAGTACGAAAGAGTTTATTTTTTGGGCTGTGAATTTCATTTCTCTTTGCTTTTCGTTTCGAAGATATCAAAAAAATAAAGAACCAGTTTGAAAAAAGCGGTTTGTAGATATGCTTCTTGAGACAAAATAGTTTTGTTTTGGGACCACCGCATCGAAAATTGTTTGTTGTTTTTTTCACTCTTGAGGAATTGTTTGTTTATTTTTACACATATCCCGCCTAGTTTTAACAGGCTTTTGTATCTTCGCAAGCATAAAATTACAGCACATGTCAAAACAAACAAAACTATCAAGATTCAACGATAACGTACTCTCAAAGTACCAAGTATACAATAGTGTTTTTATGACATTGCCTTTTGACAACGTTACAAAAACAGGAACGCTATTGCCCCTGTTTAACGAAACATGTATCGAAGGGTTTAAAAATGGAAAAACACCCACAGAAATCGTAAGCGCCTTTTTTGATAAATACAAATCAGATTGCTCGGAAGAAGACCGAATCGGATTTCTATTCAAATTTATTCAATACATCGAACGTCAAGTTGTACTATTTGACGCTATCGAAGATGCAGCGTTTCCTGTGATCAATAACATGAATGGAATTGGCACTATGCGAAACATCAAAGAAGTTGCCAGCTCCAAAAGAGTAAAGACCGAGCTGCAAGATTACTTGAAAGAATTCAAAACTCGATTGGTGCTAACAGCACATCCTACCCAATTTTATCCAGGAACGGTTTTGACCATTCTTACTGATTTGCAAAACGCCATCAAATCTGACGATTTGGCGATGATCCAAAAATTGTTGTCTCAACTAGGGAAAACTCCATTTTTTGCAGATCAAAAACCCACTCCGTATGACGAAGCTATCAGTTTGATTTGGTACTTAGAAAACGTATTCTATCATTCGATAAGTAAAATATACGACTATATCCAAACGCATATTTTTGAAGGCAACCCAATTGACAATGACATCATCAATTTAGGATTTTGGCCTTGTGGAGACAGAGATGGAAATCCTTTTGTAACCACAGATACTACCTTAAGAGTTGCTCGAAAATTGCGTCAGACAGTTCTAAAAAACTATTACAGAGATGCGCGTCAAATAAAAAGACGCCTCTCTTTCGAAGGTGTTTATGACATTATCAGTGACATCGAAACAAGACTATACGATAGCTGTATTTCTGAAGACGCACCGATCAAAATTTCTTGTGAAGCCCTGTTGAACAAGTTGTATACGATTAAAAAAACATTGAAAGACCAACACAACAGTTTGTTTATTGAGGAGGTAGATAGTTTTATTAACAAAATCAAAATATTTGGATACCATTTCGCAACGATGGATATCCGACAAGATAGCCGCGTACACCACAACGTTTTTGTAGGAATCGTAAAAGAATTACAGGAAAGCAATCCTGGAATTTTCCCAGACAACTACCTAGAACTAACCCCTGACGAACAAATTCAAGTTTTGGCAAAAGTAAAGGGAACTGTTGATCCAGAAGATTTTTCAGATGAAATGGCTGTCAAAACGTTGGGGTCAATGCAGGCCATTAGTACCATTCAAAAAGAAAATGGTGTGCGAGGGGCTAACCGATACATCATTAGCAACAACCAAACCGCATTGAATGTAATGGAAACCTTTGCCATGCTCAACCTTTCTGGTTTTGAAGATGGACTCTCTGTGGATGTTGCTCCGCTATTTGAAACTGTAGACGATTTAGAAGTTGCACCACAAGTAATGCGACAACTCTACAGCATTCCTGAATACCGTGCGCATGTTGAAAGCAGAGCCAACAAACAAAATATCATGCTCGGTTTTTCTGACGGAACCAAAGATGGAGGGTATTTGATGGCAAACTGGGGGATTTACAAAGCGAAAGAAGAGTTGAGTGCCGTTTCAAGAGAATTCGGTATCAAAGTGATTTTCTTCGACGGACGTGGTGGACCACCAGCACGTGGAGGAGGAAAAACTTCTAAATTCTACGCTTCTTTGGGGCCAAATATTGAGAACCAAGAAATTCAATTGACGATCCAAGGGCAGACGATCAGTTCAAACTTCGGAAATAGAAAATCATCTCGTTACAATATCGAACAATTGTTAGGTGCAGGAATTACCAACAATATATTTGACGACCCTAAAAATGGTGCGATGCATGATGAAGACAGAGCAGTCATGACGGATCTTGCGGAAACAAGTTTTGAAGCCTATTCTGATTTCAAAAACCATGCTATGTTTATTCCTTACTTGGAACGTATGAGTACGTTGAAATTTTATGGAAAGGCCAACATTGGTTCAAGACCTTCGAAACGATCAAAATCAACGAAATTGAACTTTGGTGACTTGAGAGCCATTCCTTTTGTGGGAAGTTGGTCTCAATTGAAACAAAATGTTCCTGGATTTTTCGGGGTGGGTACTGCCTTTAAAAAATACGAAGATGCAGGTGAATTTGATAAAATTCAAGCATTTTACAACCGTTCGAATTTCTTTAAAACTTTGTTAGAAAACAGTGTAATGTCATTGACAAAATCATTCTTTGAATTGACTTCTTATATGGCAAAAGACGAAGAATTTGGAGATTTCTGGAACATCATTCACGAAGAATACCTACTCACAAAACGTTTGCTGTTAAAGCTCACAGGTCATTCAGAATTGATGGAAAATTACCCAGAAGGAAAAGCTTCCATTGGTGTGCGTGATTCTATTGTACTGCCTTTGTTAACCATACAACAATATGCACTGAGAGAGGTGCAAAACATGAACAAATCTGGCGTAAAAGATCCTAAGAAATTAGAAACTTTTGAGAAAATAGTAACCAGATCTCTTTTTGGGAATACGAATGCCAGTAGAAATTCTGCATAAGACTTTCAAAACAGTATTTTAAAATACCTAAAACCATCGCTGTAAACAGATTTACTTCGATGGTTTTTTTTTATGCGTACAGCTTCCTTTTTAAGAAACTTTAGAATAGATTTCGCAAAGCACTCAAAATCAGGATTGGCTACGCCCATCCTGACAAAGCTCCGCTTAGAAAATAGTTCAAATAAAAAAACACCTAAGCAAGCTTGGTGTTTTTTTATTTGAACTATTTATTCGTGACCCCGGCAGGATTCAAACCTGCAACCCTCAGAGCCGAAATCTGATGCGCTATTCAGTTGCGCCACGGGGCCTAATTGTAATTTTTTTTGTAAACTCTCTTCCGATTCCTGATTTTAAATATTTTTCTCTTTTTCTTGCCTCAAATCGAGAATCAAATTCTTCTTTATAAATTAAACGCCATGGAACATAGGCTTTTGTTGATTTATTTTCAGAATTATTATGCTGTCTAAGTCTTTTCTCTAAATTTGATGTCATACCCGTGTATGTCCTGTCAAAAATATCACTCTTCAAAACATAAACAAAATACATCTATATATATTTAACGCTTAATCGCCGAAACCTGCCTGCCGGCAGGCAGGTCTGATGCGCTATTCAGTTGCGCCACGGGGCCTTTTACTTTAAGGACATGCTATCCTAAAAAAAGCATTGCTAGATTGAGCTGTTTAAGCCAATAGTTTTTTTACAATTGTCGCAATGGTTTTTCCAGCTGCTTTTCCAGCCAATTGCTTGGAAGATATTCCCATCACTTTGCCCATGTCCTTCATTCCTGAAGCTCCTGTTTGAGCCATGATTTCTAGCACAGCTACTTCGATAGCTTCTACACTCATCTGCGCAGGTAGGAATTGAGCGATGACTTCTGCTTGCGCCAATTCTGGAGCTGCCAAATCTTCTCTTCCTTGTTCTGAGAACAATTGTGCACTGTCTTTTCGTTGCTTGACCAATTTCTGAAGAATTTTAAGCTCTTGATCTTCCGTCAATTCTTCTTTAGCTCCTGTTTCTGTCTGGGCCAATAGAATGGCAGATTTCACTGCTCTTAAAGATTCCAAAGCAACACTGTCTTTCGCTTTCATCGCTTCTTTTAGCTTGGTCATTATTTCTTTTTGCAAACTCATTATCCTACATTTAGAAGCACAAATATAACAAAAATAGCCTTAGTGAAAGCGCGCATTCAGAGAAGAAAAAAAGGAATCGCATAAAAAAACTCTTGTTGATTACAACAAGAGTTTTTTTATTTTCAACGTATTTTTTAATCTACATTGTCGTGTAAAAAGGAATTGTTTGAACGCAATTGAATTTCATCATTTTCGTCCATACTAAGGGTTGTTCTCGACGGTGAAACATCCGAAGAATTTGATGTCTGCAAATCGATCCCCATTCTTTTATAAGCGGGTTGATTTTCAATGTCATCAACATTTTGATTGACATTGTTCATAAACTTGTAATTGAATTTTTTCATTTTCTCCTTGCGTGAATTGCTTCTTTTTTGCAATTCAGAAATGGTCAAGTCTAAAGGAGATACTTCTTTGGAGTCTACAACTTCCATGTCTTCTACAGGAGTTACTTCTTTTGTTTTCAATTCAAGTTGGAATTCTTCCGCTTCTGCCTCTACCTCTTTGACTCCCACCACATCTATATCATTGACAGGAATGGTCGATGCATTTTTAATGGTCGGTTCCATGCTTTCAAAATCAGACAAGCTATATTTGATTACTTTGGAAGGCTCTTCTGTAACCACTTCTGTTGCTCCCGATACTTCAATTTCGTTGATATCTATCTCAGAATCTTCTTCCAAAACATAACGAATTGTTTTTTCTGTGGTTTCCTCTATTTTTATTTCCAAAGGATCTATCACTTCCAATTTCTGAATAAAAGCATCTACCTCTTCTCCTAAATCAAGGGACGCTTGTCTTTCTTCTTTTACTTCGATCGCACCTGCTACTGGAAGGTCAAAAAGCAAATCCATCTGCAACGGTGCTTCCGTTTCTTGAGAAGTAATTTCAGTCTCTTGTTGGATTTCATCTATGACAAAATCATCTTCCAAATCGAAAGAAACAACTCGCTCTTCAAGTATTTCTGGTGCAGTAATTTCATCATACACCACTTCCAAATTCTGAATAAAACTGGTTGTTTTGACAATCGCATTGGGAACTTCTTCTTCTTCCTCTCCTAATTGATAGACAATCTTATTGTCTTTGGCAGGAATAGCTGTAGCGACCTCTTCTGCCTTGTTTTGAAGCCCTTCTTTTGCGTCAAAATTATACACTGCTTTTTGTTCATCTTCTAGAATATGAATCACTCTTTTCGCCTCCGTATTGGTAATATCACATTGTTGATCTGCTGTAAAACCAGTAGCGACAACGGTAACGGCAATAGCATCTCCCAGAGCATCATCTTCTCCAACTCCCATAATGATATTGGCATCGTATCCTGCTTCGACCTGAATAAAATCGTTGATTTCTCCTATTTCATCCAACGTAACTTCTTCTTCTCCTGACACAATCAACAGCAATACATTCTTAGCACCCGTAATTTTATTATCATTCAACAATGGGGAATCCAATGCTTTTACAATCGCATTTTTTGCACGGTTGGCTCCTGATTCTTTAGAAGAACCCATAATAGCCGTTCCGCTGTTGGAAAGGACAGTTTTGGCATCGTGTAAGTCAATATTCTGTTTGTAGTGATGTGTAATTACTTCTGCTATTCCTCTTGAGGCTGTTGTCAAAACCTCGTCCGCCTTTGAAAAACCTGCTTTGAATCCCAAGTTTCCATAAACTTCTCGCAATTTATTGTTGTTAATTACAATCAAAGAATCCACATTTTGACGCAACTCATCGATACCTTTTTGCGCCTGTTCTGTGCGTCTTCTTCCTTCAAACTGAAAAGGCATGGTCACAATTCCTACCGTTAGAATATCTAGGTCTTTGGCAATTTTTGCAATAATTGGGGCTGCACCTGTTCCGGTTCCACCTCCCATACCAGCGGTGATAAAAACCATTTTGGTTTGACTTGTCAGCATCTCTTGAATTTCTTGCAAACTTTCTTTGGCAGACTCTTCTCCTATCTCTGGATTCGCTCCCGCTCCAAGTCCCGAGGTCAAAGAAGCTCCCAATTGAATTTTATTTGGAATTGGACTGTTGTCCAAAGCTTGTGCATCTGTGTTACAAATGACATAATCCACCCCTTTGGTATTTTGCTGAAACATATAGTTTACAGCATTGCTTCCGCCTCCTCCGACTCCAATAACTTTGATGGTATTGGATTGGGATTTTGGCATATCAAATGAAATGTTATCGAATTCTGTGCTGCTCATAATAACTCTGTCTTTTTGATGATTATTTCTCGGTATCTTGATAAAACAGTGATGTAGTGTTGAAAAAACGACCTCAGCGCTTTGCGCAATACCTTACTTTTAATTCTTTCTTTTGTTTTTTTAATAGAATCCTACTTATTCTGCATTGTCTAAAAATTCCCGGAAGCGTTCTGTAAACTTTTCAAAAATGGATTTTTTCATACCTGAATTTTGAGTTCTCTGCTTGCTTTCTGCTTCATCGGAACTTTCTTCTTCCGCTGCTTCCAATGTTTGATTCCCGTCTCCATCTTCTACGTCAGGATTTTCTAAAATTTCTGATTTCTCTTGTTTTTCCAAACCTTCCATCAACAATCCAACTGCGGTTGCGAATGAAGGACTGCTCAACGCCTCGTCGGAACCTCCTGCCAAATGTTCGTTCGGGTAACCGATACGCGTATCCATGCCAGTAATATACTCTACCAACTGCTTCAAGTGTTTCACTTGAGCTCCTCCTCCTGTCAACACAATCCCTGCAATAAGTTTCCCTTTTTGTGTTTCGTGTCCATAATTTTTGATCTCCAAATACACTTGTTCAATAATCTCCGTAACGCGTGCGTGAATAATTTTGGATAAATTTTTCAAAGTGATTTCCTTCGGTTCTCTTCCTCTCAATCCTGGAATCGAAACAATTTCATTTTCCTTATTTTCTCCAGGCCAAGCCGAACCAAACTTCACTTTCAAAAGCTCTGCTTGTTTTTCAATAATCGAACAACCTTCTTTGATATCCTCCGTAATGACGTTTCCTCCAAAAGGTATGACAGCAGTATGACGAATGATCCCGTCTTTAAAAATAGCCAAATCGGTCGTTCCTCCTCCAATATCTATCAAAGCAACTCCTGCTTCTTTTTCTTCTTGACTCAATACTGCAGAAGCGGAAGCAAGTGGTTCTAGCGTGATCTCTGACAAATCTAAGCCCGCGCTTTTCACACAGCGCCCAATATTTTTAATGGAAGAAACTTGCCCTACGACCACATGGAAATTTGCTTCCAAACGTCCACCATACATCCCTATCGTTTCTTTGATATGTTCTTGGCTATCTACTTTGAAATCTTGTGGCAATACATGAATAATTTCTTCTCCTGGCAACATCACTAATTTGTGAACCTGATTGATCAGCTCTTCGATATCTGCCTCGTCAATAACTTTATCGGCATCGTCTCGAGTAATGTAATCGCTGTGATGCAAACTTCGTATATGCTGTCCTGCAATTCCGACAACCACATCTTTTATTTCTTGTCCTGAAACGCTCTCTGATTCTTCAACAGCTTGCTGTATGGATTGGATGGTTTGTGTGATATTATTAACAACGCCTCTTTTGACACCGAGACTTTTGGCTTTTCCAATTCCTAACACCTCAATTTTGCCATACTCGTTTTTACAACCAATCATGGCTACGATTTTCGTAGTTCCAATGTCTAATCCTACCGAAATATTCCTTTTTTCCATAAGTCAATACTTTCTACACACAACCTGGTTGTTGTATTTTAAATTAATCGTTTTATAATCTCCTATTGCCTTTTCTTGAATGATTTTCTTATAGAAAACCAATAGTTTCTTGAGTTTTGTATCCAGCTCAGCAATTGCACCAATTCGAATTTCTTGATCATACATCCTAGTCCTCAACAAATATTCTCCATTGGAAGTTTTGTGAATTCCAACAATTAAATTTGTTAAAAATTCTTCGCTGTTTATTTTTTTCAACAACAAAAACACCGCAGGAATGTCTTCATCCGTAAGCTGGCCTAAAACCAATGGAACGCGTGCTGAATGATTTGTCGACAATGGCATTTTAAACCCCTGCCTGTCAATATAATATCCTTCTTTCCCTGTGTTTACCCTAGCTACAGGAGTTCGTTGCGTAACGACCGTTTTTAGGGAGCCTGCTATTGTCAGGTAGACTTTGGCCTTTTCAACAAGTGGGTTTTCAGCAACGCTCCTTTCAAACTCATGTAAATTTATTAAGGATTTTGCCTTGTTTTTCACCGGTGCATTTTTTTGTATTAACAATTTATTAACCATTTCATGTGTCATAAACAAATTGTCTCCATTGGAAAATTCAATTTCCAAATCTATTATTTTTCGTCGGTTGTTCTTTTGAGATGAAAACCCATACAACACCACCACTAGGCTCAATAAAAAAATGCTTTTTATATATACGATGTATCTTTTCATCCTAATTTCTGATTGATTTTTTCGGCTATTTCTTCTACCAATACTCCGATATCTCCTGCTCCAAGCATGACGACTACTTTCGCTTCTGTTTTCTGAATAGCAGGCAATATTTCTTTTTTCAACAAGCGTTGTTTTTTCTTCGAAATCACTTTTTCCAACAACCAATTGGAATCTACTCCTTCAATAGGCAATTCTCTGGCAGGATAGATATCCAGCAATACCAATTCATCAAACCGAGACAAACTACTTGCAAAATCTTCAATAAAATCTCGGGTTCTACTAAACAAATGGGGTTGAAAAACAGCCATTACTTTTTCCGATGGGTACAATTCAAGTATGGCATCTGCTACGGCATTGATCTCTGTTGGGTGGTGGGCGTAATCATCGATCAAAATAAAGTCTTTTGACTTTATTTTATAGGAAAATCTTCGCTTTACCCCTCTAAAACTTTGCAGTGCACTTGCGCTTTCAGAGAGCACTACACCGTATTGTTCGGCAAGTGCAACTGCTGCCAAAGCATTTGCTAAATTGTGTTTTCCTGGAAGTCCAAAAGAAATATTTACACAACTGCTTTTGGGAGTTTTTACATCAAAAACATAGGTTCCGTTCTCTACTCTTACATTGAAAATTTCATAGTCAGCTTCTTCATTTACAGCATAGGTCAATCCTTTGAGAGGCAGTCCTTTGGCAACAATCAATGTGTTTGTTACTTTTTGAGCGAAAGCATAAAAGGAATCCTCCAAAGATTCTTTTTCTCCGTAAACATCCAAATGGTCTGCATCCATAGAGGTCACACAGGCCACATTTGGTGCTAACTGCAAGAAAGAACGATCAAATTCATCCGCCTCTACCACAGAAACCTCATCTTTCCCCAAGATCAAATTGCTCTTGTAATTTTCAGCGACACCTCCTAAAAAAGAGGTGGCTTCTGTGTTGCAGACTTTCATAATATGCCCTAAAATAGCAGTCGTCGTGGTCTTTCCATGTGTTCCAGCTACTGCTAAGCAAAACGTGTTTTTTGTAATTTCTCCTAAGACTTGAGCTCTTTTTAAGATACTGAAATTGTTTGCTCTATAATATGCCAGTTCTTGATGGCCTGCTGGGACAGCAGGTGTGAAAACTACCAAGGTATTTTCTTTCTTCTTAAAATCTTGTGGAATGGCAGCAATGGTATCTTCAAAATGAATCTGTGCTCCCAAAGCAACGAGTTCTTTTGTAGTTTCGGAAGCAACTTTGTCGTAGCCCGCTACCTTTTTTCCATTTTCCAAAAAGTACCTTGCTATGGAAGACATTCCAATGCCTCCAATTCCAATAAAATATATGTTGCTAAATTTTTTCAAACTAACTTTTATCGCTTTACTAATTTTTCTATTTCGTCTACAATTATTTTTGTCGCATTTGGCAAAGCCAATTTTTTCATATTCCTAGAAATTTCTTCTCGAAAACCATCGCGTGAGGTGAGTGCTGTAAATTTCTCTTGAAAACTTTCCAATTCAGACTCTCGAATTATGAGTGCTGCATTTTGAGACACCACCGCATTGGCATTTTTTGTTTGATGGTCTTCCGAAACATTTGGAGACGGAATAAATAGCGTCGGTTTTCCGACAATACACAGCTCTGAAATTGAACTTGCACCAGCACGACTGATGATAAAATCCGATGCTGCATAAGCCAAATCCATTCGATTCAGGAAGGCATGCACCTGTACTCCTGTTCTTGAATTGTATTTGTGATAGTCTTCAGCATACAGCTTTCCACACTGCCAAACCACTTGCACCTCCTGTTGTTCAAAAAAGTCCAATTGTTGCTCCACAAGCTGATTGATCGTTCTTGCCCCCAAACTCCCTCCTAAAATCAGCAAGGTTTTTTTGGACATATCCAAACCGAAAAAGTCTTGTGCTTCTTGCTTTTTAGAACCGACATCCAACAAATCCTGTCGCACCGGATTTCCCGTTTTTATGATTTTGTTTTTGGGGAAATAGCGCTCTAGAAAATCATAGGCCACACATATTTTGTTTGCCTTTTTCGAAAGCAATTTATTGGTAATCCCGGGATAAGAATTTTGCTCTTGAATGAGGGTCGGAATCTTTTTGTTTGCGGCAACATACAACACCGGACCACTTGCAAAACCTCCTGTGCCGATGACTACATCGGGTTTGAATTTTATCAAAATACTCCTTGCTTTGACAAGACTGCTTATCAACTTCAAAGGGAACAGAAAATTCTCCAAGGTCCATCGTCGTTGGACACCAGAAATCCACAAACCTTTGATGGCATAGCCCGCAGCTGGTACTTTCTCCATTTCCATACGATCTTTGGCGCCAACAAACAAAAAGTTGGCATTCTCAAAACGGGCTTGCAATTCATTTGCAATGGCAATCGCAGGATAAATATGTCCTCCTGTACCTCCTCCACTTATCAATATGTTCAACTTCTTCTGGTTCATTTCAACTATTTATTTGATCTTTCTATTCGTGTATCGTTTCGTGTATAATAGACAATGGATCGTCACTTTCTTCGTTCAACTCTTCCTCTGTTACTTCTTTGGAAGAAGAGACGCTTAGTACGATTCCTAGAGCAAAACAGGTCATCCAAATAGAGGTTCCTCCACTACTTATCAACGGCAGTGTTTGTCCTGTAACTGGAATCATATTGGTCGCTACAGCCATGTTTATGATTGCTTGAAACACAATTGGCAAGCCGGCTCCAATCACGAGCAATGTTCCAAAGACGGTCCCTGCTTTTTGCGCAGCTACCAAAATTCGAAACAACAGTAAGAAATAAAAAGACAAGACCGTAATAGCTCCAATCACACCGTACTCTTCTACAATAATGGCAAAAATAAAATCGGAGGACGACTGCGGTAAAAAATTCTTTTGCACACTCTTTCCGGGACCTCTTCCTGTCAAACCTCCTGTTGCAATGGCTATTTTTGCTTTCTCTACTTGATATCCTTCCGCATTTTCTTTGTTTGAAAAATTTTCTATTCGGCTTTGCCAAGTAGCAACTCTGTTTGGCATGGCATCCGGAAAAGCTTTTACAACCAATACGAAAATTGCCAATATCCCAATACTCCCAGCAATGACAAACGCCAAATGTTTTTTTGGATAGCCCCCAATAAAAGCGACTAGTAACACCATCATAAAAATGAGTGCGGTCGTTGAAAAATTTGCGGGTAAAATCAGCAACAAAGTCCCTCCAATAGGCAGCCAAAATTGCAGAAGACTTTCTTTGAATTCTATTTGCCTGTCTTTTCTTCTGGCTAAATAACGGGCTACGTAAACCATCAATACCAGTGAGGCAAGTGTGGAGGTTTGAAAACCAACACCCAAAACAGGAAGCCGAATCCAACGACTTGCATTGGCACCTCCAATAGTAGTTCCTTGAGCAAGGGTTACGATCAATAAAACAATAACTACTGGAAAAAGCAACACGGAACCTCCACTAAAATAACGATATGGGATTTTATGAACGCCAAACATAATTGCAAAGCCCATACACAATAGAACAGCGTGCTTCACCAAATGTCCCAAGGTAGAACCATTCCCAACCACATACACCAAATTCGTACTCGCGCTGTAGACGGGCATAAACGAAAATATAGCCAAGATTCCCACCAGGGCCCATATAGCTCGATCTCCTTGCAAATGTCTGAACAATTGATTCATATTCTTTTTCTCGTTTTATAGAACACCTTACAAATGACTTACTGCATCTTTGAACTGTCTTCCTCGATCTTCATAACTTTCAAACAGGTCGAAACTAGCACACGCTGGAGATAGCAAAACAGCATCTCCTTTTTGAGCTAATTTGTAAGCAACTTTCACGGCTTCTTCCGCTCCTCGAGTTTCTACAATGGTATCCACCACACCGTCAAAAGATTGTATAATTTTAGAATTGTCTATCCCTAAACAAACAATTGCTTTTACTTTTTCTCTTACCAAAGGCATCAAATCCAAATAATCATTCCCTTTGTCCACTCCTCCTAAAATCCAAACTGTGGGCACTTCCATACATTCCAAGGCATAAAATGTTGCATTGACATTGGTGGCCTTGGAATCGTTGATGTATTGTACCCCATTGATGCGCAACACTTTTTCCAATCGATGTTCTGCTCCCTCAAAATCCTCTAAACTCTCTCTGATAACTTGCTTCCTTGCTTTTAACAATTGTGCCGCCATAGAGGACGCCATTGCATTTTTTGTGTTGTGTTTTCCTTTGACTGCTAGTTTGGAAATATCCATCGTTATAATTTCTTTGTTAAGTTTCATTTGTATTTTATCTTCTAACACGCAAGCTCCATTTTCTATTTTTTCGTTGAGAGAAAAAGGCACCAATTGTGCATTCGTTTTATTTGTTTCCAACCAATTTTTTATCACTGGGTCATCGGCATCATAGATCAAAAAATCTTCTGCCGTTTGGTTTTTTGTAATCCGAAATTTTGAGGTGATATAGTTCTCAAAATTGTACTCGTATCGATCCAAATGATCCGGAGTTATGTTGGTAATGATTGCAATATGTGGTGCAAAATCAACAATTCCATCCAATTGAAAACTACTGAGTTCCAAAACGTAATTTTCACGAGTTGTTGTTGCCACTTGTGCCGCAAAACTATCCCCAATATTTCCTGCCATGCCAATATCAAAACCTGCCTTGCTCAAAATATGATGCAACAACATGGTCGTGGTCGTTTTTCCGTTCGACCCTGTAATTCCAATAATTGTTGCCTTTGTAAACTGCGCTGCAAATTCTATTTCAGAGATCACAGGAATTCCTTGTTCTTTCAATTTCACAACCAACCCAACTGTATCCGGTATTCCTGGACTTTTCATCACGATGTCCGCATTCAGAATTTTGGCTTCTGTGTGTTTTCCTGACTCGTACTCAACCTCATAGGCTGCAAGTGATTTTTGATATTTTTCTTGAATGGACCCACTGTCGGACAAAAAAACGGCATAGCCTTTTTGCTTCCCTAGTAAAGCGGTTCCAACACCACTTTCTCCTCCTCCAAGTATGACCAATCTCTTCATATAAAATGCGCGATTTGAATCTCTTATTTATCTTATTTTCAAGGTTATGATTGTGACAATTGCCAACATAATTCCTACAATCCAAAATCGAGCAACAATTTTACTTTCGTGATAACCCGATTTCTGATAGTGATGGTGCAAAGGCGCCATTTTAAAAATCCGCCTTCCTTCTCCGTATTTTTTTCTCGTATATTTGAAATAAAAGACCTGCAAAACCACGGATAAATTTTCCACCATGAAAATTCCTGCCAATACAGGTATGAGCAATTCTTTTCTTGTCGCTACTGCAATGACTGCAATGATTCCTCCGATGGTCAAACTTCCAGTATCTCCCATAAAAACTTGTGCAGGATAGGTATTGTACCATAAAAAACCAACCAAGGCACCTGTAAACGCACTGATGTAAACAACCATTTCACCTGAATTCGGGATGTACATTACATCCAGGTAGTTTGCAAAAAAGATATTCCCTGAAACCCACGCAAAGACACCCAGTGTGGCCACAATAATTGCGGAACTCCCTGCAGCCAGTCCATCTATTCCGTCTGTTAAATTCGCGCCATTGGAAACTGCTGTGACAATAAAAATTACAATCGGAATAAACACCAACCACGCCCAACTTTTATACCCCTCGCCCATCCATTCAATCAATGAGGAATAGTCAAATGCATTGTTTTTGATAAAAGGCAAAGTCGTTTTCGTTGCTTTCTCAGCTTCCCCAAATAAGTTCGGCACACCTTTTTCGGAATGCACTGCTGTTTGATTGTCGGGCAATTGTTCTTTCATGGTAACTTCGGGATGAAAAAACAACATCCCTCCAACAATCACCCCGAGGCCTACTTGTCCCAATACTTTGAACTTTCCTTTCAGGCCTTCTTTGTCCTTTTTGAACACTTTGATATAGTCATCTACAAAACCTACTGTCCCCATCCAAAGGGTCGTTATCAAGAGGAGAAGGATGTAAATATTGTCAATTTTTGCCACTAAAAAAACAGGAATCAATGTGGCGCCAATAATAATCAATCCTCCCATCGTTGGTGTCCCGGCTTTTTGGATTTGACCTTCCAACCCCAAATCACGCACCGATTCCCCAATTTGCATTTTTTGCAAATAACGAATGATTCTTTTTCCATAAATTGTAGAAATCATGAGAGCCAAAATAAATGCCAGAGACGATCGAAAAGAAATGTATTGAAACAAACCTGCACCCATCAATTGGTACTCTCTTTCTAAATAATCAAACAAATAATACAACATTGGTCTTTTTTTGAATTTATTTTTCGAACTCTTTCAACACTTTTGACAACACTTCTCTGTCGTCAAAATTAATTTTCACCCCTTCAATATCTTGGTAGGTTTCGTGTCCTTTTCCGGCTACTAACACGATGTCTCCTTCTTCAGCAAAGCGAATTGCTGTTTTGATTGCTTGTTTTCTATCGACAATAGCCAAGGTCTTTTTGCGATCATTGGACTGAACTCCTGCTTCGATTTCATCAATAATTGCTTGTGGGTTTTCATACCTAGGATTGTCGGATGTAAAAATGACTTGATCACTCAAGGCAGCAGCGATTTTGCCCATTTTTGCCCTTTTGGTTTTGTCTCTATTTCCTCCGCAACCCATTACCGTAATGATGCTTTCTTTTCCTGGACGCAATGCTGCGATGGTTTCTAAAATATTTTTCAATGCGTCTGGTGTGTGAGCGTAATCTACAATAGACACAATGCCTCCGTTGGATACTTCGTACTGAAAACGACCGTCTACATTCTCCAACGTACTCATCGCACGCAAAACTTTTTCTGAAGGCAAGCCTAGCAAACTAGCGGTTCCATAAACAGCTGCCAAATTGTACGCATTGAAATCCCCAATCAAACGACACCAAATTTCATTTTGATTGACATTTAAAAGCATCCCCGACAGTCCTTTTTCAAGAATTTTTACTTTGAAATCTGCCATGGTTTTCAGTGCATAGCTTGCTTTTCCTGCAAGAGTGTTTTGCAACATGATCTGCCCATTTTTATCGTCTTTGTTCACCAAAGCAAACGCCTCTTTTGAAAGCGTGTCGAAAAATTTCTTTTTGACATCTCGGTATTCCAAAAATGTATTGTGGTAATCCAAATGATCGTGTGTGAGATTGGTAAACACTCCACCATCGAATGCCAATGCCTCTGTTCTGCTTTGATGAATCCCATGAGAACTTACTTCCATAAAACAGTGGGTTACTTGTTCATCGACCATTTTTGCCAAATAGTTATTGATTGCAACAGAATCTGGAGTGGTATGTGTTGCTTTGTAAGTATCTGCTCCTACTTTGATTTTTACGGTTGACAACAAACCGGCTTTGTAACCTGATTTTTGAAACAAGTTGTACATCAGTGTCGCCACCGTTGTTTTTCCGTTGGTTCCTGTGATACCGATCAATTTCAATTTAGCGGAGGGATTGTCAAAATAATTGGCAGCAATTTTTGCCAAAGCGACATTGCTGTTTTGTACTTCTACGTAGGTAACTGCATCGTTCAACTTCTGCGGCATTGCTTGGCAAACTACTACAGAGGCTCCCGAGGAAATGGCCTTCTCTACAAACAAATGCCCGTCGAAAGAAACTCCTTTTTGAGCGACAAACAAGGCTTTGCTCACTACTTTTCTTGAGTCAAAAACAACCGCAGACAACTCCACTTCTTGTGAACCGTATCTGTTGCGTACCGCAACTCCTTTCAATATGTCTTTCAATATTCTCATGAACTCAGTCTCAAAACAATGGTGTTTCCTTTTTTTATTTTCTGACCTTTCCGAAGCGATTGGTATTTGACTTTTCCCACGCCTTGGAAAACTACCTTCAAACCGAGGTTTTCCAATACAGAAACAGCGTCCATACCCGCCATTCCTTTTACATTTGGCACGGTCTTTTTTTCGCTATTGAGCAAACTGTAATATTTTTTACGTTCTACATCCAATGCAGGAATTGTTGGTTTTTCATTTGCTATTTCTTCAGAAACAGGTACAGAGGCATACATTTTTTGTGCAATTTTTTGAAATACGGGAGCGGCTACGGTTGCACCGTAATACCCTTTTCTTTTATTTGGTTTGTGAATCACTACCAAACAAGAATATTTTGGAGCTTCTACCGGGAAAAAACCTGCAAAGGACGCTACATAGTCCTGATTGGAATACACCCCATTCACTACTTTTTTTGCGGTTCCTGTTTTTCCAGCCATGGAAAAATTTGGGGTATAAATATTTTCGGCGGTCCCTCTTTTTACGACGTTTTCTAAAATTCGCTGTAATTTTTTGATCGTAGCAAGCGAGGCAATTTTTTCTTTGAGTACAACTGGCTCAAACACTTTTTCTATTTTTCCTTCTGTTCGCAAAGCTTTAACAAATTGTGGTTTCACCATTTTACCCTGGTTTGCAATGGCATTGTAAAAGGTCAAAATTTGCAAAGGAGTCAAAGAAACACCGTAACCCCAAGCCATCCATTCGAGCGAAATACCACTCCATCTTTTTTTGTTTTTAGGACTGGGAATATAAGGGCGTCCTTCTCCTTTTATTTCCAATCCTAGCTTTGAAGCCAATCCTATATTTTCAATCGCATCTACAAATTTCTGGGGTTGTTTTTTGTAATGCTCTTGTATCAATTTTACAATGCCCACATTGGAAGAAACTTCAATCGCGCGTGCTGCGGAAATCTCTCCATAACCTCCTTTGTGCGAATCTTCTACTTTTTTTCGGTAGACAAACATTTTTCCTTTTTTCGTATCAACAACAGTCCCGGTATCAATAACTTTGTCTTCCAAAGCGACTAAAAGACTCGCCAATTTAAATGTAGAACCTGGCTCATGAGATTCTCCAACAGCATAGTTCAAACGTTCGTAGTATTTACCTTCAGAAGTCCTTCCCAGATTAGAGATGGCTTTGATTGCACCTGTTTTGGTTTCCATGACAATGACACAACCGTGATCCGCCTCAAACACTTCGAGTTGCTCTAGCAAAGCATGGTGTGCGATGTCTTGTACATTGACATCTAAATGGGTAATGACATCACTGCCATCTTTCGGCTCTACTTCGTTGTTGTCATTGATTGGTTTCCATTGGTTGTTTGCAATTTTCTGCTTCATTCTCCAACCCAAACTTCCTTCTAAATACGAATCGTACGCTCCTTCCAATCCCACATTTCCACGGCCGATTGTTCGTTCTGCAATTTTTCCTATCGGATGTGCTCGTACTGTTTTTTGTTCTGTGATAAAACCCCCTTTGTAAACTCCCAAACGAAAAATTGGGAAATTTTTTACCTTGAGATAGTCCATATACCCTAAGTTTCGAGCAATGAGCAAATAACGGTTTTTATTTCTGCGGGCTTTGCGAAAATAAGCCTTGTACTCCGAAACAGGTTTGCCAAACATCGCAGACATTTCCTCAGACAAAGCATGTATGTTTTTTTCAAAAACTACCGTTTTTACGGTGACCACATCCATGCGGATGTCGTACTTAGACATGGAAGTTGCCAATAGGTTTCCACCTTCAGAGACAACGTTTCCGCGATTAAAAAAAATGGTGTCGTTTCTAACCGTTCGGTCTTCTGACAAAGCGCGGTACTTATCGCCCTCTGCATATTGTATCTGGGTAATTTTTACAAAAATGACAATCAAAAAAAGAGTCATCAAACCAACCACAATATAGAGTCTGTTTAATATGCCTTTTTGAACTGTTTTCAATTTATTTTCTTTTTGTAATTACTTTTATTTTTGTGGGAGGCCTTTTTGAGGGATGCAACCCGGCCTCTTTGACCTTTTCGCGAACCGAAGATTCCATTTTCATACGTGTTAAAATGGTTCCTGAATCTATGTACAAGGCCTTCAACTTTTTCATTTCCAAATTCATCTGTGCAATTTTCATCACTTTTTGGTCGGCTTTGTGTGCACTCGTAATCATACACAAGAGCAGAAAAACAACAAAAAGAATGATCCTCCAATTTTTAAAAGCACCGTCGTCTACTAAAAACCCCCCTTTTAAAACTTTGTAAAACTCCATCACGTTACTTTTTAGAAACAGTCTTTAATTCCGCCACTCTTAGTTTTGCACTGCGCGCCCTGTTATTTGCTTTGATCTCCTGAGCGGAAGGCACTATTATTTTCCCCAGATTTTTAAGCGGGACATTTGTATTTCCATAAAAATCTTTTTCTGGCTCTCCTTCAAAAAGACCGTTTTTGAAGAAACGCTTCACCAACCTGTCTTCCAAAGAATGGTAAGAGATGATGCTCAACCTACCCTTTGCCGCTAACAAATCTGGTGTTTGCCATAAAAACTCTTTCAATACTTCCAATTCTTGATTGACTTCAATTCGAACTGCCTGGAAGATCTGTGCCAGGATTTTATGCTCTTTGGCTTTTGGTAAGAAAGCCTGCAACACCTCTTTCAAACGAAAGCTGGTCACTATTTTTTCTACTTTTCGCTCTTCTGAAATTTTAGCTGCCAGCGTTCTTGCATTTCGCAATTCTCCGTATTGAAACAACACGTTGCTCAAACGCTCTTCGCTGTAAGTATTGATCACATCGTAAGCTGACAACTCATTTTTTTTATTCATACGCATGTCCAAGTCGGCATCAAAGCGGGTTGAAAAACCACGCTCTGCCTCATTAAACTGATGTGAAGAAACCCCTAAATCTCCAAGGATTCCATCCACTTTTGAAACTCCATAAAATCTTAAAAAACGAGCGATGTACCTAAAATTTTCTTGAATCAATGTAAACCGAGGGTCTTCAATTTTATTCCTTTCTGCATCGGGATCTTGATCAAAAGCAAACAACCGCCCTTCGTTTCCCAAACGGCTTAAAATCTCTCTTGAATGCCCTCCTCCTCCGAAAGTAACATCGACATACACCCCCTTTGAATTGATATTCAAAGCATCCACGCTTTCTGTTAACAACACCGGATTATGATACGCCTCCATCTTCATCTGTATTTACAGTTCCCATCACTTCCTCTGCCAAATCTGCGAAATCCAAGGCTGCTTCGTCAATGGCAATTTCATAGTTCGCTTTGTCCCAAATTTCGATAATATTGACCGAAGAAGATAGCACCACTTCTTTTGAAATCCCCGAAAAAGCAAGCAAATCTTTAGAAACTAACAGCCTTCCAGAAACGTCTAAATCCAACAACTTCACCCCGGCAGTAAACCTTCTTATAAAATCATTGTTCTTTTTTACGAAACGATTCAATCCGTTCACCTGCTTCATCATAGCCTCCCATTCTTTCATGGGATACAACTCCAAACAAGGTTGAAAAACCGATCTTTTCAGTACAAACCCATCCTGCAAAACTGGATCCAACTGCTTTTTCAGAGCAGCTGGCAGCATCATTCTACCCTTAGAATCCGCTTTGCATTCGTATGTTCCTATCAATCCCTTCACGTCTTTTTATTTCACTCCTAAAATTCAAAAATACTAATTATAAACCACTTTTTCCCACAATTTACCACATTGTTAATAAGTTTCACGCAAGACCTTACGAACTCTAGAATTCTCATTTCCCGTTGGTTATTAATTGTTCTAAACATACATTTATCAAAAAAAACGGAAAACGATTTATTCTAAAAAAAAGAGTACATTTGTCCATTGTAAAAAAACTGATTTTTAACATGGTCGAAAACCTAATTACAGAAGGAGAATTCACATACAAGGAAGGAGGAGAAGGGAAGCCTATGATTCTTTTGCACGGACTTATGGGAACTGCAAGTATGTTTGACGATGTCTTTACTTATTTTTGTGAAAATGGCTACAACGTATTGGTTCCAGAGCTCCCTATTTACAGCTTGCCAATGCTCAAAACGAACGTAAAACACTTCTCTCTTTTTATCAAGAGATTTATCGATCATAAAAAGCTAGACAATGCCATTTTAATTGGCAACTCTTTGGGAGGTCATATCGCATTGTACTTGGCTAAAAACTACCCTGAATTGGTGCACTCTCTGGTTCTTACTGGAAGCTCCGGTTTGTACGAAAACGCCATGGGAGATAGTTACCCAAAAAGAGGTGACATAGAATACATCCGTAACAAAACAGAATCTGTCTTTTACGACCCAAAACATGCAACCCCTGAAATGATTGACAACCTCTTCGAAATTGTCAACGACAGAGGAAGTGTGCTGAGAATTCTTTCGCTCGCTAAAAGCGCTATTCGTCACAACATGGCAAACGATTTGCCTGAGATGGATGTCCCTACCTGTTTGGTATGGGGAAAACAAGACAGTGTAACTCCTCCGAATGTTGCAGAAGACTTTGACAAGTTGATGCCAAATTCGGAACTATTCTGGATCGACAAATGTGGGCATTCTCCAATGAAAGAACACCCCATACAATTCAACAAAATTGTGCACGGCTGGTTCGAAAAGAACAACATATAACAACACATTTACAGGGTTTAGAATTTTCTAAATCCTGTTTTATTTTACAAACTCATTACTCTTAGAAACGATGCTTATCAAGTCTGCTGTTTTTGAAATTAGCAATTCTGACGTGGCTAGATGCCCAAAAGAGCGCATTCCTGAATACGCTTTTATTGGACGGTCCAATGTTGGAAAATCTTCTCTTATCAACATGTTAACCAATCATAAAAAATTGGCAAAAACTTCTGGTACTCCCGGAAAAACTCAGCTTATCAATCATTTTAAAATAAATGACAACTGGTTTTTGGTCGATCTACCGGGGTACGGCTATGCACGTGTTTCTAAAAAAACAAAGAGAACATTCCAGTCTTTTATCAAAAATTATTTTTCGCAAAGAGAACAGCTTGTCTGCTCTTTTGTATTGATTGACTCCAGACACGCGCCACAAAAAATAGATCTTGAGTTTATGGAATTTCTCGGCGTCAATCAAATTCCATTTTGTATTGTTTTTACAAAGTCAGACAAATTGACTCCGACCGTTTTGAATCGAAATATTGAGGCTTACAAGAAAGAATTGTTAGACGATTCGTGGGACACCTTTCCTGATTATTTTGTAACATCTTCTACTTCGAAAGACGGGAGAGACGCTCTTTTGAATTTTATTGACAACATCAATACAAACTTTGACAATTCGTGAGGTTGCCCATGGTTCCATATTTTTCTCTGGAACGCTTTTCCTAAGTAAAACAAACCTCTCGTACTATTGACAAGTTCTAAAATCAAACTAATTCCTCATGAAATCTACTGCTACCAACCTAAAAATTCTTTTTGAAGACAATCACATCATTGTCGTCAACAAGAGGGCTGGTGATTTGGTGCAGGGAGATAAAACAGGAGATCTCCCTTTGAGTGATCTATTAAAAGAGTACCTAAAAATCAAATACAACAAACCAGGAAACGTATATTTGGGGGTGGTGCATCGTTTGGACCGACCCACAACAGGGATTGTTCTTTTTGCAAAAACCTCAAAAGCTTTGGAGCGGCTCAACAAAATGTTGCGCGACAAAACCATTGACAAAACCTACTGGGCTATTGTAAAAAACAAGCCTGTTCAAGCCTCCAGCACACTGACAAACTACCTTCAGAAAAATCCAAAAAACAACAAAGCTCGCGTTTTTCAGCAGGAAGGGAAAGACAGAAAAAAAGCAATCCTTCAGTACAAAACTGTCAAAAACCTCGACAATTATTACCTTTTAGAAATTGACTTAGAAACAGGAAGACACCATCAAATTCGTGCGCAATTGGCACATATCAATTGTCCCATCAAAGGAGATTTGAAATACGGTTTCAACCGCTCGAATAAAAATGCGGGCATTCATTTACACGCGAGGAGAATTGAGTTCACACATCCCGTTTCCAAAGATTGGATCTCTATAGAAGCGCCCACACCGAAAGATCCTATATGGGACGCTTGTCATTCGGAATCTTAAAAACGGGACAACCTTTTCTTGTTTTTAAAAACGTAAAAAAACCCGATAAACAGTCGTTTATCGGGTTTTTTAATATGGTTTCGTATGTTGTTATACGATTTTTTTCATTGCTGTCATGGACTCTCTCAAGTACTCTCCAATTTCTTCAACAGGATGATTTCTTATCTCCGCATTGATTTCAATCAATTCTTTGTTATCCACTCCATTGTCTCCATCGCTAAATGGACGACCTACTAAGTTGCTTGGTGCATTTTTCACGTAATCTGCGATCAATGGTTTGCAGGCATGGTCAAACAAATAACATCCGTACTCCGCAGTATCCGAAATTACTCTGTTCATTTCAAACAATTTCTTTCTTGCAATCGTGTTTGCAATCAATGGCGTTTCGTGCAAAGACTCGTAATAAGCAGACTCGTCAATAATTCCAGACTCCGTCATGGCTTCAAAAGCCAATTCAACTCCTGCTTTTACCATCGCCACCATCAACACTCCGTTGTCGTAAAATTCTTGCTCAGAGATTTCAACGTCTCCTGCAGGTGTTTTTTCAAAGTTTGTTTCTCCTGTTGCCGCTCTCCACGTCAACAAGTTTACATCGTCATTTGCCCAGTCTTCCATCATGGTTTTAGAGAAATGACCTGAGATGATATCGTCCATATGCTTTTGGAACAACGGACGCATGATGTCTTTCAATTCTTCAGAAACTTTGAAGGCAGCAATTTTTGCTGGATTTGACAATCTGTCCATCATATTTGTAATACCACCATACTTCAATCCTTCTGTAATGGTCTCCCATCCGTATTGGATCAATTTTGAAGCATATCCAGCATCTACCCCTTCTGCAACCATTTTGTCAAAGCACAAAATAGATCCTGTTTGTAACAACCCACAAAGAATGGTTTGTTCTCCCATCAAATCTGATTTTACCTCTGCTACAAAGGAAGAACGCAACACTCCGGCCGTATGACCTCCTGTTCCTACTGCATAAGCTTTTGCATAATCCCATCCTTTTCCTTCTGGATCGTTTTCAGGGTGCACAGCAATCAATGTAGGTACTCCGAATCCTCTTTTGAACTCTTCTCTCACCTCAGAACCCGGTGATTTTGGCGCTACCATAATAACAGTAATATCTTTTCTTACTTGCATTCCTTCCTCCACAATATTGAATCCGTGTGAGTAAGACAAGGTCGCTCCTTCTTTTAGCAATGGCATGACAGCAGTTACCACAGCAGTATGCTGTTTGTCTGGCGTCAAGTTGATCAACAAATCTGCTGTTGGAATCATTTCTTGGTAATTCCCAACTGCAAAACCGTTTTCAGAGGCATTTAAAAAAGATTGTCTTTTTTCAGCAATTGCTGCATCTCTTAATGTATAAGACACATCCAATCCAGAGTCTCTCATGTTCAAGCCTTGGTTCAACCCTTGCGCTCCACATCCAATTATAACTATTTTTTTACCTTTCAATGCTGCTACACCTCCGTCAAATTCTGACCTGTCCATGAATTCACATTGTCCCAATTGCTCCAATTGTTCACGTAAAGAAAGTGTGTTAAAATAATTTGCCATTTTTTCTATTGTTTGTTAAATTGTATCAAAATCAAAAAATCGAACCGAAGAAGTTTTTTACTTCCAAAACCAATTTTTTATCTCTTTGTTTTATTTCGTCTGCAAAAGTATAAAATCCTTTGCTTATATCTTAATTTTCTCTAAATTAAAAACTTGTTCTATTTCAGTTTGTCAAGCAAGGAAGAAATATTCATTTCTGTTTTCGAAACAGAGATCCTTCCGGAACGCACAAACTGCATTATTCCATAAGGCTCTAATTGATCGTATAGCTCTTCTGTATCTTTTCTTCTTCCTGTTTTTTCGATGACAAAAAATTCCGGATCTACTGTCACAATGTTGGCACTGCTATTTTTGATCACATTTTGAATTTCTCTTTGCTCGAACAACAGACTTGAGGCCATTTTGTACAGCGCTGTTTCATGAAAAATAATTTCATCATCGGTATGATAATAAGCTTTGATGACTTCAATTTGCTTTTCTATCTGCCCCACTAACTTTTTCACAGCAAGCTCTTTCATTCTTGCTACAATGGTAAATCGGTGAACGTTTTCTATTTCTGAACGTGACACATTCAAGCTTTCAATATTGATATGTCTTTTCAAAAAGATGGTCGCAATTCTGTTCAGCAACCCTGGGTTGTTCTCAGTATATACGGATATGGTAAATAATTCTTCCATTTTAATAGTTGTTTAATTGTTGAATGGTTTGTTGTACTTGCTATTTTCAAAGCTGCAAAACAAACACACAATACTCAGCACTGAAATTAGCTTAGCCTCACTTCAGAGACACAGGCTCCTGTTGGCACCATTGGAAATACATTGTCCTCTTTTTCAATCATCACTTCCAAGAAGTAGGATTTATCAGAAGCAATCATCTCTTTGACAGCTCCGGCCAAGTCTTCTCTTTTTGACACTTTTTGAGCTTGAATGTCGTAGGCTTCTGCCAATTTGATGAAATCAGGATTCACCATGGTTGTGGAAGCGTATCTCTTGTCAAAAAACAATTGTTGCCACTGACGTACCATTCCCAAATATTCGTTGTTCAATACCACGATTTTAACCGCAACTCCTGTCTGTAAAATTGTTCCCAATTCTTGACAGGTCATTTGGTATCCTCCGTCACCGATATACGCCACTACCTCTCGTTCTGGAGCGCCCATTTTAGCTCCAATGGCTGCAGGCAAGGCAAAGCCCATGGTTCCCAGACCACCAGAAGTTACGTTGGATCTTGTTTTGGTAAAATCTGCATACCTCACCGTAAACATTTGATGTTGTCCAACATCGGATACAATAATCGCATCTCCATGGGTTTCTTTGTTTACTTGATTGATCACTTCTCCCATCGTCAATCCTTCTTTTGTTGGATTCAACTGTGGATCGATCACTGCTTCTACTTCTGTCTCCCAGTGTTTTTTAAACTCGTTGTGCCACGCATCATGCTTGTTTTCATTGATGAAGGGCAATATTTTGCCAAGGGTATCTTTCGAGTCTCCTAAAACAGCTACATCTGCTTTTACATTTTTATCCACTTCTGCGGGATCAATTTCAAAATGCACCACCTTGGCTTGTTTTGCGTAGGTATTTAGACTCCCGGTTACTCGGTCGTCAAAACGCATTCCAACGGCAATCAATACGTCGCATTCATTGGTCAACTTGTTTGGACCATAATGTCCATGCATTCCTACCATTCCAACATTTAAATAGTGCTCTGTGGGCAAGGCGGACAATCCTAAAACCGTCCAAGCAGAAGGAATTCCTGCTTTTTCAATGAAGGCTTTGAACTCCGCTTCGGCTTCTCCTAAAATAACGCCTTGACCGAAAACGATGAAGGGTTTTTTTGCCGAATTGATCAACTCCGCCGCAGCCTTCACTTGTTCTATGTTTGTTTCTGGTACAGGTTTGTAACTTCGAACGGATGTACATTTGTCATAGGAATAATCGAGGTCTCCCAACTGTGCATCTTTGGTAATATCAATCAATACAGGTCCTGGTCTTCCCGATTTGGCGATGTAAAAGGCTTTTGCAATCGCTGCTGGAATGTCTTCTGACCTCGTCACCTGAATGTTCCATTTGGTTACGGGTGCTGAAATACTAATGACATCTGTTTCTTGAAAGGCATCGGTCCCTAAAAGATGGGAGGCTACTTGTCCTGTGATACAAACCAATGGTGTGGAATCGATTTGTGCATCGGCAATACCGGTGATCAAATTGGTTGCTCCGGGTCCAGAGGTTGCCAAACAAACTCCTACTTTTCCTGAGACTCTTGCAAATCCTTGTGCTGCGTGTATGGCACCTTGCTCATGACGCGTCAAGACGTGCTGTAATTTATCTTGGTATTTGTACAATTCATCGTAGATCGGCATGATGGCTCCTCCCGGATATCCATAGGCCAAATCTGCACCTTCTCTTAAAAGAGATCTCACGACAGCTTCTGCTCCAGAGATTCTTTCTGTTGGGTTTGTATTTGTTGAATTTTCCATGTTCAAAATATTTGTACTGTCTCTAAAAATTGAAGACAGTAGGGGTTTTTTAATTAGTATTTATCGGTAACGCAACCTTCAGATGCCGAGGCAACAGATTTGGCGTATTTGAATAAAATTCCTTTGTTGTGTTTTGGTGCAGGTGTTTGCCATTTTGACTTGCGTTTTGCGATTTCTTCTTCCGAAACTTGCAAGGTAATGGAATTGTCTTCGGCACTGATGGAAATGGTATCTCCTGTTTCCACCAACCCGATCAATCCACCTGTTTGTGCTTCTGGTGTGATGTGACCTACCACGAATCCGTGTGTTCCTCCTGAAAAACGACCGTCTGTAATCAAGGCCACTGATTTTCCCAAACCGGCACCCATAATCAAAGAAGTTGGTTTTAACATTTCTGGCATCCCTGGTCCTCCTTTGGGTCCGACATACCGAATCACGACGACATCTCCTCTTTCTACTTCTCCGTTGGAAATTCCTGTGTTTGCTGCTTGTTCGCCATCGTACACCACTGCTTTTCCTTCGAATTTCAATCCTTCGTTTCCAGAAATTTTCGCCACGGCACCTTCTTCTGCGAGGTTTCCGTACAAAATTTGCAAGTTTCCTGAAGATTTCAAGGCTTTGTCTGTAGGGAAAATAACATCTTGCTCTTCAAATTCCATGGCTTTTACATCCGCCAAATTTTCAGCCAATGTTTTTCCTGTCACAGTCATACAGTCTCCATGTAAAAAACCTTTCTCCAACAAATATTTCATGATTGCTGGGGTTCCTCCGATACTGTGCACATCTTCCATCAGATACTTTCCGGAAGGTTTTAAATCGGCAATCAAAGGGGTTCGGTCTGAAACTCTTTGAAAGTCTTCTAAGGTGAATTCAATATCTGCTGCATAAGCGATTGCGAGGTAATGCAATACTGCGTTGGTAGATCCTCCCAAGGCGTTGACCAAAGCAACTGCATTTTCAATGGATTTTTTGGTGACAATGTCTTTGGGTGTCAAATCCAATTCCAACAAATTTTTCATGGCCAAAGCGGTGCGTTCTGCCTCTGATAATTTGTTTGGGTTTTCTGCGGGGATAGAGGAGTTGTACGGCAATGCCATTCCCATACACTCAATCGAAGAGGCCATGGTATTGGCGGTGTACATTCCGCCACAGGCTCCTGCTCCTGGAATGGCGGCTTTGATAATTTCGCGGTATTCTTTGTCGTCAATTTCGCCGGCTACTTTTTGCCCAAGTGCTTCGAAAGCAGAAACGATGTTCAGCTTTCTTCCTTTGTATTTTCCGGACGCAATGGTTCCTCCATACACCATCAAAGAAGGACGGTTCAAACGCAACATGGCAATGATAGCGCCTGGCATGTTTTTGTCACAACCAACCACACCTACCAAACCATCGTAACTTTGTGCATTGACTACCGTTTCCATAGAATCGGCAATAATGTCTCGCGAAGCCAAGGAATAATTCATTCCTGAGGTCCCCATAGAAATTCCGTCACTCACACCAATGGTATTGAAAACCAAGCCAACCGATCCAGATTTGTTGGCTTCTTTTTTGATTTCAGTAGCTAAATTGTTCAAGTGCATGTTGCATGGATTTCCATCATAACCCGTACTTGCAATTCCGATTTGAGGTTTGTTCATGTCCTCATCGTTCAAACCTACCGCATACAACATTGCTTGTGATGCTGGTTGCGATTCGTCTTGTGTCAATCTTCTACTGTGCTTGTTTAATGCCATTTTTTGTTCTTTTTATTTTTATGCTTGCGCTGTTTTTTCAACAGGTGCTAT
>ENA-UZWU01001244-UZWU01001244.1-metagenome-genome-assembly--contig:-Day-4--1m-contig-1244_pt2 | contig 57906 bp, 39 predicted proteins | sample MGYA00260345_ERZ794905 | MGnify/ENA metagenome assembly ERZ794905
AGGGTTAGCCGCCAACATTAACTGCCAGAAAATGAGTAGTTAAACTTTATCTGGAACGTTCGCGGCTCCATATAAGTTGCAATCAGGCCTGCCGAGGTGAGCACATTACCTGAATCCACCTTGATATTTTTGTCTGCCAGATTGTGAATATAGGCGGCAACTGTCCAATTTTTTGAGTTGGGTTGATAGGCTAAACTTAAGTCGAACAGTTTATAGGACTGCTGAACCCCAAGACTCTCACCGCCATTGGGTAGGCTATCAAAAATGCCCGGCGCCAATTTATCGCGATTATAAATATCGAGGAAATAACTATCTGATGCCTTTAACACTACACGAGGAGTTAGCACGCCTCGATCAAAAATAAAATTGTGGCTGTAGGAAAGCGTTAGTTTCCAGTCCGGCACTCTCGGGGGACTATTGCCAGACAGAACAACAGGATCCTCTGGCGACAGGGATTGATCAGAGACATAGGGATTAAAGAGATCACCAAACAGAGTGTCAGGGATTTCAAATTGATCAAAATGTGCATGGGTGAAGGCCGCAGTTAATTGCAGCTGGTCAACATCTGTCATCACCCAATCCAGCTCTAGTTCCAAACCTTGAATGGTTGCCGCAGAGGCATTGCGCACCACGGTGCTGCCACCGGTGTCGGCGATGCCATCAAAATTGATATCTAGGCGGTCTTCATTGGAAAACTGAAGATCTCTGTAATCGGCATGAAACAATGCCCCGTTAAGCCGCAAACTGTCATCCAAATATTGCGCTTTAAAGCCCAACTCAAAATTGGTCACGGTCTCCGGTGCAACATGGTTGCCGGCATCCTGAATATGCCCAGATTTAAAGCCGTTGGAAAGACTGGCAAAATACATCAGATCATCGGAGGGCCGGTAGTCATAACGAATCAGTCCACTGACATTTTCCCAGGATATATTTAAGTCATTGACCTGACGAATCCAGCAGGGCTGATCACCAATACCCTCACTGGTGCCATTGTCATGGAAAGTGCCTGCATTAATTGCCTGCTGGGTCGCTGTATCTGCATAGATATCCTCTGGAGACGGCGCGCCGGGGCCAATAGAATCTGCCCCCACATAGGAACCTAGCGCAGAGGTTACCCGGCAATTTATCGCCCGGCCATCGCGATCTGACTTGCTGTCTTTAGTGTATCTTGCACCCACTGTTAGACTGCTGAGTTCATCGAGGTCATAGGTGACCTGAGAGAACAAGCCCATTGACTCGACCTGGCGATCCGGCTGAATGGCGTAGGACACGGCGGCGCCATCAAAGTCATTAATCCAGCTTGTGGCGCCATTGGCAAAGCGTCCGCCACCGGCGTTCTGCTGATCTACGGCAAATACAATCTCGTTCTTCTCACGGGAAAAGAAGGCACCCAGCAACCATCTCAGGCGCTCAGTGTCATCATTCATTAACTGCAATTCATGGGACGAAAACGTAAAGTCGGAACTGTGGGTGCGCTGCTGTTCAAAACTGCTGCTTCTGCCATTATCCGCATCGACAATTTGCTGACGACGCATTTGCGACTGCCCGTAGAGATAGCGCAGAGAATAGTTGTCGGTTTTATAGTCGAGCTCTGTACGCAGCGCAGTATTGGTTAAGTCGAGAAAAGACGGACTGTCGGACACCACCGCTCGAATACCCTTGGCCACCAGATCTGGGGCGAGCTGGGCGAGGCCCGTGCCCTGATCTCGGTATCGTTCAAGGCTAGTTACGGCTCTAAATTCCTCGGTTGGCTGCCACAGAGCAGAGACTCTCCAGCTGCGCTTATCCGCCATTTCTGGCCCATCCTGACCATAGTCAACAGCCTGATCAAAAGCACTTAGCTCAGTGCTGTTTGTCGGATACCCAGAGCCAAGTCCGAGATAATTATCCACTAGCTCAGTGTAGGCATCATGGCGCAGTGAGGCACCCGCAAAACGCACACTAAGAGTATCGCTGACCGGCAGATTTAATGCACCGTGATATTCGCGACGATCGTAGTTACCGTAGCCAAGGGATATGTTGCCCTCCAGCACATCCAGCAGCGGTTGCTGGTTATAGACATTAATACTCCCAGAGGGTGAATTGCGACCCCGCAAGGTACCCTGAGGACCACGCAGAACCTCAATGCGATCAACATCATAGAGCAACGCCACCGCTGCCTGAGACCTGGGAGAATAGATACCGTCCACATGAATGGAGACTGGCCCATCGGCGATTTCAGTAATATTGGTGCTGCCCACGCCACGCAGTTGCACCAGTGTCGCTGCCTGAGGTGCCGTATTAGTCATCTCTAAACCAGGCACCATATAGGACAGGGCTCGCAGATCCGTGGCACCAGCAAAGTCCAACCTGACTTGATCAAATGCGGACACCGCTATGGGCGTTTTCTGCAAGTCCGTGGCACGGCCCGTGGCAGTGATAAAAATTTCTTGCAGAAAGGGCTCTTCATCAAGCGTCTCGGGGACCTGGGGCTTAACAAAGATTGATACCGCGGTATCATTGATCATCTCATAGCTTAATCCAGTACCCTCGAGCAACCTATCCAAGGCCTCTGCCTTGGTGAAATCACCTTTGAGTACCGCTACTCGGTGGTCACGCAAGATTGCAGTGACACCAATAATATTGATATCTGCCTGCTTAGAAAACGCGACTAGCCCGGACTCTAGGGGCTGTGGCGAGATATTGAAGGCTAGGGTAGGCGCTTTAGTCTGGGAATTCTGGACCGACTGAGCAGTTAGGCTCAGGTCGCTGGTTTCAGCTAAAGCCTGAGGTATAAATCCAAAATCGAGAGCGAAAGAGGTCGCGGCTAGTACTACAGCCGTTGGCAAACCCCTCCCCCTCATCTTATTCGATTTTTTCATTATCAAATCAATGGCGCGGTAGCCCACGCTCTATTTTTTGGAATTTTTGTACAGGGTTCTTCCTGCGCAACTCGTCGATCACTCTAACAAACAAAGCTTATACGAATGCGCATATTTAGCAATATATAGTCCTCCTCATCTAGAGCCCACTGCAATTGTCAGCAGCACCTTAGCCTGCGTCCTTGGCGGACCAAAGTGCTTCCATTTCCTCAAGTGTCTTACCCTTGGTCTCGGGAACCAGCTTCCAGACAAATATCATCGCAACTACACAGAACGAGGCAAAGATAAAGTATGGCAGCGCGCCGTTAAAGCCTTCCTGATTCAAGGTACTTTGGTTTACCAGAGGGAAGCTATTGGCTACCAGAGCATTGAATAGCCACTGCGCCGCAACAGCGATCGACATAGCGACACTGCGTACATTATTCGGAAACATTTCCGACAACATTACCCACACAACTGGGCCCATAGACATGGCAAATGAGGCGATAAAGACCAGTACCGCGATCAGGGAAACAACACCCATCTGCTGAGTGTAAATTGTCAGACCGAGCACAGTTAAACCGGCACACATACCTATACTACCGGCAATAAACAGTGGCTTGCGGCCCCAGCTATCGACTTTGTAAATAGCGACAAAGGTAAAGATCAGATTGACCGCCCCCAGCCATAGCTGCTGCTTAAGCGCATCTTCTGGGCCATAACCTAGGGCGTTACTAAATATTTCCGCACCGTAATAGAGAATCGCATTGATACCAGTGACCTGCTGGAATATCGACAACATAACACCGAGAAATAGAGCAAAACCAATACCTTTACCAAACAACATGGCCAGGTTTGGGGCTGGACTATGGGTCAGAGACGCCTCTATATCAGCAAACTCAGACGCCGCCTCTTGCTCGCTTGAGGTTATCTGAGCCAGCACAGTTTTAGCCTCTTCAGTGCGGCCCTGTGAGATCAACCAGCGGGGGCTGTGCGGCACAGTAAATAACAGCCCCAAGAAAGCCAGTGCCGGCAATAGCTCAGACCAGAGCATAATGCGCCAGCCCTGATTGACATTGTGCTCATGAAGCTGCGCAAGCACTTCTGGGGTCATATTCTGCGTGTCGCCACCGCCGATAAAATAGGTCGCCAAAAACACTACAAAAAAACCAATAACCACGGCCAACTGATAGTAGGAAACCATACGACCACGGTATTTAGGTGGCGCCATTTCAGCAATGTACATAGGTGCCGCCAGTGAGGCCATGCCCACGGCAAGACCACCAATAATTCGGTAAATCGCCAGCTCATTGAGGGTTGCTGCCATACCAGAACCCCAAGCCGAAACAGCAAAGAGAGCAGCCGCAAGGATCAACGTGTACTTTCTGCTGATGCGCTTAGTGAGATACCCACCTGCCAGTGCACCCACTAGACAACCATAGAGCGCACTGCTGACTGCCCAACCCTGCTCGGCGGCAGAAAGGTTAAAATATTTGGTGAAATAAAGCTGACTGCCCGCTATCACACCGGTGTCATATCCGAACAATAAACCGCCTAATGCAGCGACAATGGTGATTTGTAAAATACTGAGTTTTTTAGTATTGGAGCTTGCGGCGATAGACATGATTCCCTCTACGTTTTTTATTATTGCTGATTATTATTTTAGTGCCTGATGGCAGTTACTTCTTTGTCATTTTTTAATAGTAAGTTCGAAAGTGATAAATTCGAAAGTGGCAAGTTTGAAAGCGGTAAGCTCGAAGGCGGTAAAGTCGAAAGCGGTACAAGACCCGTCCAATTCGGTCGACATCACAGTGTAAATTGACAGGCGACCGGAATTCGCAGGCTACCGCGATCGCCTATTTCTTGAGCAAGATGAGTTTTTCGGAGATAACCTGCACTTTCAGTGGCAGCGTTTGCGCCAACATTTCCGGCAGCTGGCCCACTTGATCTGTACGCAATGTCATAGTGACCTTTACATCGTCAAGATCGTCCGACTGCAATATTATTTTGCCGTCAAAGTAGCGGCCGGCGTCGGCAACTATATCCGCCAATGAGATATCTCTGTAGATTAAGCGGCCCAGACGCCAAGCGCCGAGGTCGGAACTGGATACTGCTGTCACTGACTCAAAAGCTCGGTCATTTAATTTAACCACTTTCTGCCCCGCAGTCAGGACTACATCAGGAAGCGATACAGTCTGGCTAGCAGCCTGTTCGAAAACTTTCACTATGCCTTCTAAAACAGCCACATTGACCGCATCGCGTATTTTTTGAACATTGAATTGAGTGCCCACCACTTCGATCAACACATCATTCACTGCAACAGAAAATGGCTTTTGTCGATCTTTGGCTATATCAAAAAAAGCTTCGCCATTGAGCAACTCCACCGTTCGATCAGACTCCGAGATATGGGTTCTAATCGCCGACTTGGCACCCAGAGTGATCTCTGAATTATCCGCCAATACAATGGTTTTTATTTCGCCGTGCTGAGTACTGTAATAAACCGTCACCGGCTCTTTGGCGATTGGCAACATAAGCGCTCCGACCGCTATGCAAAAAACAGCAAGCGCCATGGCATAGGTTGGCACAGAAAAAATATTTTTGAGATTTATCAGCGGCGCCATAAGTAGCTGTTGCAGCCGCGCAGCTATGGATTCAGATTCCACCGATTGGCGAAGCGCTCGACCCTCAGCAGTGTCGGCCACATCACCCAGGTCCTGCCACAAAAGCTCCATTTGCTTAAAGGCTTTGTCATGATCAGAATGCTCGGCCAACCAGGCTTGCAGAGCCTCGCGGTCACTGGCGGACACATCACCAGACTGCATAAGAGTAAACCACTCCGCCGCCTGCTGATTAACCTGATCTGAAACCTGCATATATATTTCACTCATTGTGTATTCTTACCCGCTTGGGCTTGTAGCGCTTTTTGACACTCCAAAAGTGCTTTTGTTACATGCTTACGTACAACTGTTTCTGACAGACCCACTGTTCGAGAAATTTCAGCATAACTCAGCCCATCAAAACGACTCATCACCATCAACCTCCGGCGTTTTTTTGGCATACCCCAAAGCGCTTTAACAACAATTCTCAGCTGCCGCTTGCCATCGTGAATACGGTCTGGACTTAACTCCTCAACCATTTTCGCATCGGCATCAACAACCGCCTGAACATGTCTCTGGCGCACGCCACTGTGCCTTACTTGGTCAATGGCGATGTTATAACTGGTTTTATATAGCAGGGCCCTTGGATTTTTGATCTGCTCAAAATCCATTTCAATTACCCGCGCAAAGGCCGCCTGAACTATATCCTGAGCCTCATCATTAGTAACATTAACTTTATTGATGACATAACGACACAGTTCAGCACGATGGCGACTATAGACCTCATGAATCTCGCTTTTTTGATTATTCGGCGTCATAGACTATTTCAATTAACAAAAAATATTTACGCATAAAATAAGATAATCCATGAGCTTCTATATACGATGAATAATAGCTACTTTACTAAGACGTTCTAGCCTAGCAAATCCGCTCTCTAAACGACCATATTGTTTCAAGGCTTTTTTCCAGAGCTTTTGTTAAGAGCCTTTTGTTAAGAGCCTTGTTTTATAATCTCGCTCACAAGGCCCAAACAATCTACACAGCCTTACAGGGAACAGCTAGCGTCCCCTTGATTACTAACGATATTAATCGAGCTCAACTGCACTTGCAGTGGTCCAGAGACTTTCAAAATGATAGGTGAGCTCATATTTTCCATATCGGCCCCTTTTTCGGCAAAGCAATTTAGCTTTAGACGGGAGGTCTGCCATCCCTGATTAAGCTTGCTCGCTAGCGCTTCTGTAATATCCATAGCACCAGAACAGTCATTACCGCAGCCAACACCAAGAGTCGTTTTAGCGACTGACTCCCCGAGCACTTTATAGTGAATTTCTATCGCCATATCACCATTAGATTCACGTGAAATATCAATAGCCTCACCTTCAATAGACAACGTGGCCGCATCCGAAAAGGCGAATAAACGGGAATCTTCTTGAGCCATATAATCAACCGCTGTCATTGTTAGCACACCTGAAGCACTGACGGCCTTTGACTGAGTTACCTGCAGGGTACCGGCAGAGTCACGCATGACCAAACGCCAAGGTGAAACAGCTTCGCCTGCATTTAAAAAATTCAGACTTTGGTTCTTAGCACTGTCGCCCAGCTGCGCATCTTCTGAAAGCGTTTCAAGCTCACCAGTATCCGAATATTTCAAACCGAAACCATAGGCAAAGAGAGGGTTATAGTCTTGGTCACCAACATTAACCGCGGTTTGGATACCCGTTCTAGGCCAGGAAAAAGACAGCCGGCCATGAAAATCATATTGAATTTCATTGCCGACGCTGCGCAACAAAACGTCAGCAATACCAGCACCCTCACTGCCAGGTAACCAAGCGGCAACAAAAGCATCTGCAGCATTTATTTCAGGATTAACCCACATTGCTCGCCCAGAGAGGAAAACCGCTACAGTGGGAATACCCTGCGAATTAAATTTATTGAGCAATTCCAAAGCCGCTTCAGATTGAAAGTCTACATGTGGGCGATCGCCCTGAAACTCTGCATAGGGATCTTCGCCAAACACCACCACAGCCACGTCAGGTTTGGTGTTGTACTCACCCTCTACGCTTAAAGTTGCTTGACCACCAGCCGTTTTAACTTGCTCTTCAATACCCTCAAAAATCGACATTGCGTTGGGGAAATGTTCTCTAGTGTTGCCATTACCCTGCCAAGATAGCGTCCAACCGCCGGTCTGTTTGCCAATATTGTGGGCACCATCACCGGCAACCAAGATATTCGCGGCTGGCGAAAGCGGCAGTAATTGATTTGCATTTTTCAGTAGAACCAGCGACTGACGTACCGCTTGTCGGGCGATTTTTCGATGCTCTGGGGCGGCGAGTAACTCATAGCGACCCGCATATTTGCGCTTTGAAGGCAATCCCGCCTCGAACAATCCGGCACGTATTTTTACCCTCAGAATACGACTTACCGCTTGATCTAAACGCGCCATCTTAATCTCGCCCGTTTTTACTTGAGCCAAGGTATTGGCATAGAGCTCTTGCCAGCTATCAGGCGCCATAAACATGTCTACGCCATTATTAAAAGACGCCGCGCAGGACTCATTGGTACAGCCCTCGACCTGTCCGTGGCCGTTCCAGTCGCCAACGACAAATCCAGAAAATCCCATTTGATCTACAAGTACATCGCTCAACAGTTCTTTATAACCATGCAGTTTTCGGCCATGCCAGCTATTAAAAGAGGCCATCACCGATTGCACACCACGATTTATCGCCACCGGATAACCGGCACCCTGAATATCTCGCAAGTCTTCTTCACTGGAGATATTGTCGCCCTGATCGCGGCCATCGACAGTGCCGCCGTCACCAATAAAGTGTTTGGCTGTTGCGATCAGATGATCGTCATCGAGGAAAGTGTTGTCGCTGAGTTTGCCCTGAAGGCCCTCTACCAAATGACCTGCGTATTCTCTAACGATGGCCGGATCCTCGGAGAAACTTTCATAGGTGCGCCCCCAGCGATCGTCACGGACAACAGCAATAGTTGGCGCAAAGGTCCAATCTAAACCGGTAACAAGAATCTCTTTGGCAGTAACAGTACCGATTTGATGCATCAACTCTGGATTATTGGCTGCACCTAGACCGATATTGTGGGGAAAGAGTGTCGCGCCGACTATATTATTGTGCCCGTGCACAGCATCTGTTCCCCAGAGTGCGGGAATACCGATTCGACCATCTCGCTTGTCGGTGGAGGCCAACCAAAATTCATCGGCGAGGGCTACCCAAGCCGCTGGGGTTGTTCGATTGTCATCCCCTGGTGCGGAGTTACCACCATTGAGTATGGATCCCAAATGGTATTCACGCACTTGATCTGGCGTGACCGATGCAATATCCGCCTGAATAGTCTGACCGACCTTTTCCTCTAGACTCATATTGTTGACTAGAGCGTTAATTCGCTGCTCTAAATTTTCATCTTGGGCAAAGGGCGAGGCCTGTTTGGGCCAGATCTCTGGATGAATTTTTGCCACGGCAGAAGCCGTTTTGTCCACAGCAGGGCCAGAATCACATCCAACTAATACAGACAATACTAAGCCCGCCATGAAATAAGGTGTGCCACTCATCAAGAAACTCCGATTATAAATTTTAAAGTATTAACTATTTTTGTTTAGCATTTACAGGTCGATAAGATAATCGCCATTTGCTGCATTTGCAGAATGCCTAAAAGACATTTTTAATCTTTCTAGATCCAGTAAATCCGCGGCCGAATCTTACCATTTTGCGGCTACGTTTTTGGCAAAATAATAACCTATGTGCATCTATCGAAAATTCATTTATGCTGCACTATTAGTCCAAAGTGAACAGCAAGCCAAGCCTTTAAGTTAGCCTGCTGCTGCCTCCAAAAACATGGCCCTGTTTTAGCGAAGAAGTGGCGCCAAGGAATCAAAAAAATGTCTGTTGATGAAAAATCACTTTATGCACCCTGCGATACTATGCAATACGAATGCGTGAAATTTGGCGCCGACCAACAGGAACTAGTACGGGTCGATTCCTATATTCAAGGCGCTGACGCACTTAAGCAGGACGCCATTAGACGAAATTCTTTCGCCGTTGCAGACAGTTTTTATCCCGGAGTCAGAATGGCCATATCTGATGCGTATATTGTCGGGCTAGTACGAAATTTTCAGGGCCTTATCCGCGATTTTTTTAATCTTGATCTGCGCAAGATAAAATCAGCCGCATCAAAATATTCGATAGTTACGTCCAAACCTGAAGATCTTAAGCTCATGCAGCGCATGCCTCATTTTGACGCGCCTTCAAGAGACAGTTTGGCGGTGATACATTATCTCTGCGATGCAGCAGATTCCGGCACTGCGTTTTATCATCACGGTGAAACCGGTTATGACTATATAGACAGAAGTCGGCTTGGAAATTATGAGGCTAGCATTGTAAACCGGCTTCAAGACCCTGCGCGTCAACCTTCAGGCTATATCTGCGGTTCTACTAAGGACTATTCACAGATTACATCCTATGGAGCAGCTTATAACCGATTGCTGATGTACCGCGGATCAAGCCTGCACTCGGGAATTATTGGGCCGAATTATAAGTTTGACCCCAGCCCTGAGACCGGACGCCTAACGGTTACCAGTTTTATCGAATTCTCCTGACGCTTGGACTAGGCCTTAACCGCTGAGTAAATTCCCTAGAAATTCCCTAGGAATTCTCTAGGAAGTTCTGCGCACCAGATTAAGCAGATCACGGTTGGTCGGCTGGCTCGCCATTAGCGCCTCAGTCTTGCCGCGATTATCACGCATCAATCTGTCCGCCAATAGCGCATCCTTATCCCAATCCCGATAGCGACTACTGTTGATCTGGGTAGCGAAGCCCATTCCATAAAGTATGTACTGGACACTAGCAGCGGAAAATAGCTCCGCGCGATTATTGCCGTCCGAGACCCAGGGAACCTGAGAACGCCACAATTCCAAGGAGTCTTGAAGACTGTCTGGTATCGACTGGGGCCGAACATGATCGCGCCAATAATCTGAATCCGTGCGTTCAGTCAGCACATAATGCAGCTTCAAAAAATCAATTATATCGACCCAGTATTTGCTGATAATCTCATTAAAACGCTTAGCGACAACCGTCATTGCCCCGCGGTCTTGGGGTAGGTTATTGCTGACAAACTCCGCGGACTTTTCAATTAATACCAGTGCACTGGCCTCTAGGGGCTCAACAAATCCCGCTGAGACGCCCACTGCAACACAATTCTTGTGCCAGAAATGCTCTCTATGGCCCGGCTGAAAGGTGATCTTTCGAGGGCTGTGCTGCTTTTTCGCCAGAGCGGGGTCTGCGGCAAGGTAGCGCTGCAACTCGTCTTCCGCTTTTTCCACGGAGATATGTTGACTGGAGAATACGTGGCCGATACCGCGCCGCGTTGGCAGTGCAATGTCCCAAACCCAGCCACTGGATTGGGCGGTGGACTTGGTGCAGGAAGCGATAGGGGTATCTTCGTCAGCATGGTCAGCCTGCACCGCAAGAGCGGTGTCATTAAATAAACAGTCGCGCTGAGAGACAAAGGGCACCTGATAGTGCTGGCCAATTAATAGAGCGGAGAAGCCCGTGCAGTCAACAAATAGATCGCCAGATATTTTGTCGCCTGCAGTTAATAACAGCGCTGAGATATCACCATTTTCATCCGACAATATCTGGTCAACATGGCCCAATTGATAGTCCACTCCGAGCTTGTCTACACAGTGGCGCTTTAATAATTCAACAAATTTTCCGGCGTTGAGATGGTAGCCATAGTTAAGCCCAAAAGCATATTCTGGCGTGCGCGCTGTTTTCGGCGCAAGCCCTAAATCACAGACCTTACCCTGAGGAGACACGGCATCGGCAAAGGTGCTATCCACAGCTTTATCCAACCAGTGGGCGGCCAAATTGACAGAACCGTAACCTGCCGGGGGAACAAAAGGATGGTAGTAAGATTCCCCTTCACCCCGCTGCCAGTTGATAAACTGAGAACCCTGTTTGAAGCCCACATCGCAGGCGCGCAAGAAATCCCCTTCCGATATCCCTATGCGACGCAGAGTGTCGCGCATGGTTGGCCAGGTTCCTTCGCCCACACCCAGATTGGCAACATCCGGCGATTCAAGGAGTATCACTTTAGTACCTTGCCCTGCCTCACCAAGAGGATTATGGCGGGCGGCAATAATGCCGGCTGTCAACCAACCAGCACTGCCACCACCTACTATCACTACCGTTTTAGTCATTATTGCCTCAATATTTTTAGCGGATCAGTCTGCCTTGGGCGCAGCACAGTAATGGTCAATAAATTGCTGATGGGTTGGAAGCTTGGCCACCTTCTCATCAATCGAGGTCTTTAATTTGGCCAGTGATTGCTGAAGACCTTCACTACCTGTGAGCTTGCCTGCGCTGTGGAAACCGCTGGGCGTTAAGCCCTGCCCCATCATCACCTGAACCCAGGAATCAACGCGGAACAAGGCGACATCATCGGGCCAAACATAGCCGTTGTTCTTAAAGATATCGAGGCGGTGAGCAAGGGTATCCGGTATATCCATTGTGCGATACGCATTCCAAAAGTCAGTGTCGGTGCGATTGGTTTGCTTGTAGTGCAGAATCACAAAGTCTCTTACGGTTTCTATCTCGGTAGTCGATTCCTGATTAAATCGATCGGCCAATGCTGTGCTGGAATCGCCGAAGGGAAAGAGACGAATTAAACGAATAATGGCGGTCATCACCAGATGGATACTGGTGGACTCCAATGGCTCAATAAACCCACTGGCCAATCCCAATGCAACACAGTTTTTATGCCAGGATTTCTGACGCCGCCCGGTGCGATACTTAATATGTCGAGGCTCGGTAATCATCTTCCCTGAAATATTATTTAGCAAGGTTTGCTTGGCTTCGTCGTCAGACATAAAACGGCTGCTGTAAACAATGCCATTTCCGACCCTGCTTTGCAGCGGGATGCGCCACTGCCAGCCAGAGGGATGCGCTGTTGCACGGGTATAGGGCACTGGTTCATCAATCGATTCCGTCTGCACCGCAATAGCTCGGTCTGAGAATAACCAGTGACTCCAATCGTCGAATTCTACGCCGAGTGATTCACCCAGCAGCAGAGAACGGAACCCGGTGCAGTCGATAAATAGATCGCCTTCGATAAGCTCGCCACTTTTCAATAGCAGGGCTTTTATCTCGCCGGACTGGGGATCTTTCTGAACGTCCTCAATCAATCCCTCAACACGACGCACACCCGCTTTTTCACTTTTTTTGCGCAGGTATTTTGCGTAGCGCGTGGCGTCGAGATGAAAGGCAAAATTTAATCTTGTGTCGCCGATTGCGGTGGCGAACTTACCTGCTTTAGCCGCTTTTAGTTCGAGACAGTAATCCTCGAGACTGCCGCCGAAACCTTGGGCCTGTGCTTCCATCCAGAATTCGTGAAACTCTGCCATCCAAGAGCGCTGACCGATTTCACCAAAGGAGTGAATATAGCTGTCGCCAATATTGCCCCAGTTATCAAACTCAATACCCAACTTAAACGTAGCCTGGGTTTCACGCATAAATTCCTGCTCATCTATGCCCATCAGTCGATGGAAATTACGCATAGGTGGAATCGTCGCTTCGCCTACCCCTACGGTGCCAATTTCATCAGACTCGATCAGGGTAATATCCAGCAAACTTGCCAACCGGGATGAAAGACCGCAAGCTGCCATCCAGCCGGCTGTTCCACCTCCAGCAATAACCACTTTCATCATTCTTTTATCTCCCCCAAAATTATTTTATTTTTCGCGCAGCCCAACCTAACAATCCAACCCAATCCAATCCAATCCCAGGCAACTTAGGGCGGCTAGCGATTTAGCTTATTTTTTACTAAGGCTCGAAGGCGTCGAACCATATTGTCATCAAGATCCGCCAATGCACCCTGCGCAGATGGCGGCAGATGCTCTCTCGGTGTTTCCGGCGAGCCAAACACGTAGTATTCAAACACTTCCCGCCAAGCCTGCTTTTCGGCTTCGGGGCGATCTCTCAAACCCAGCATGGCGTGCATTACTATGTCCATGGGGTTGCCCATATAGGCTGGGGCAGTCAGCCACCAAAAATTAATCATAATATTAAACGGCGACAAGGCCTCTACCTGATGCCACCACATACTTGGGTAGTAAACGGCATCGCCAGGTTCCAAATCCACTACCACTGCCGCATCCAACGCCTGACGAACTCGCGGGAAACGCTCAAAGTCAGGATTTTTCAGATCCACCATGGTGATAACCTGTCCGCCGGGAGTCGGCTCCAGGGGACCAGGGTACAGATTATGGATCTGCTCTGGGGGAAATAGCGTGAAGCGGCGCTTACCCAGTACACAGCAAGCTAAATTACTGGGTACGTCATAGTGCGCGGCAGCAATCGACTCTGTGCCTACCCAGACCTTGGATAAAGGCTTGTTATGAGTAAAAAGTGGATGATCAAAGGCGAGGTCATTGTGGTCGCGCAACCCGGGAAAGCAATTGTCCAGGGTCAGAGAATTCATATACAGATAAGGGTGATTAGGGTTGTTTTGGTTGTCGCGAATTTGGCTGAATATATCACTCAGTTCGCGGTGCTGGCTGGCGTAGTTAAAGCCGCTGCAATCGTCGTTATAAAAAAACCGCGCCTTGCTTTCAGGCGGCGCAACATACACACCAACGGGATTGCCACTGTTGTGACTCTGCAAAACGTCCATTGCCGTTTCTGGCGACACATTCCCTGCCTTAACCAGTCCCCAGTCAGACACCAAGCCGCGCAATATAATCGGCTGATTGGACTGGAACAGCTCATCAAAAGGAATCTGGTCGGGCCTTACACCCTCAATAACCCGAACTTTATTATCTGGAGAACGCATAATTAAAGTAGTTTTTCTGCGGGGTTGCTAAACAATCGCCGAGCTCTGGTTTTTCAACTTGATCAGCTTATTAAAGTTACCCAGGGATACCAACGCAAAGTACGCCAGACTCAATACGCCCATACGGTTTAGCTTTTCTAAACTTTCACCGTCCAACTGCGCCAATTTATCTTTGTTAATAGTGTAATAATCAGGCAAGTTTACATTGGCAATACTGCTCAGGGAGATTTCTATATTGACCGGTTCAAACAACTCCATGGCATCGAGTGTTGAAAAGAATCTCTTGTCGAGATCAGCGCCCTGATGAATTACCTGAAGGGTTTGCATGATTTTTTCTAAGTAAGGCGTATCGCCTCCGTAGGCAAGAAATAAAGGCTGTCCGCTGTCGGTGCCAACTCTTGGGCTATCCATATCTATATGAATAACGGGTTCCTTAACCGCTTTGCCATCAACTTCACGGTCTTGAAAGCCGATAAGAAATGGGCCGCGGCCCAATACAGCTGGGACATAATTACCTGTCCAACCATCATCGCCTAAAAACAGATTTTCGTCCTTGGCGAGACCTAAAATAGCGTGAGCCTGAAAGGCTTCTGTTTTAGGGTCTTTATAAAATAGTATTGGGTATTCCTTTTGCAGGTCACCAAATTCTGTGGAAAAGGCTAAAATGCGATTCACATTATCGCCATATTCAGCTCTGTGGCTGGAGTCAACTTTCAAGTCTTTATGTTCGACGTTGTTTAAAAGTACTGTTTTACTCATGTAATCATCCAGTCATTTATTGCTTTTGAGATTTATCGCTACTGGCATTTAAGCCTAGGCTACCAGTGTAATAATAAAATAAGGCCTCCGCTAGTAACTACGCGGAGGCCTTATCGGAACTACTGTATAAATATTTGCTTAGTACTACTTTTTTCCATTACTACTCTTCGCAAAAGTGTTCAAACTAATCTGCCCTCCCTGGTAACAAGAGCTACCAGAGAGAACATTTTAGTCATCTTAGAACGTGTATCTTGCAGAGAATACGTAGCGTGGATCAAGCTCTTGAACAAAGAATGTAGCGTTCTTGTTGCGACCGTACTTGCGCTGGCCTTCGCCAGTTAGGTTGATCGCATCTAGTGCCACAGTAACGCCAGAGTCGAACTCATAGCTTACATTCAGATCCAACTGCTCAACAGAGTCAGTGTACTCAGGGTTACGAGTACTACCTACTGAACGGTTAACTTGGCTCAGGAAGCTATCACGCCAGTTGTAGGCCAAACGAGCAGACAGACCGTCTTTCTCGTAAATACCCACAAGGTTCAACGTGTCACTTAAGCCAGGCAGAGCAAATTGGTCTTCACTTGGATCAGATCCATTTTCGTAACCAATATCGCCTTCTACAGTCGTGTAGTTAAACTGATAACCAAAGCCTGTCTCACCAAAGAAGTGCTGAGATGCTAGCTCGAAACCATAGATTTCAGCAGTCTTTGAGTTGGTTGGACTCTTAACAGCAAATGCTATCAGTGGGTCTGTGCCAACAGGGGTTACGTCGTATTCGCTGAAGATAGCTTCGTGGAATGCCTGAGTAGAAGACGCTGCTCCCTCGGCTGCCTGATATGCTGCAGCACCAGATGTTTCGGTGAAGTCAGACATATTTTGCAAAATTGCAGTCATAGAGAAAAGTGCATCTTCGCTTTCGGCAACACCGATAGAAGACAACTCACTGATTGCTTGAGCCAAGAAAGTGCTGTTTGAAGCTGTTGCATCTCTCAAACCGAACAGAGACTCATCAGCCTGCTGAACACCCACAAAGTTGGATACGTTCTTCTGGAAGAAGCCAACAGAGAAGTAATTCGCTTCGCCATAGTAGTATTCAACAGAGAAATCGAAGTTGTTCGACTCCAGTGGATCCAGACGCGCATTGCCCTGACTAGCTGAAGGCTGATCACCTAAGTGAGTGATACGGCTAGGTGCTTCTACCGAGGTAGCAGTGTACATATCACTGTATCCAGGACGAGCAAGCGTCTTGCTAAACGACGCACGAGCTTTCAAATTGTCGGTAACATCGATAGAGATATCTAAGCTCGGCAACAACACGCTGTAGCTGTAGTCTTCGCTTAGGCTGTCGACAGAATCGCCCAGAGTGAATGTAAAGTCATTGTTAGACTCCCAGATAAAGGCACTGGGAACTGCCTGCTGTGAAGTAGACGTCACATCAGTTTCTTCCCAACGCAGACCTGAGACTACGTTGATTGGCATGCCGCCAACTTCGCCGTCCATTTTGATCTGACTGTAGATAGAGATAGTGTCTTCTTCAACACGGTTATCAGCAGTGCTATTGATCGGCATGTTGTTGGGATCTAGACCGTAGATAGGTGCCATAGCGTTGAGCAATGTCAGTGGGTCACCTGTCCATGAAACTGAGCCCAGAGCAATCGGTGCAGTCTCGCCAGCAGGCTGAGAAACACCAGCAACGCCAGAACCCTGATAATCGAACTCACCAAGAGAGCTAACCTGCTCGATAAGACCTTCTGGGATATCACCAGGAGCATCAACACCCCAACCACCTAGCGCATTAGAGCCAGATTGACGAGTTTGACGCATCTCTGAACTCATAAAGCCAACACCAAAATCAACTTCGATGTTGTCAGAAGCAACAAAGCTACCGTCAAAATTGAACTGCTCGAGTTCAGCTACTTGGTCAGACTTTGCAAACTGAGTCACCTGAGAACCAACGTCGGCCAGATCAAAGATGCCGTTGTTGTTGCCCTTAACAGAATCATCAACAGAGACGATACCCTGTGGAATTTCTTGACCGAAATCAACAGCCTGCCAACCGGCATTACCGCCTGCAACGTTCATACGCAGTACGTTGTTGCCCTGAGGACCATTGCCGCCACTCTTAGCTTCTGAAGACGCAGCATCAAAGCGCAAGTTAAGCTTGTCGCTGACATTCCAATCCAAGTTCAAACCAATAGACTCTAAAGTATCTTTGGTGCCCATATCGAGATTCTGGAAGAAGAAATCCTTACCACCGGATACATCTTCGGCAAAAATAACGGGAGCGGCTACAACTGGATCGCCGTCATATTCAACATAATCAACCGTACCGTTAAACCAAACGCCGTCGACCAGAGAAGTAGAATCCTGAATATTCTCGGCATAGGCAGCATCAGCAGTAAAGGTCATTGAGTCATTGGGAGCAAACTGAACAGTTAACAAACCATTAGTACGCTCACGCTTGTCTTCGTTGAAACCTAAACCTAGGTTAGTAGGACGATAAACCAGCTGACCATCGTTAGGTGTGTTGATGATAGTAGCGCCTTCAACAATACCCAGGTTCGACAGGTTTGATGGATCAGTGCTGTCCCATGTACGCAGGCCGAATTCTTCAACACTTGCATGGCGGCTGCCAGAGTCACGCTCTTGGAAGCTACCGAATACAGAAACACCAAAGGTAGAGTCGTCATTAGACCAGCTGTACAAGCCGCTTACTTCTGGAGTCACGTCGTCGCCGCTAGTGTCTTTAACTGCCTTAACACCAACACTGGCTTGAGTTCCGCCAGACTCTAAAGGTCTGATAGTTTCAACGTTAATGGTTGCGCCTACGCCACCGGTTGCAACAGATGCACGGCCGGTTTTATAGACTTGAAGGCCACGAACGCCTTCGGATGCTAGGTTAGAGAAGTCAAAAGAACGGCTGCTTCCGGAAGCACCCTGATCCAATGGGTTACCCGTAATAGTGCCAACGTTCGCTGAGGGCATTTGACGACCATTGAGCGTTACCAGGTTGAAGCCGCCGCCAAAACCACGGACTGTTACTTCAGAACCTTCACCGTTTACACGGTTAATAGATACACCTGAGATACGCTGCAGTGACTCTGCCAAGTTGGTATCTGGGAATTTACCCATATCTTCCGCAGAAATTGCGTCGACAACGCCAGACGCATCGCGCTTGGTGTCCATCGCTCTCTCAAGACTACCGCGAATGCCGGTAACAACAACCTCATCGATCGAGCTTCCTTCAGCTATAACCTGCCCTGCTACCAGCGTTCCCGCGGCGGCAAGTATGGCTACAGAAAGTTTTGACTTTCTAAACATATTTGTTCCCCATTAGTAAAAATTATTTAATTTATTATTCAGCGCGAATTTAAGGCGCTGGTATAAGACGGGACAATGAGTTGCATCCGCTCCCCCTAAAACAAATAATTTTTGACTTAATCAGGTCGCCGGTAAGATGCGGTAGAATCGCAGTTAGAATGGAAGTCCAAAATGCGGCGCAGACTCTTTTGATTCGCTCAAAATAGTACTAAGGTGAAAAGCATGCTGATATATAAGGGGACTCTTAAAACAACCTGTCGCTAAAGCAAGACAAAAGCACTGCATCAGCAATACCAAATCTGTTATCTAAAAGGCTGTAAATGGAAGCGTTAGGGTTCAACACAGTATTATTCAATTTTCACGACGTTATTTTGCTAATGACGGCGATGCAATGCCTGTTTTGCTTTTTACTACTGTGCCTCACTAACCATAGAAACACCGCAAGCATTTGGTTCTTAGCCCTATTTTTACTGGCTCATGCGCTGATACCGATCAATGAACTAATGATGTGGGGGGCGGATTTTAAAGTCATCGCCAGAGAGAAACTTCCAAGTCTGCATTTTTTCCCCGCAATTGCCTATTATCTGGATGGTGCGCTGTTATTTCTCTGCTTTAAATCATTGGTATTTCGAGACTTCAAACTAGCCAAAGTTGACCTATTGCATCTGTCCCCCCTAGTCGCTTACGCAGTGTTTATTGGCACAGCATTTTATGCCCGCCCCACTGACGTGCGCCTGGATATGATCGCATCGGAAACCTTTGTTTACAGCGCCAACTATGTCTATATGGAGTTCTTTAGCAAACTTATACGAGTCTGTTATGTGGTGGCATGTTTTGTCTTGATAAGCCGCTATAGCAGTCTATTGCGCAATACCAACTCGAATATGGAGAAAATCCATGTCTCTTGGCTAAGAGCCCTGGTGATCGGCTTTTTAGTGGTTATGCTGTCAGAGGCTGTGCTATTGGCGGTCAAAATAGCCAATAACGTTACCGGCCTTGTGCTGGCACCGAACCAGTTCGCCACTATCGGATTAACCGGCTACTACCTCACTTTTATTTTGGTCAATCTGCTGGTCTTTACTGCCGTTCGCTACTTTGGTGTTTTTGAGCAGGTCAACGAAACAACTGCGCCAAAGAAGCCTGCTGAAGAGACATTTATGCAGCCGGAAATGGCCGCTAGAGTGGATCGCGCGATAAGCGAGACCAAGATCTATATGGAGCCCGACATCACATTGGACCGCCTGGCTGAGGCGCTTAATATAATGCCCAGAGATCTATCCATGCTGATTAATCGCCACTTTGGCATTAACTACTATGAATTCATTAATCGTTATCGCATAGAGGAGGCCAAGCGTATGCTGGCTGAATCCAAAGGAGCTAGTATTACCGATATCTATCTCGCTGTGGGCTTCAACAGTAAATCGGTGTTCTACACATTCTTTAAAAAGCTCGAGGGCATGACGCCCACAGCATACCGCGCCTCACAAAAGGCCCCTTTATAGGCAAAAAAAAGCCCAGGCCAAAAGGCCTAGGCTAAGGTTATCAAAGAGCTTAATTTGACTTAAAAGTACTTAAGAGTACTTAAGCCAAATCGTAAAGTACACAACAAACCTTGGTACTAGAACTTTCTAGTAAAGCTTTCTAATAAACTAGGGTCTGCATAGCTCGGGGGGGAATAGTTAACTTAGTCTGCCCTTCACCAACGAAAAAATTGTAATTAACCGGCTTGTCGGTATGGTTCATCACGATGGTTGCCATCTGGTTGTCTGTGTTGACAAAAGAAGTGGCCAATAAAAAGCTGCGGCTACTGCTGGTACTGATGCGCTGAGCCTCGGGGCGCACAAACTTGGAGAAGTGGCCAATATAGTAGTAGGTTGGCGTATAGATCAGCTCGCCCGTGCGCGTATCGCCATGGATAGGTGCGAAGCAAAAGTTCTCAACATGGTTGGGACCACCAGTGTGATCAAGCAATATATTCCAGTCCGTCCAACCCACAGTGCCACGATTAAAGTCATTAATCATGGAGTGACCATAGCGCTCGGCATTGGGCCAATGCTGGTAGCGATCTTCTCTGAAGTTTTCGTTGGTACCCTCGGTAAAGAGCAAGTTCTTGGTCGGGTAAGACTCGTGAACCAACGCAAGATTGTCGTGCATGGTCTCACCACCGGCCCAGGTTTCGTACCAGTGAAAACCTATGCCCCAAGCGTATTTAGCCGCTTCTGGATCCTCAAAAATAACATTGGCGCGACGGGTAATCAGGTCACGATTGTGATCCCAGACAACGATCTTCTTGTCCCCAAGGCCTTCTCGCTCAAGAACTGGGCCCAGGTGATTTTTAAGAAAATCGCGCTCTTCTTCCGCGGTGTAGATCATCGACTCCCAACGCTGCACGGCCATCGGCTCGTTTTGGATGGTCACCCCCCAGACTGGCATACCTTCAGCTTCATAGGCTTTGATAAATTTGGCAAAATACATCGCCCAAGTCTCGTGGTACTCAGGTAACAACTTGCCACCACGGAGCATATTGTTATTGCTCTTCATAAAGGCGGGGGCGCTCCAAGGACTCGCATAGAAGGTTATCTCACCGCCCGCAGCCTCAGTTGCGCGTTTAATCAAAGGAATACGAAACTCTCGATCATGGTCGATATTGAAGGTCGACAGTGATTTGTCACCCTCTTCAATATAGGTATGGCTACCACTGCCAAAATCTGAACTGTGAATAGAGGTGCGCACCAGCGTATAACCAATACCCTCTTCCTTATCAAAATACGCCTTGAGCAGCTCTTCTTGCTTATCGGCTGGCAACTTGGCAAACACCTCAGAACTGGCATCGGTAATCGCACCGCCAAAGCCAAGCACTTTCTGATAGCGCTTGTTCGGGTTTACAAATACTGAGACTTCATTTTCAAAGGGCTGAACGCCAGGCTCAAAGGTCAGCTTGTCGGTAAGACTTAGACGCTTATCCGTATCCTTGGCAGTTGTATAGACCATCACTTCAGTTGCACTGTTAACCATAGAATCCACTCCTGGAGCCTGATCAGTGGGAGCCGATGTCTGTGGCCCACAGGCAAGCAGCGCCGGCAAAACAAGGACTATTGGAATAAAGTTTTTCATTGATAAAAATACCCGATGTAAAATTATGTGATTTTTTAGTTATTAGCATCCAGAACACAGGCTGGCGAGCAACTCTGTGCGGCGCTCGTGGGATATTAATGATTATGCGATGGAGAGTGTTCGAGTTAACTAAAAAGCGTCGATCCGAACTTAAAAACTGCGTTTTGCCGAACGATTTGGCGGGATAGTCAGCTGGGAAACAAGGCAGGGTTTTGAAAGCTGAGTATTAAAAGCTGGGGATTAAAAGCTGGGTATTAGATACAACTAAAAAAGGCCACCCTTTCAGGTGGCCTTATCCAAATACTCAATCGGATTAAAAAGGTTGCGGTTAGATATTCCAGCGGGATAGGTTCTGGGTCTTCATTCTGTTCATAAACAGGCCGTAGCGGCTCTGCTCTTCCTTCCATTCTTCCAACCACTGCGCACCTGTGCGTTCTGCATCCACAAATACGGCGTTGGTCACCATCATTGGGATAATCACGGATAAGTGCACGACCAGACTAGTTACAGTGCTGTAGCCTAACCATCCGAGGTGATAGGAAGCGATAAAACCAAAGGAAACACTCCAAATGCTAAACAGTACTAACATAAAGTAGGCCTGGAGCTTGGCATCTGGAATGTACTTCAAAGGATTGACCCTTACGTCCATGATTCGTCGCCATACATAAACCAAAAACATTGCGGATCGTCTAAATAGAGTGGGCTTGTTCATAGTAATTTTCCTCTTTTCATTGCCTGTTTAAGCCACTTAGTTTTTAACCCGGGTAACACTTGGGTCTATGCACTCGATAAAACTAAGATCAGACATATTTATTATTTTTGAGAATTTCCCCTACCTCTCAACTTTTAATATATGAGTCGGTATAAGTCCCTACGGTAGCTTTTCTCATATAGTTCACTAATAAATAAAAAGTTAGCAACCAGAAGTACCCCTTACTGTGCTCTTAATCAACTCAAAAGATTTATCTGCAGGCCTTTTATATTAGAAATATCTAATGTAGACTTACCTAATATAATTATTTGAGAGTAACAAAAGAATGGTTGAAGGCACTCATCAGCTGGACTCCCAAGCGCTACAAGAGCTACAAAAACACAGCGCAGAAGCAGCAGGCTTGCTTAAGCAGCTAGGCAATCAAAATCGTCTAATGATTCTGTGTTCTCTGATCAATGGCGAACTCTCGGTAACCGAGCTCAATAAGATAACTCATCTCAGCCAATCTGCATTGTCACAACATTTAGCCTCATTACGGAAAGCCGAATTAGTCCAAACTCGGCGGGATGCGCAAACCATTTTTTACCGCCTGCGCGGTGACGAAGCGATACAGGTCATTACTGTACTAAAGTCTATTTACTGCCCAACACTTTAGTGAGAGCGCACTTTAACTAAAAAACGTTAGCCAAAAATCCGGAGCTATGCCATGAACAACCCATATATCAGAGCAGCAAGCAGTATTTCTGCCAGCGAATTCAAACAGCAAAAACAGTCTCCCGACAGCCAGTTGCGGGTGATTGATGTCCGCACCCATGCCGAAATAGAGAGTGAATCTCTGGCAGGCTGCGCCCATTTTCCACTACAGGATTTAAACAGTGCAGCTCTGCAAAGTTACCTACAGCAGCACAGCCATGACTCAAGCCAGCCAGTGTATTTGCTCTGCGCCAGCGGCCAGCGCGCAGCCCGAGCGGCCGAGCAAGTTCAGGGAGATTTAGATAATCAACTGGTGATTGTAGAGGGTGGCTTGAACGCCTTAAAACAGCTGGGTATTGAGGTAATCAAAGGCAGTGGCACTATGATCTCTCTTGAGCGCCAGGTGCGTATCGCCGCTGGATCACTGGTAGTGCTGGGCATAGTCCTTGGCGCTACTGTTAACCCAGGCTTTTATGGCCTGCCTGCTTTTGTTGGCGCAGGACTCGTATTTGCGGGGGTCACTGACAGTTGCGGCATGGGGATGATACTCGCGCGCATGCCTTGGAATAACTAAGATGTCAGTTTTGATCGGTCTGGTTATCGGTCTTGTGCTGGGGCTTACCGGCGCTGGCGGATCAATCTTTGCTGTGCCGCTGCTGATGCTGCTGCTCGGCCTGCCGATTAACGATGCCATAGGTATAGCCCTGGGTGCCGTTGCTGTGAGCGCGCTAATAGGAACGCTGAGTAACTGGCGGGCACAGTATATTTTGTGGGTTCCAGCCATCTCTCTGGGTGTCGGTGGCGCAGTGGTGGCCCCTATCGGCAAATATATTGGCTCCCAATTACCACCAATCCTTCTTCTGCTTGGCTTCTGTGCCCTGGCATTTATTATTGCTGGCATTATGTGGCGGCAAACGGTAACGACGCCTGAGCTAGCCAATGTGGTGCGCTCCGGGCACGGGACTGAGAATGATCTTATAACGCCGATCTGCCGCTTTAGTCCAGAGAACCCATTCGATACCAGCCCCAAGTGCATTGCCGCGCTAATTGGCTGCGGACTCGTGGTGGGATTGTTAAGTGGGCTATTTGGTGTCGGCGGCGGTTTCTTGATTGTGCCGGCGTTACTGTTTATTACGCAGGTATCTATGCGCCAAGCGGTAGCCACTTCACTGCTCATTATCTGTGTGATCGGTGGCACCGGATTTACTAGCTTTGTGGCAGGCAATAGCTCTCTGGACTGGCTGCTTTTAGCACAGGTCTGTTTTGGCGGTTTACTGGGTATGTTAGGCGGGCGCTTGATCGCAGACAAAATTGCCGGCCCACAGTTACAGAAGATTTTTGCTCTGGCCCTGATTGTAATCGCAGCAATAACCCTGACCAATAAACTGATCAATGGAGTGATTTAACGATGATTTTTAGACAGCTATTTGACCCTGAGTCATCCACTTATACTTATTTACTCGGGGATGAAGAAACTCGACAGGCAGTACTAATAGACTCAGTACTGGGCAGCACAGATCAAACCCTAATGCTGCTTGAACAGCTCGATCTGACACTATGCATCGCCCTGGATACCCATACCCATGCCGACCATATTACCGGCCTTGGCGCACTGCGTGATCGCACCGGCTGCACCACTATGATGGGTGAACAGGCCGTGGCTAGCTGTCTGACGGAGAATTTTAAAGATGGCGATCAGATAGCCTTGGGCAATATTAAACTCGAGGTTATTTATAGCCCTGGACATACAGACGACTCCTACAGCTTTTATCTGCCTAGCGAGACAGGTGGCATGTTATTTAGCGGTGACACTTTATTAATTCGCGGTACAGGTCGCACCGACTTTCAGAATGGTGACGCTCGGCAACAGTACAACAGTCTGTTTAATCGGTTATTAAAACTGCCAGACAGCTGCACTCTCTATCCAGGCCACGACTATAAGGGTTGGACACTGAGCACTATTGGTGAAGAGAGACGCAACAATCCTAGACTGCAGATAGCCAATCAAGCTGACTATGTAGCCTTAATGGACAGCCTGGATTTGCCGACCCCTAAGCTAATGAATATTTCAGTTCCGGCTAATCAAGCCTGTGGTGATACGCAGTAAGGGTTTTAGTCGAAAAACCGCACTGCCCTAGCTGCTTGCGGTTTTCCCAGAACTAAGCGAAACGGTAAGTCCACAGATATCCCAACGGGTTGCGGCAAATATATCTGGCTACGATTAGTCCCGGCTGAAGTAAATATTTTTCAGTTGAACCTGTTTATTCTCAGCACGATTCTGACTCAGCAAAGACAGAATGCCTGTCACATCTTTGAGGTCGGTACCGGCATTTAATTCGTCTATCGAAAGCTTATAGCTGGTCCATTCATCAGTCACTTGGCGAGCTGTGCCCGGCCCAAATGCGGCAAAGCTATTGACCTGATCACCATCCAGATAGCGCCCGGTTTGGAAACCGATATTAAAGCCAATACCTGAATCGCCTCTCAATTCAAAATGCAGATACCCCGATTTGAAGTTCTCGAGGTTCTCGCCCACCTCGCCCTGAAACTCGAGGCTGGTACCCCACCAGTCGCTGGCACGAGTTGCTACGCTAACCACGCCCTGCTGAGACATTTCAATACTGACTGTGCCCTCCCAGGGAATCAGTTTGAGAATAGCACTGGGATAAGTCGTATTATTGCTACCGGTAGGTTGGATAGACTCATGCACTACCACGTAGCGACCTGCAGTCACCGCTTCCCCGGGAACAGCAGCGGGGTTTATAGTGGTAATTTTACGAATCGCCATAAGGCTCTTGAAAGGGGGGCTAAGCATCTCACTGAGTAATTTGGCCTCATCTCCGCCGTAGCTTTTTACCAGCGGCTTTCCGTTGCGGGTCAAGCCGTCGAAACCACCCTCATCAAACAGATCCCAGAACGCATATTTCACTTCATTATTCAGATTGATAAATCCAAAGTGGTTTTCAGAACCTCCGGCATCTCCTGAATCTTTCCACTGTTCGTCAAAAGCTTCAAAGTAGAATAACGACATGCCGGCCCCGTCAGTCCAGTCGCGCATATAGTTGTAGAACAGCTTTTCTTTGTATTCATCCGCTGCCATTGAACCCTTGGCACCATAGGCTGCAGAGTCGTTGGACGCCCAGCCGGTCTCGCCTATATGGATGGGCTTATCGAGACCTAGACTCTCAACATAGTCCGCCACGCCCTGATATTGTGAAGCTGCGTACTCTACTGCTCGCGCCATGGCTGCGGCCGTCATCTCTTGCTTGGACAGCTGCTCTTCATCTGCCAGCACGCCCCAAAAATCCTGATTATAAAAAGAGTCATGGAAGGGATAGGTGTGCACAGAAACGAAATCGACAGCTTTAATCAGTGCGGCCAAATCATCGGTTTGGTAAAACGTGGCACCACCGCCCCAGGATTCATAGTTATCTGAACTGGTGATCCAGATATCGGGATTTAAACCACCAGAGGCCTTTAGGCCCTGCAAATAGTTCACCCACTTAAGAACCGTGTTGGGATAGACAAAGTACTTTACCGCCCACTGCACCATGGATTCATTGCCCACGGCAATCGCCTTAACAATGTCGGGATATTGGTTGGCCATCGCGACCGCAGTGTCTATCTCGCGAGTATTGTTGTCGACATTACCTCTGTTGTGATCGGTGAGGGTATCGCCATCCCAGGCATTTTTTTCTTCATCCCAAACGCCAGATCTCCAGGCATTGTGAGCCTCGATCCAGGTGCCGATCATCAGGTACATTTCAAAATTTGGATCCTGATTTTTTAGGGCACGAATAGCCTCTAGCAAGCTCGCCACCTGCGGATACTGCGAGGTGTTGTAGGTTCGCAAAACCTTGACACCCATGGCAGAGAGTATTTTTAAGTCTTCAGTTAGCTGCTCGTGAGTTGGCGCAAGATCGCGGGTCTTGCCACGGTAGCCGCCATAGGAAATCGCTGGATAATCGGGATTACCCAATATCTCCGCGGCTGTCGGGCCATGGAGATTAGTCTCCACAGCATCGTTATCTGCTGGCCCACAGGCAACCAATAAACTCAGGGTGAAACACAGCGCAATGGCTTTGGAAAAAGTAGTCACGGATTAAGATTCCTATAGAGAGTAGGTAATTTTCTAATTTTTATTTTTGATCAAGTATACGAGTCGATATTTGTTTTTCAAAGCGACTCGGTGAGCCCCACGCTTTATTAGCGACGAACAGTGGTTTTTTCCACGATGAATGGACTGCCTGACTCTTACTCAGTTGAAGTAAACTTGAGAGTTATCTTCGCGCACAGAGAACCAGTAAATGAAACCCAGCAAAGTAGCATTAAACAAACAGTCTCAACGGTATCAACTCAGTGTCGATGGCAAGCCTTTCTATATCAAAGGTGCCGGACTCGAGTTAGGCAGCATACAAAGTCTCGCCGACTACGGCGGCAATGCCTTCAGGACCTGGCGCGTGGAAAATGGCGAAAAATCAGGATTAGAAATTCTTGATGAGGCTCACAAGCATGGACTAATGGTCTGTATGGGTCTGGATGTGGCGCGCGAGAGACATGGCTTTGATTACAGTGACAAGAAAGCCGTGGCGGAGCAGTTGGCCGCTATGGAACGGGATGTACTTGCGCTCAAGGACCACCCTGCACTATTGATGTGGGGCATAGGCAACGAACTAAACCTGCGCCATATCAACCCGAAGGTGTGGAATGCTGTAAATGATATGTCCAAAATGATCCACAGATTGGACCCCAATCACCCCACCACTACTATGCTGGCAGGCGCCGAGCCGGACGTGATTAAACTGGTGGTATCTCGCTGTCCAGATTTAGATCTACTGTCATTCCAACTCTATGGCGAGATTGATCAACTGCCAGACTTTCTGTCCAAGAGTGGTTTTACCGGAGCCTACACAGTCTCTGAATGGGGCGCCACCGGCCACTGGGAATCACCCTGCACGGATTGGGACAGACCATTTGAAGCCAATAGCTCGGTTAAAGCTGACTGTTATCAACAGCGTTATATTGACTTTATCGCAGCGGATCGCCGGCAGTGCCTGGGATCGTTTGTGTTTCTGTGGGGACAGAAACAGGAGCGCACCCCCAGTTGGTACGGGGTATTTTTGGAGCAGGGGCAATATACAGAATCGGCCCAGGTCATGGGCACATTGTGGACCGACAGAGCCCCTGAGAAGCCAGTGGCAAAGTTAGTATCTCTGGAGATTGACGGCCTCGAGGCACCAGCGAGCATTTTCTTAACCGAACAAAAACATTACTCCGCCAGGGTAGCTGTTGATTATCAACAGACAGAAACCCTCAGCTATCACTGGGAATTGCTTAAAGAGGTCGACAAGACATTAGAGAGTGACGGCGGCGATTTTGAACCCAGACCCGACACCGTTTGGCAGCAATCGGGAGACAGCAGTTTGGATAGCGTTGAGTTTCCGGCACCGGAACCAGGGGAATACCGATTGTTTGTTTTAGTTCTGGACAGCCATGGTGGCGCGGCTACCGCAAATTTGCCCGTCTTGGTCGAAACTGCCACGACTTAATAAGGGGCCTCTCCTATACTTGGGGCTAACAAGAATCAGCCTCAAAACATAATAATAATAGTGATAAAAACTATGCCTCAAGACACCTTAGCTCAGCCCCTGAGCTCCGATAATAGCGCTCACCAGCGTATTCCTCTGGATCAAAAGATCGCCTGGGGCATTGGTATGTTAGCCAACCAGATGTTCCCTGCGGCACTGGGTATCTTTATGGTGCTGCTGGTCCAAAGTCTGGGTATGAGCCCTCTTTTATGGTCGCTGATCTTCCTTATCCCCAAGCTAATTGATGCTATCACCGATCCGCTGATGGGCTATATCTCAGACCATACTGTCTCTCGATGGGGCAAGCGCAGACCCTATGTCTTTATAGGTGCCATTATCTCGGGATTCTCCTTTGTGATGATGTGGCAGCTGTCTGCAGAAAATACCGAGATGTATAACTTTTACTATTTCCTTACCTGGTGCAGTATTTTCTGGATTGGTATGACAATCTTCAGCGTGCCCTACGTGGCCATGGGCTATGAAATGAGCTCCGACTTTCACGAGCGCACTAGGCTGATGGCAATTGCTCAGTGGATCGGTCAGTGGGCTTGGGTGATAGCGCCGTGGTTCTGGATTATTCTCTACGACCCCAGCTGGTTCGAGTCCGCCACTGAAGGTGCTAGAACGCTTTCTATTTGGGTAGCGGGTGTCTGTATGAGTCTGGCTTTGGTGCCGGCAATTTTTTGTACCTTTACTAACACGGCTGAAGATGACAACCAATCAGTAGCTAACGAAGGCACAATGATGGACAGTGTCCGGGACTTCGGTAGCGGTATTATGACCACACTGCGCAATAAGCCTTTCCGAAAAATCTGTCTCGCCACCTTCTTGGTCTTTAATGCCTTTCAGGTTATCGCAGCATTCTCCTGGTTTATTATTGTTTACTACATGAACGCGGGCGACCCAGTTGCCGCTGGTGTCTGGCCTACCTTGTTTGGTTCTGTAGGCGCTCTGTTCACTTGCTTCCTGGTGATTCCGGTAATCAACTGGTGTGCACAGACCTATGGCAAGCTCAATACTTTTATGGTCTCTCAAGCCGTGTCTCTGCTGGGTTATATCTTGCTCTGGTGGGGCTTCTCGCCAGAAAACCCCTGGATGATGTTTATCCCTCTGCCGCTGTTCTCCTTCGGTATTGGTGGCCTGTTTACCATCATGATGTCTATGACTGCTGATATCTGTGATATGGATGAACTAGAGACAGGCGAGCGCCGTGAAGGTACCTTTGGTGCTATCTACTGGTGGATGGTGAAGTTCGGTGCAGCGGTTGCCGGTGCTGGCTCAGGCTTGATACTCAGCGTTATTGGCTTTGACCAAACCGTTGCTATACAGAGCGACGAGACCCTGGCTATGTTGCGTCTTAGCTATGTTTTGATTCCCTGTATCGGCACCAGTATCGCTATCTTTGTAATGCGCAACTACGACTTGGACGAGCAAAAAGCCAATGAGATTCGCGCTCAACTGGATGCTCGCGCCGCTGCCAGATAAAGCATACTACCGCTGAAGAAAAAGCTGAGTAATCTCAGCGCATAAAAAAAGCCGCCTGATCAGGCGGCTTTTTTGTTTCTGGCAACAACGCAGTGGGCTTGGCCCTGACTATGACTACTCCAGTCCAGGCTGCAACGCCACCTGGATACTGCTTATAGTCCCTTTCTTGTCGAAAATAGCCATCGACAGATCAGTGTCTAAGCTGTTGCCCGAGATGCTCTCGCTACTACCATCGGCAAAGCTCAGTTCAATGGACGTCTGCTCTGCCAAGCTGTAGACCACAGGCACCTGACAGTAAGTGAAACCAAGCTGGCCGGCTTTCAGAGGAAGAGATTTCTGCTCGCCCTTTATATCAAAGTAAACCAGCGTATCTGAACCTAGCAGGAACTCAGATTTTCTAAGAATAAACGGGTTAAAAGTGATCGAACCATTGACCACCTGAACACCCAACTCCTGCAAACGGGCGATTACCTCTTCTTTCACCTGACCGGTCATACCAGGCTGTTTAGCACCTGCAAAGCCTGGGGTGTGAGAGTATGGATCTGTGGGGAAGGCACCATAGTTATCTGGCGTTTTGTTAAAGCCAATCCCGGAACGGATATCAAAGTAGTGATCTGCCAGTCGACCCATGGTCACTGCATCGCTGTTTTGCTCGAGACCTTTCTGGAAGCTTTCCAACGCAGCTAACAACAACTTGGACACCATGTGCCAGTAGATTGAACCCAAACCTTCATAGGCATACATGCCGCCAGAGCGACCGGTAAACTGACGATGGTTAAATACAGATTCGAAAATCTCCTCTACCAAAGTCTGGTCCTGAGCAACCAAATCAGCATAGCCATTATCAGCCAGAGTCTGCATAGCGGACTGAGCGCTCATCACATTATTAAAGGCACCGTTAAAGTGATAGCCACCCTCAGAATTAGACTCGATTAGACTCGTATCACCAGCGGATACCAGCGCCTGCAGAAGAGCTGAACGCTGAACGTCTGCCGCTGGAATAATATTTTTATCCATAAACCTTGTTAGCTCACGGTCTGGATAGAGCAAATAGGAATTCTGACGCGCGGTGTAAAGGTCTGACTGGCGCAGCACATCGAGTACTGCCAGAGACTCTTCCGGGCTCAGACAACCAGAGCTCAATACCGCAACCTGCCCTTCCAGCATCTCATACAGATAGGTAATCTCAACCCCATCATCGGTTGCTGTCATCAGGTTGTAGGCATGATAGAGGCCGTCTTCGCGGCGGTTAGCGCGAATGCTGTGATCGATAAACTCTAGAGAGGTCTCACAGAAAGCGATCAAGTCTGCAGTCTTGACAGCCACGCGTTCACCGACAAAACCATCAGCGTAAATACCCGCACGGAAAGTGTCAGCGGCACGACCTAGACGGCCAAGCATCAAGCCGCGATCTTTATCGCTAATTTTTCCGTCCAGCAAATCACGGCTATCGACAAACGTGCTGTTGATGCTGTTGAGTAGCTCAACCAGTTCTGTGGAAATGTCTACCTGATCGAACTCGACTTCAGAGAACAGATCCAGCAGATACTGCTGATAGCGTCTGGTGTAATAAAGGGTGACCATGGATACGCCATAACCAACCAGAGCATTGTTGGCGTCATTCCATTCCGGCCGCTGAGTATTCATCCAGATGCCGGCTTCAGGAACAAAGTTCGACAGCTTTGACAGCACTGTGGCCAACAGCTTTTCGGTCAGATTAACAGTGTAGACAGAACCATTTTTATCCCAGATCAGTCGACCGTCTGCGCCCACGGCTTCGACCCGTTGACCGATTAATGCGTCAGTTTCCTCATCAAAATCGATGGTGTTATGAGGATCTTTAAGCAGCTCCTCATAACCTTTAATACGGTAGGGAACATTGGCATAGCAGAACAGGTCTGCACTGAGGAATTTTTTCAGCGTGCCCGGATGATAATCACTGGACAGCTCCAAAAACTTAAGCAGATAAATAATCTGGTGATCGCCCCAATAACCAATACTGGCCCAGGGATCATTAGGCTCAGGTTTTTCCCAGTCGATACCGGCCTTGGTGATTCGATAGGGATTGTAGCCATCAGCAGTAGACGCGTTGACGAACTTGCTGATCATCGATTCAACATAGTTGGGAATCGAGATACTTAGCGCTTCCCAGTTCTGGAAGATATCACGCCAGTTGCCTTCAAAATTCAGTAACTGAGAGCCATCATCTTTTTTCACCTGAATCGCAAATTTGTTCCAGGGTCGCGAGGGATCGCCATGGCGGCGGCTAAAGGAAAGTGGCAGATACTCCATGCACAGGCGCTGCAAGCTGGCATTATTGGTTTGCTCAGCAGCGGCAATCAGGTCACTGTAGTGGAAGCTATCTTCGAGACCTTCAAAAAAGGCAGCGGACTTCTGATATTCAACACGGTTAAAGCCTTCTACAAAGCTAATTAAATCCGCTTTATCAACAGCATAGTTATCAACAAACAAACCACCGCGCATCACGTTAAACAGCACATTGGCAAAGTGGTGGTTGGCGCTCAGTCGGTCTTCGGTAACTTGCAAGCCGTCGGAGGTTCCTACGATGCGTGCCAAGTTAAGGGATCCTAGAGCTATATCATCCTCTATATCCTGAGCAATAGTGGCGCCGCTATTGATATAGGCATTTAGCTCACGAACATCTGCCGGGCCCTGGTTAACATCGGCAACAATGCTCCAGCTCTGCTCAGCATCGGATGCAAGCGTTAAAGAACCATTGACGAAGTAAGCACCGCGTCGACCGCGAACATCAGATTCTTGATCTACACCCAGGCCTTTTCGAAAAGCATCCAGCTGTATAGATGACACCAACTTGGTGGCCTCGGACATGCCCACAGACCAAGCTACAGACGCCGAAAGGGCCTCACTGGGCTCAGCGCGGTCAACCAGAATCGAGCTCATACTGTAAAGACCCAGACCTGTATCTGCCTGAAGTTCATTCTTTTTGTAGGCATCGACCAGGCAACTCAACGAGTTCTGCACATCGGATTCGACACCAAAGGGAATCAGGTTCTCTATGCCGTCAAGAATATCGACACTGACAGAATCGGGACTGTTATTGACCATCGTGGCTGTCTTTACAAAACCAAACCGATCAGAGGTACGCCAGGCATAACTGAAGCTCAGATCCAGATCATGGTTGACCTCTTCAAAGATCAGCTTGTCGCCATAGACATTTTTATAGAGATTTCTAGTGATGTTATAGACACCGGCATACTGCTCGGACAGTGGTTCCCACAATGAGGTCTTATCACCTGAAGTCACAAGCGCAATGGTTCTGCTGCCGGTAAACGGCGAAGAATCGCTGATCTTGTCATCGGTGTAGTAGGGGAATAGCGCGCTTTGAGAATCTACTCGCCCCGCTGAAAGACCGCCGCGAGTGGAGATAAACATCCAGTGATTTGAATCACTCACTACACTGATGAAAAAGTCTTTCATCTGGTCATAATTAGCGATCTTATAAAACTCTTCGCCCTTAATAGTGACGTATTCTCCAGAAACGCTTTGTTGCTCGTCCTGAACTAGCTGATTTCCGATATGGATAGATTTATGAGTCATGGTTTCCCTAAACATTATAATTTTAACGTCACCGAGAAAGTCCTCGATGCATGGCATTTTCCTTGTCTCTAAATGCCTTATCCCAAGCCCAAAGGGGCCTGCGCGACGTTTTAAGCGGCCGGTATCCTAATATCAGACCCTTTTTTACGCAACACTGCATTTATCCCAATGAGTTAACATGGCGCCTCCTCGGGATAAGATGGACTTAGGGTTCGTTGAAACTTAGTCGGGGCTCAGGTAGCATTTTATACTAGCCAGAATCTAAAATAATTAACTTGAAACCAATTCACAGGTCCAAAATCCCCCATGTCCAAAAGAGAAGATAAAGTAATGTCCCTATCCGGGATAGATTCATCCGCCGTCAGCAAGCAGCAGCTAAAAGAGCACTTTCACAGCTACTTGGATAGCGGCATGCACGGGATTGGCTTTAGTGCGTATGAAGAGGGCCAGGAACCAGGCGATGACATTAGCCGTGAGCAGGTCGAGCGACGCATGGCAATACTCAAGCCCAGTGTTGAATGGGTACGTTCCTTTTCTTGCTGTCAGGGTAACGACCTTATTCCTCTAATCGCCAAAGAGATGGGCCTTAAAACTCTGGTCGGCGCTTGGCTGGGCGATGATCTAGAAAAAAATGAACTGGAAATCGCCGGTCTGATCAAACTCGCCAAACAGGGCCTGGTCGATATTGCCGCAGTGGGCAATGAGGTTATGTATCGTAAAGATCTCACTGAAGAGCAACTGCTCGACTACATTGCACGGGTTAAAGAAGCACTACCTGATATACCAGTAGGCTACGTGGATGCCTATTATGAATTTGAAGATCGTCAGGCCATTACAGACGCTTGCGATGTCATTCTGGCCAATTGCTATCCCTTCTGGGAAGGCTGTGCCCTTGAATACTCTCTGCTCTATATGAAGGATATGTACCGCAGAACAGTGGCCGTAGCCGGAGATAAAAAAGTTATCATCACCGAAACTGGCTGGCCGAACCAAGGCGAGAAGTTCTACGGAGCACAGCCTTCGGAAGAGAACGCGGTTCGCTATTTTTTAAATACTCAGCACTGGGCAAAGACAGAAAATATTGATATCTTTTACTTTTCATCGTTTGATGAGTCCTGGAAAGTGGGCGCAGAGGGCGATGTAGGTGCCTTTTGGGGCCTGTGGGATAAAGATGAACAACTAAAATACTCAGAGCTATCATGACAACTAAACCGCTACCCTACCGCAAAGCTATCTGCTATTCCGGCTACCGAGATGGACAGAGCCCCGAGTCTGGAGAGATCCCTTCTTATGAGCAGGTCAAACAAGATCTGCTGATCTTACAAGAGCAATGGCAGTCACTGCGCCTGTATGCCAGCGACTCACACTCGGAAACAGTTCTCGCGGTCATTAAGAACGAAAGCATGCCATTTGATGTCATGCTCGGCGCTTACATCACTGCCGAGGTCGACAATCCTGAATGCCCCTGGGGTGGTGTTTATCCGCCGGAGCAATTGCTCGCTAACAGGCAGGAAAATAAAACCCAAATACTGCGCTTGATAGAACTGACGAATGCCTACTCAAGTATTGTTAGCTCAGTATCCATTGGCAATGAAGCCTCAGTGAGCTGGACTGATCATATGGTCACCACTGACAGCCTAGTGCGCTACGCGAGACTGTTAAAAAACGGCGTTTCACAGCCTGTTACCTTCTGCGAGAACTATGTGCCCTGGCTCGAAAAGCTACGCCCCCTTGCCGAAGAGTTGGATGTTATATCTATTCACACCTACCCGGTTTGGGAATATAAAAGTATTGAAGAAGGTCTGGCTTACACCATAGAAAACTACAATGCCGTTGCCCAAGCCTACCCTGAAAAACAGGTCGTGATTACCGAGGCAGGCTGGGCCACTAAAACCAATGGGTTCGGCATAGACTGTCATAATGTTAATCAAGAATTCCAGCAACGCTATTATGAAGAACTGATGGACTGGGCTGAAAAGGAGCAGGTACTGGTGTACTACTTCGAAGCCTTTGATGAAAACTGGAAGGGTTCCAGCGACCCTCTAGAACCAGAGAAGCACTGGGGTCTTTACAGGGCCGATCGAACACCCAAGCTTGCTCTGGCAGCTTCGGCATAAAAAAGCTGACCCCGGCCCGAGTGCCGGGGTCAGGCAGAGAAATACTCACACGCCTGCCCCTATAGAACAGTCGCGAGCCCTTCGTGCTTGCCTGTAACCCAACCCTGTGAGGCGAGTTGATCCTCAGCAAAGCGCTTAGGGGAGCTTTCTAAGGTAGTTGCCATTGTGTCGTTCCAGCGGTTCAGAAACCCAAACAGCGAAATTACGGCGACAACTTCTATAGATTGCTTCTCACTAAAGTGTCTTGATAATTCACTCATGTGCTCAGGTTCTACCGCATTGGGGACCATGCCCGCATGCACTGCAACTCGGAGCGCCGCTTTCTCCTGTTCGGAAAATAAGTCGCTTCCCTCAAACTCGAATAACGCCTTTATTTTCTCTGCGCTGACATTATTTTTTTGTGCTGAGTTGGCCGTATGCGCTTGGCAATAATGGCACCCCGCTGCGTTACTCACCGCGAATGCAATCATTTGCTTTAGCCCAGCGTCTAGCTCACCGCTATTTAGAACCGTTGCGCCAAGCCCCCCAACCGCTTGAGCAAGTTCTGGCCAATGCGCCATGGTCATCATGGATGTTGGCAGAAAGCCCATAGATGCTTCCACCATTTGCAATATCGGCTCTAACTCAGGTATGTCCTCGCGCTGTTTGGGTATGATGTGTGTCATGGCAATCCTAATGGTTATTTTTATGAGGCTATTTTAAGAGCTTATTTTAAGTAACTGCTTGCCAAGATTTTTCCCTGCATAAAGCCGCTGTAAAGTAGCTGGGATATTTTCGAAGCCTTCCTGCAAGTCGACCTGGTAAATTAATTGGCCCGATGAAATCCACCCCATTAATTCTTGAATACCTTCCATCGCTCGCGGCATATAATCCAAAATAACGAATCCTTCCATGCGTGCCCGGTTAATCGTCAGGTTCGACAAATTTGAGGGTCCGGGTATAGGTCCAGTCGCGTTATAACCAGAGATACTCCCACATAGAACAACCCGAGAACGCAGATTAACGTGATCTAGGGCTGCCTCGAGGATGGGGCCGCCTACGTTATCGAAGAATACGTCCCACTTGTCGGGGCAGTGATGAGCAATTTGCGCATTCACGTCCTCATTTTTATAGTCGATCACGGCGTCGAAGCCGGCAGTCTCTTTTAACCATCGACACTTATCTGGACCGCCAGCAATACCTACGACACGGCAACCCTTAATTTTTGCGATCTGACCAACAAACGAGCCAGTAGAACCTGCAGCACCAGAAACAAGAACCGTTTCACCGGCTTTAGGCTGACCAACCTCCAGCAAACCAAAATACGCCGTGAGCCCGGTTATACCGAGCGCAGACAACATCATTTCCGGCGATACCCCTGCAGGCAATTTCACCAACCCCATCGGGCCTTCGCCAGGGGCTGCAACCACATAATCTTGCCAGCAGCCAGTGGTTTGCACGAGATCGCCCACTTGATAATCCGCATGATGCGACTCTATGATTTCACCAACAGAACCTGCCCGCATGGGCTCTCCGATGGCCACTGGCGGTAGATAACCCTTGCGGTCAACCATCCAGTTTCGCTGTGCCGGATCAAAAGACAAGAAGAGATTTTTTACCAGCACCTCACCACTTTTCGGCTTAGGAATCGGGGTTTCCGCATACTTGAAATTGTGCAGGCCAACCATTCCAGTAGGCCGCTCGGCTAATAGCCATTGTCGATTTATAGTCACGATAACTCTCCCAGTGCTCTTTTCATGTTTGTTTCTCCTCTCTAGAAATACCTGTAATTATTCGGCAGCTATACAACTTATTATCTGCCGTGATGGCTTAAAACCAAGCTAACTTCATGGCTTTGACGTTCAAGCTCAAACGTTTTGCCTCTACAAAATACTCTGGCCTTACCGTTAAATTGGGCCAAGAATTTTGCTTATATTCTTGCGAAACTTTTCACCAAAGGGCGGACGCGCACCAATAATAGGCAAGACATCGATCATGGTTTGACTGTAAATCGCTCGGGCATGACTCAGGGTTCTAAACCCTTCCGGACCGTGATAGGCACCCATACCAGACGCGCCAACACCACCAAATGGCAGGTCCTCTTGGACGTATTGCAGTGTAATATCGTTGATACAAACACCCCCACTTTGCACATGGCTTAGCAAGAATTCCTGCTCGCGCTTATCTTTGCCGAAGTAATACATGGCAAGAGGGTTTCGGCGGGGTTCAATCATATCGGGAACTTCAGCCACATCGGAATAGGTCATCACGGGAAGAATAGGACCAAATATTTCCTCTTGCATAACTGACATATCGTCACTGACGTTTTGAAGAATATGCAAAGGCATGCGACGATTGCCCTCAGACGCACGCGTTTTATTGGCACCAACAATTGTGAGCTTAGCGCCCTTAGCAACTGCGTCATCAATGTAACTCTGCAATCTGGCGAAGTGTCTTTCGTTGATCACACCCGCATAATCTTCATTTTCGGTGATGTTCGGATACATTGACTGTACCTCCTGAACTACCCGCGCTATCAGCTGCTCTTCCAGCTCATTCGGCACGACAACGTAGTCTGGCGACAGGCATAATTGACCACCATTTAAAAGCTTGCCGAATGTGAGGCGTGTTCCGGCCAGATCAAGCTTTGCACTACGACCAATGATGACAGGCGACTTGCCGCCAAGTTCTAGTGTGACGGGAACCAGGTTTTTCGAGGCTGATTGCATTACTTTCGCGCCGACATTAGTAGACCCGGTAAACAGAAGGTGGTCGAAAGGCAGCTCCGCAAAACGTTGACTAATCTCGGCACCACCGGTTACGACTGCGACTTCATCTTCTGAGAAATATTTGGGGACAACTTCGGCGAACAGTGCCGCTGTTTCAGGAACGAATTCTGAAGGCTTTAATAACGCTCGGTTACCTGCAGCGAGCGCACTTGTCAAAGGCGCAACAGTCAAACCAAAGGGCAGATTCCAAGGAGAAATAATGCCGACAACGCCCTTAGGGAAATGCCTAACCTGACTCTTTCCGCCCAAAAAATTCATCGGTTTGTTAGTATTTCGTTTTTCAGGCTTCATCCACTCTTTCAAATGTTTCATTGAATAGTCGATGGCCTCGACCTTTGACGCGAACTCTGAAAACAAACTGAATTCATAGGATCGTGCACCACCAAATTCGCGTTTAGTCGTTTCCGCAAACTCTTTTTTATTTTCAACAATCAGTGCCTTTAGTCTCTTTAAACGGTCAATCCGTGTCGAATAAGTGACTTCGCCCTCAGCACGGAACTTGCTTCTCTGTAGTTCGACTAGTGCTTCCAGGTTCTGAGTATCTAATTTAGTAACGTTTTCGTGCTCTGCTGTGCTCATAATTTTTATCTCAGGTTGATCTGTATTTATTCTATTTGGTCATTGACCATTAACTATTGACCATTAACTAGGGAGTCTGATGCACTTAAATATCGGATTCAGCTTCCGCGCGAATGCCCTCGATGATGCGAACAGCATTTTTAACAAAGAGAGGCTCGGACGAAAAACTGACGATAAGATTTTGAACATCTTCAGGCAACGCTTCATGATCAAGTGATGGACCCTGGTCCCCTTGGGTTGCACCAATCAGGAGAACGCCCATTGTTTTTACTACCTCTATCGCTTGCGCTTTACTCAATCTAAGTGCGTTAGAGGTGACCTCAGCAAGCACTTCCACCTGATTTATGAACACTTGCTTAGAACTAATGAGCCGAGGGGTGGCAACATTGTGCTCGATCATATGTTCGAGCCTAATCAGTAAAGGTATGAAGGTGCCATCTGCCGAGGCAATGCTAAACAGTTTTTGTGAATACGCCTTACTCGTCATGGAATCAGATAATTCATCGATGAAAATCTGACTCCACCGAATCAGGCTTTGCTCATAGAGGGTCAGAAAAAGCTCTTCCCTAGTTTGGAAGTAAAGGTAAAATGTGCCCTTGGCTAACCCGATTTTCTTTGCGAGCTTAGACATGGAGAATGCCTCATACCCAACCTCGAGGAAGTACGTTTCAGCAGCCTCTAGCACTTCGCGTCGCCGATGCGCCTTTTGCTCTGCGCTTCTCGCTCTCTGATTAATGGCAACGACTGAACTCATGAGTATCTCCATAATTTTTTTGATTGCTTGACTAAGATTGCGTGACTAAGATTAGATTTTAGCCTGGCTATTAACTAACCGATCATCAATGCACTATATAGCTGACCATCGGTCATTTCAATCTCTTTCTTTCGATAAGATAAGTGGCTGGTAGCTTTTTCACTAGGGGAAAATCTACCAAAACAAACTGAGAAAAAAAGAGTCCCCTCATAAACAGCGAGCTATCTAATAGCAGTGAGGATGGTAGGAACTGCACTTTGACAGCAACCTATCGACTAATATTGACTTACTGAGCTTTAAAGCGCGCTTGTAAAAATTAAGTCACTTAAGCTAACTACCCAAAAATCAGCTTTGCTGCCTAGCCCAGATGCGCGAATGACAGGCAGAACTAACCAATACAAAAACCTGATATGAACCTTGGCCATGTCAGATAAATGTCTTGCCCGCACAACGCAGTCTGGGAATAGCATAATGCCTCTATCTTCTATTTATCCTAAGCCCTCCACTAATACAGAGTTTGCTGTGCTCCCAGCATTACGGTGTTTCGCGATCGCTTGATAGCCGTCGGAGTTAACCCAAGCTAAAGCAGATTCTTTTGATGGGAACTCAATAATCACCGACCTTGTGTCATCCCAGACGCCCGCTAAAACATAGGGATCTTCATCAATACTCAACATCTTGCCATCGAACTTTTTAAACACCTCTGAGAAACCAGCTGAGTATTTATCGTATTCACTGCGATCATGTATTTTGAATCTAGCAATTATATAAACGGACATCCTGTTTAACTCCTAATTTGGTTTTATTTTTGAGTGTCGATTGCGAAAAAAAATAGTCAGGTGCTCACTTTCTGAGCTGTTACTGATTTAACTATTTCAACTACTTCAACGACGGCAACTAATTTAATATTGCAATGACCACCGTTCATTTATATACTGACCGCCGTTCATTTAAGATCACTTTTTTAAAAATAAAGCCAACACAAGGCTGCGCGGCCATATCCGGCGCGGCCTCAAAGCATAGCGAGATAGACAAATGAAGTTACTCACATTCAAATTAAAAGACGAAGAATACCTGGGCGCTTTGACTGATAGCGGCGTCGTCAACCTGAGTACTGCTGCACCAGAGGATCTTGCCTTTTCCTCAATGCAACAGTTCATAGAGGCCGGTCAGCCGGCCCTCGATCGCGCCTATGCACTGCTAGCTTCTGATCCAACCTCCACCCCATCTGACCAGGTGGACTGGTTGGCACCACTGCCTATACCAGCTCAGATACGTGACTGCCTGGGCTTCGAAGAGCATCTAAAAAATGCGTTTGAAAGTGCGATTAAACTGAGCGCTATGGCTGCGGATGACCCCGTGAAAGCTGAGCAAGAATTTCGTGCTAGTGGTCGATTTGCAGCCCCCGAAGTCTGGTATCAACAGCCCCTCTATTACAAAGGCAACCGTTTTTCTGTCGCACCAAGTGGCAAAGACATTGTCTGGCCAGCGTATTCCGAGGTAATGGATTTTGAGTTAGAAATGGCCTGCGTTATTGGTGAAAAAGGTAAAGACATCAGTACAGACAACGCTGAAGACCATATATTTGGCTACACAATTTATAACGACTTCTCAGCACGAGACGCTCAAATGGTCGAGTCCCAAGGCATGTTGGGGCCAGCCAAAGGCAAAGATTTTGATGACTCAATTATTCTTGGGCCAGTTATCGTCACCAAGGATGAGCTCGATGATCCTTACAACTTGCGTATGCAGGCTCGCGTCAATGGAGAGACTTGGTGCGATAGTAATAGCAACACAATTCACTGGAAGTTCTCAGACATGATCGCCCATATCAGCAAGAGCGAAACCCTTTACCCCGGTGAGGTAATTGGCTCAGGCACTGTCGGGCTGGGCTGTGGTCTCGAGCATCTACGCTTTTTAAATGATGGCGACATTGTCGAGCTTGAAGTCGAAAAAATAGGTGTCATCTCAAACAAAGTTATAAGGCGGTAATGTAAATGAGTAATCAAGAAAGTCTGAAAATTAATAATGAAAACAGCGGTGGGGAGTTTTCTCGTCATTGGTTATTAGTATTAGTTTGTGCTGCAGGGATCGGTGTGGGCGTCTCCGCACTACCCTTTTACACCCAGGGAATATTTATTGAAGCCTGGATTGCCGACTTTGGTTGGACACGTGCTCAGGCCTCCTTGGGAATTTTGGGATCGACCCTAGCGCTCGCTGTAGCTTTGCCGTTTGTAGGTTTAATAGTTGATCGCTACGGCCTTGTTACTCCGGTTATGATTTCGTTGCTAGGGCTGTCACTTGCCTATGTATTGTTGGGTATGTTCGTTCAGTCAATTGGTGCCTTTGTAATGCTGGCTGTGCTGCAGGCCGTACTGGGTAGTGCATCATCACCACTGGCATACACGCGCGCGATCAATACCGTATTTAATAAACAACGAGGCTTAGCGCTTGGCTTTGCTTTGTCGGGTGCAGGTGTCGCAGCGACATTTGGACCGACTTTGATTAGTAACGCTATCGAATCGTTCGGCTGGCGAGGCGCTTACTTTTCAATGGCCGCATTCACCCTGGTAGTGGGCTTAATCATCGTTGCCGTTCTATCGCGTCTCAATGGCGCCAAAACACCATTGAATATCGACACAGAGGCGGCTAGCCGAGACTTCAAAATTGCCAAATCAAGTCGCACCTACTGGACAATCATGGCGGCGATATTTTGCCTGTCTCTGGGGCTTGGCGGATTGATGATTCACTTTATACCGATTCTTCTCGAGATCGGCTTCAACACAAGCGACGCCGCTAAAATTGCAGGAGTTATTGGTATTGCGGTCGTACTGGGCCGAATCCTAGTAGGCTTTGCTGTTGACCGCATATTTGCTCCAAGGGTGGCAATTGCCATTCTATTCGCCTGTATCTCTGGCGTTGTGGCTTTGGCACTATTTGGTTCTGCGGTCGCAGTACCAGCTGCGTTTGTTATAGGGTTTTCCGTGGGAGCCGAGGTTGATCTGATTGGCTATCTCGTCGCTAGATATTTTGGCATACATGCCTATGGCCAGATTTACGGCAGACAATACTCAACATTCTTAGTCGCAACGGGGCTTAGTCCAGTAATCCTTGGTGCGATTCGTGACGCGACTGGCTCTTACACCGCATCTATGTTCACAGCGGCAGCCTTTATGGTCTTATCGGCCACTTTGTTCGCGAGACTCCCCAAATTTGAACAGTAGAAAACTAATAGCGGAATCACTGTGTGACAAAGTGTAGTCAATTGAAAGCTAGTTAAAGAAAANNAAGAGTAAGAGCGAGCAGTTTTAGAGGTATAAAAAATAATAAATAACCTTCTAATTAAGGTAGGTAAGACAAATTCCCAAGGGGGAAATATGAATACTGTTTTAAAAAAATCACTATTAGCTTTAGCTATATCCGCGAGTGCCGGCGCAGTTAACGCAGCAATGTTGGAAGAAATTGTAGTCACTTCGCAGCAGCGTGCAGAGTCACTGCAGGACGTTCCAGTTTCGGTTGCAGCCGTGACCGCCGAAAAAATTTCTAATGCAGGTATAGTCGACCTTCAGGGGCTGTCTGAGTTAGTGCCTAACTTCACCATCAATGAAACCGCTCTTGCCACCACTGTGACTATCCGTGGCATTAGCTCCGGCATTAACCCCGGCTTTGAGCAGTCTGTGGGTATCTACAATGACGGTATTTTCTACGGTCGTGATAAGTTGGCGCGTATCCCAATGATGGATATGGAGCGAGTGGAAATCCTCCGTGGTCCGCAGAGTATTTTATTTGGTAAGAACAGTATTGCCGGCGCCGTAAGCCAGGTCAGTGCCAAGCCTACCGATGAGTTCGAAGGTTCGGTTACCGCGCTATATGAGCCAGACCACGGCGAGCAAGATCTCCGGGTAATGCTATCAGGTCCTATCAGCGACAGCGTAAGTGGCCGTATCGCCATTCTTGATCGCTCTCTGGATGGCTATGTGTTTAACACTATTTCGGCTCAGGATGAACAGCAGGAAGAAGAGCAGGTTATCCGCGCATCTCTGCGCTGGGATGTCAGCGAAGATGTCACGGCAAACCTCAAGGTATCTCGTTCAGCCTTTGAGACTATCGGCCGCAATATGGAAGTCTACAACAGCATTGGCGCGCCAGATCATATCTCTGTACTGAATAGCATTCCATCCGCCGCCGTTGCCTCTCCGGTTGAATCTGGACTGAACTTCAGTGCTGATAACAATGGTCATTTCAGCGACAACGAAGTCACTGATGTGACGTTGACTGTGGACTGGGATATGGACGGCTTCTCCCTGACCTCGGTAACGGGTTTTGTTGAATACGAATTTATTGAAAACTGTGACTGTGACTTCACTGGGGCTGCAGTTTTTGATGCCGCGAGCCAAGAAGAGTACGAGCAGTTCAGCCAAGAATTCCGTTTTACGTCAGATCTGGACGGTGACTTTGACTATATCGGCGGGCTGTTCTTTCAGTCAACTGAACTAGTTTACGAAGACCAAGCTGTCCTGCCTACGCCAACATTGATTTCCGATGTACTGGCTGGAATACCTCCGGCTTCTGGGCTTGTACCATTTGCGCCTGGTTCCTCTACTGATCGTAGCTTTAATCAGGAAGGCGACCTTTGGGCTGCGTTTGCTCAGGGTACCTGGACATTGAGTGATGAATTGCGAGTCACTGTTGGTGGTCGTTATACTCAAGAAACTAAGGATGCTGATCGTAGTCAGCTGCACAAAGCGAATGCGGCCTTTGGCGGCCAATATCAGTCGCCGGTTGTTGATGGTCCAGTTGCTGGTGCCTACAACGCGCTGTGGGGTATATTCGCCATTGAACCTTACAATACGATTGTTGGAGAGCTTGATGACAGTTCATTTACGCCAGTAGTTACTGTTGAGTGGGATGCCAACGCAGACACTATGGCGTACCTGACTTGGACTAAGGGCTTTAAGTCCGGTGGTTTTGATGCCCGCTCTAACGGTCACCCAGATGCAGCTGTTGCCAATGCTGGTAACCCGCTGAGTGGAAGCCCTATTACCGGTACCTGGGAATTTGATCGTGAAGAGGCCACCAGTATCGAACTGGGCTCAAAGATGACTCTTGCCGACGGCGCTGCAGAGCTTAATGTTGCTCTGTTTATGACCGAGTACAGCGATCTGCAGATTTCTCAGTTTGATGGAACGCTTGGCTTTAACGTCACCAACGCGGGTGAGGCTACGGTTAAGGGTCTCGAAGCTGATGGCCGTTGGGCTGTGTCAGAAAATATCACCCTGACGGGTTCTGCCGCTTACTTGGACTTTAACTATGACAAGTTCCCTAACTCACAGTGCTACTTTGGTCAGGCGTCTGACTCGGCCGATTTTGCAGGACTCTGTGATGTGAGCGGACAGCGTAAAGAGTACACACCAGAGCTGCAGGCTAATGTAAGTGCGTCTTGGATAGGTGATGTAGGCGAAGGCCTTGTACTGGCTGCATCGGTTGATCTGAGTTATATGGATGACTATCTCTTCGCCGCAAACTTGGATCCACGCGCTAAGCAAGATGCCGCTACTCAGGTGAGTGCTCGCGTTGCTATCCGTGATTCTGAAGGTGCTTGGGAAGTGGCTCTGTTAGGTCGTAACCTCACCGATGAGAAAGTGATTAACCTTGGTGGCAATACGCCACTGGGTGGAACTTTGACTAATGGTGGGGGTAACTCTTACTTCGCTTTCGTCAACCGTCCGTTGAACATTGCACTGCAGGCTAAGTACAGTTTCTAAACTGTCAAAGCTTGGTTAAAAAGAAGGTCAAAAAAGGGGCTGCAGTGATGCAGCCCCTTTTTTTATTGCTTTTATACGGTGTTTATAAGTGGTCGACGGCGTTAGCCGCTGATATCGCAGTCAAAGCTTTATGGTACTTTAAAGCTCCTTACGGGGCTGTTGTTTGGTGGAGGTGGCGGGAATTGCACTTAGGCGATAAACGATTGATTAGTAATGATATTTTTATATAGTATATCTTTCTGTGTTACTTTTTATGTTACATAAAAAAACACAATATTCCAGCTGCAGATGGCCTCTCAATATTGATAAAATCGCCTACTAATCGAAAACGCTACCAAAAGTTCCGGCTCATCTTAAAATAAAAATCTCTCCTAGCTGAAGCATAAAGCTATGCTGAGATGTTAGGAGTTGTAATACTTTTAACAAACAGTTATGAGCCTGTTTTGACTAGATGCAATAATCAACCTTGGCCCTCGACTAAGTTAGAGCAGTAAAGAACACCACACCGACGGTGACATTCGGGGCACAACCACCACTGGCGGGAGCCGTTTTTCAACTTGTTTCAGGTCGTTGGGATCAGCTGCTGTAATTCTGAATCCTCTACTGTCATCCCGAGCGAAGTCGAAGGGTTACAGTCACTCCAAAGCACCCAACACTGCCATGCAGTATCCAAAGCACTTCGCGGGGTATGCCAAATGCAGTGAACGGTCTATATTAAATTACTGCAATAACTTCATTCAGCTTTAATTTAATACCAACCATCTCAAATCTATTTATGCACCCCCACCCTTCGTCGAGAATATTAGAAATCAAAAGGGGTCACTTAAGCCGTGAAAACACCAACAAATAACAGCAATAAATCACTACTAAACCTAGCCAGTATCCGCCGGACTCTTGGCATAGTATTTATAGCCACCACGTTAAATGCCTGTGGTGGCGGTGGCGGCGGTGGTGGATCAGCAGCTCCCACACCAACCCCAACCCCAACCCCAACCCCAACNNACACCAACACCAACACCCACACCGACCCCGACACCGACACCGACACCGACACCGACCCCAACACCGACCCCGGTAGACAATATTCCCGTCGCCGTCGACGACAGCTTTGCCATTGACCAGGATACGGCGCTCAACGCAGATATAAGCACTAATGACAGCGGCCTGGACGACACCCCAGTAACCTATAGCCTTGATAGCGCAGCCACCAATGGCGCTGCAGCCGTCAATGCCGATGGCACCGCCACCTATACCCCCAATAGCGGCTACAGCGGCAGCGATAGCTTCACCTACGCAGTAGTGGATGCCGATGGCGATAGTGCTACAGCTACAGTTACCATTGATGTGATTGCCGATAGCACTGCATTTACCTGGCCCGCAGTAAACTCTATGGTCACCGAAGATGTAGACGCGGCAGTGGCGATTATTTTGGAAGAAATGACTCTGTCCGAAAAAGTGGGCCAAATGGTACAGGCGGAAATTAGTAAGGTGAGTGCAGCCGAAGTGCGTGACTATAACCTTGGCTCCGTACTCAATGGCGGTGGCACCTGGCCCAATGGCAAAAACTCCAGCCTGGCCGACTGGGTTAACCTAGCCGATAGCTACTACGAAGCCAGCACAGATACCAGCGACGGCGGCGTGGGCGTGCCGCTGATCTGGGGGACAGACGCAGTACATGGCCATAACAATGTCATTGGCGCCACTATCTTCCCCCACAATATTGGCCTGGGCGCAACCAACAACCCCAGCCTAATGCGCCAAATTGGCGAAGCCACAGCCCTTGAAGTGGCGGCTACAGGTATTGATTGGGTATTTGCACCAACCCTAGCTGTAGTGCGCAACGACAGCTGGGGGCGCACCTACGAGGGCTATTCAGAAGACCCAGAAATAGTAAAAGCATATGCCGGAGAAATTGTTACCGGCCTGCAGGGTGATAGCAGCGACCGCTTTGGCCCCGGCCACGTGATTGCCACCGCCAAACACTTTATTGGCGACGGCGGCACCCAGAACGGGGTGGACCAGGGCAATACCGTAATGACCGAAGCCGAGTTGCACGATATCCATGGCCAGGGCTACTTCACCGCTCTAGCCGCTGGCGCCCAGACAGTGATGGCCTCCTACAACAGCTGGAATGGCTCCAAACTGCATGGCAATCAATACCTGCTCACCGAAGTATTAAAGCAACAGATGGGCTTTGATGGCTTTGTGATAGGCGACTGGAATGGCCATGGCCAAGTGCCAGGCTGTGGTGACTCAGAATGTGCTCAGGCAATTATGGCTGGTGTAGATATGATAATGGTGCCCTTCGCCTGGCAGCAGTTTATTGCCAACACCCTAGTCCAGGTACAAAACGGCATCATACCCCAGTCGCGAATTGACGATGCGGTCACCCGCATTCTGCGCGTTAAACTGCGTGCCGGCTTTGCCGAAAAAGTAAAACCGTCTGAGCGCACACACGCCAACAATAGCGCACTTATCGGCGCAGCGGCCCACCGCACCATAGCCCGCCAAGCGGTTCGCGAATCTCTGGTACTGCTTAAAAACAGCGATAACCTCTTACCCCTGAACCCCAACGCCAATGTGCTAGTAGCCGGCAGCGGCGCCAACAATATCGGCCAGCAGAGCGGCGGCTGGACTATTACCTGGCAGGGTACTGGCAATAGCAACAGCGACTTCCCCGGCGCCACCTCCATCTATGCTGGCATACAGTCCGCGGTAAATGCCGCTGGCGGCACCACCAGCTTAAGCGCCAACGGCAGCTTTAGCGGCACTGCCCCAGATGTGGCCATAGTGGTATTTGGGGAGTCACCCTATGCCGAGGGCGAAGGCGATTTAAATAGCCTCGAATATCAACCGGGCAACAAATCCGATTTAGCCCTGCTGCAGTCACTGCGCGACCAGGATATCCCCGTAGTGTCGATCTTCATAACCGGGCGCCCACTGTGGGTTAATGCCGAACTTAACGCCTCCAATGCCTTTGTGGCGGCCTGGCTGCCAGGCACCGAAGGCGCAGGTATAGCAGATGTAATTTTTAAAACCACCGCCGGCGCCACTAATCATGACTTTAGCGGCAAACTATCGTTCTCCTGGCCCAACAGCGCCAACCAGCTGGCAATCAACCGCAACGACACCGCCTACGACCCCCTGTTTGCCTATGGCTCTGGTTTAACCTACCAAGACACAGATACATTGGGCGACAGCCTAGACACCTCCAGCAGTGGCGGCGGCCAGTCTGACGTTGTGTTCTCAGTGCCCGGCACCATCGAGGCCGAACTCTTTGCCGCCATGAATGGCATACAAACCGAGGCCTCCACCGACAGCGGCGGCGGCACCGGCGGCGGCAGAAATATTGGCTACGTAGACGCCGGCGACTGGCTGCAATACAACATAGATGTGCAGACCCCCGGCAGCTACCTAATCGAATACCGCATAGCCAGCAACTGGGGCAGCAGCGGCTTTGAAACACTGGTTAATGGCACAGAGATAGATAGCCAATCAGTACCAAATACCGGCGGCTGGCAAAACTGGAAAACCCTAAGTGCAACCGTTGATTTGCAAGCTGGGGAGCAGGTGCTGCGGATTAATGCGGTGGGGCCTTTGTGGAATATGAATTGGATCAGACTTTCTGTTAGCAATTGACAGACATCATACTGATGCCACTTCAGATGTGTGATGTGAACATAGCCTTGAGCATCATTAATAAAAAAAGCTGTGGTTGCTCCTAAGTCCACCGCCATATTAGGAGAATATCGGAATTAGTATTCAAGCGTAAAACTTAGGATCCCTACCCTCGAAAAGTACCCCCATGGGATCAAATGGCTTGGGATTTCAAAAAGACAGGTGAACTCTTGTTTTTTTATTGTATCTGGCCAACTATCTTTGACGACATACACCAACCAGACTACTCAGTGATAAGGTTGAACATGGCTTAGGGAGTCGGTATTTTCTCTGTGCCAGACAAGATTAATGCTCTATTGGCGTTTGACATTCTGATTAAAACTCTTATAGTGATGCGGCAAAAAAATGCCGCCCGAATCTACCTAAGGTCTGTAACTGTGTCCCAGGCTAGCTCAAAAACATATTCTGCACTGCTGCTTTTAGTGGCACTGGTTTTCGTCGGCAATAATCTAGCCCACGACTTTGACCATATCTTAACCAGTCAAACCACTGGTCAGATTGAGTGTGACAGCTGCCATATCTCCAAAGAAGTGATACTTTCTCAATCGCCGCTGTTGCCCGTTGGGCTCGATATCTTAGGGCAGTCATCTATAGAGCCTATCTCTGTAGGTTTAAATTCACGATTCTCCCTATATCTCTCAAGAGCCCCGCCTAAAAAATCAATTTAATTTCATCTGAAAACAATTAAATTTAATTTTTTAGGAGGTTCTATGAGCCCGCGTTTTTGCGTCGCCGTTACGGTGAGCGCTTTATTAAGTGTTATTTCTATGTTTGCCATGGCGCAAGAGTCTGGCAGTAACCAAAATCTTGAAGAAGTTATTGTACTTGGCCAGAAGCAGCCCTACCGAGGTGATGTTCCCTTAGAGTCATTGCCACAGCAGGTGCAAATAATTTCCAGTGATATGTTAGGTCAACTGGGTGAGGTAGAGTTTCAAGGTGCTCTGGATATGGCTGGAGGCGTCGCCAGGCAAAATAGCTTTGGTGGCTTGTGGGACAGTTTTGCTATTCGTGGGTTTGCAGGGGATGAAAATTTACCCTCTGGCTACCTGATTAATGGTTTTAGTGGCGGTCGTGGATACAGCGGCAACAGAGACACCTCCAATATTGAAACACTTGAGATTTTAAAAGGCCCTGGCTCCGCCCTTTATGGCCGAGGTGAACCTGGTGGAACAATTAATCTGGTGACTAAAAAGCCACAATTTGAAGCACAAGGTCACCTTAACGCCACTGTGGGTAATTTTGATACTCAGCGTTTTGAGGCTGACTATACTAACCATTTAAGTGATTCAGTTGCCTTCCGTATCAATGGTGCCTACAAAGATGCTGGCAGTTTCCGTGACACGATCAAAACAGAGAAATTGGATTTAACGCCATCTATCTTATTCTTACTGTCCAATAAAACATCGCTCAATTATGAGCTAGAAATTTTAGATCAAAAGACGCCATTTGATCGTGGTATTGTCGCGATTGATCTTGATCCAAAAGTAGTCGATGTCGAAACATTCTATGGCGAACCTCAGGATGGACCGATTCACATTAAAGCTACCGGTCATCAGTTTCTTTTTCAGCATGAGATAGATAATGGATGGTCTATTCTTGCAGGCCTGGGTTATCGCGAATCCTCATTTGAGGGATTGTCCAGTGAAATGGAGCTCTCTGGTAGCCGTCAAATTCTGACTCGAAGTGAAATCCAGGAGGCTAACACTGTTGGCCCTAATGAATTTGTAAATCGTCAGCGTCGTGAGCGCGATTATGATGCGACTGATTTGTCCGGCCGGATTGAATTGACGGGAACTTTTGAGACAGGTTCTATGAAACACCACTTCTTGGCAGGTATGGATGCCTACGATTATGACATTGATACAGTGCAATTGCGCTGGCGTGATGCCTGGAAAAATTCTACATATTTCGTAGATGTTCAAAACCCGGTTTACGGCCAGGCTCAAGATCAAGTGCTCGGTGCCAATAGTGATCGTTTAGAAACCCAAGATGCCTTTGGCATTTACTTTCAGGACCAGATTGATTTATCTGAACAATGGAAGGTTCTGTTGGGCCTACGCTTCGATGACTTTAGCCAGGATATGACTAATCGTCTTTCTGATTCATCGAGCAAGTCGGAAGAAACTGCGTTAAGCCCGCGCTTTGGTTTAACCTACGAAGTGTCAGATAACATGTCGATTTACGCCAGCTATGCTGAGGGATTCCGCCCGAATACTGGTGCTAATTTTAGTGGCGGTACCTTTGATCCTGAGCAGAGTAAATCCTATGAACTAGGTATCAAGGTATCTTCCTTTGAGGGTCGTTTAAATACTACAGTCGCCTTTTTCAATATGGAAAAATCTAATATCTTGACTGCCGATCCAGTAAATGCCGGTTTTAGTGCCGCACTTGGCGAAGCGAAAAGTGAAGGGTTGGAAATCGATATTGCAGGTGAGTTGTCTGATGCAATAAATTTAGTTTTCTCCTACGCCTATGTGGATGCAGGCACTTCAACTGACTTGTATAACTTTGATTGGGGCGTCAATCTGGCCGCTGGCAGTGAGTTGGTTAACGTTCCCAAAAACAGCTCTAACCTAATGTTAACCAAAGATTTCGATGTCGATGGTGCAGCCGCGATGGTTGGGTTCACTATAAATTATGTCGACGATCGCTTGGGTGAGACCATCGACCCAAGTTATAGATTGCCAGAGTACACTCTGTTTAATCTGTTTGGTTCTTATCAATTAAATGGCAAAACCAAATTAACGATGCATATCGACAATCTATTAGACGAAAAGCATTATGTGAGCTCTTATCATAAGTGGTGGACTACCCCTGGATCACCGACTTCCTTTAGCATGGGCGTGAGATACGCTTTGTAATATGAATTTTCATCTATTATTCAAGGGGGGCTTGCCCCTCTTTTTTTATAAAATAGATTACAAGAAGAGTAGGTTAAAGTCATTGAGATTAATTCATTGCTGATAGTGAATCCCGCAGGAAAAGATTCAATTGACAGACTATGAATACTTCTATGATGGGCTCGATAAGTAGCCAACAAGCCTATTATTCTCGCATGCTACGTTGCGCATTGTCTCGATCGATATACTACGAGGAATGGCGATACTGATAATGCTACTCGACCATGCGTGTGTGAGAGTTTAGCTGTATATGCAAGTTGTGGACCCGATGATCGTTGATACTACCTCGGTGGATTTACTTTTTATGCGTCTGTATGACAACAAGAGACTAAAAAATGATTAAAATCAAATCTCGACTTTAAAAAATGGCAATCATAAATGATACAAAATCACAAAGGGTAACAAATGAAACAAGAAATGATTACAGCCTCATCGCTATGTGTGCGCTTTGATCAACATACCGTACTCGATCAAGTTAACTTCACAGTAAGGCAAGGTGAAGTGTTTGCTTTGTTAGGCGGAAACGGCGCAGGAAAATCAACGGTGCTTAAAGCGTTTATAGGTACGATTTTACCAAGTAGTGGATCTGCTATCGTTATGGGAATGTCAGTTCCAACAGATCTAGATTCAATTAGAAGTAAGGTCGCTTACTTACCTGAATCAGTTATGCTTTACGGTCATTTAACAGGTGTAGAGAACATAAAGTATTTTCTATCATTAGCTTGTATCAAAAAATCAGAATTAGAAATTGAACAAGCTTTACAGCGAGTCGTATTACAAAAAAATGCCTGGCATACAGCAATGTCAAATTACTCCAAAGGAATGCGCCAAAAAACAGCGATAGCACTCGCTTTGCTTCGCGATGCACCCTTACTGTTTCTTGATGAGCCCACATCAGGACTAGATCCCAACGCTATTGATGAGTTTAACCAGCTTGTCACCACCTTGGCATTAGAGGGGACAACAGTCTTTATGGTAACTCATGACATTTATGGGGCATGTCAAATCGCTCATCGTATAGGGTTGCTAGATAGTGGAAAAATTATCGATATGTATGAACGTGGTGATGATAATCATATCGATCCTGAAGAGGTGTATGCAGCCTTTTCAGGGAGGAATAAAAGATGAAGGCCATCAAACAAGTAACATGTGATGAATGGCGTTTTTGGCATCGCACTAAACTGGCGGCCACCATACTCGTTATCGGTACATTATTAACAATAGTTTCCGTTGTCGTGAATACAATAGAAATGGAGCATACCGCGCATGAACGTGCGCACCTTCAACGAACTTCTGAAACTCAATTTTTAGAACAGCCAGATCGACACCCACATCGCATGGTGCATTACGGGCATTACATATTTCGCACTCCTTCCCCACTTAGCATAATTGAACCAGGGGTAGATTCTTTCACAGGTACTTCCATTTTTCTTGAAGGACATCGACAAAACAGTGCGATGTTTTCTGATCAACGTCAAGCCTCGGGCATGACACGCTTTAGTAGTTTAACACCGAGCTTTATATTACAAGTAGTCGTACCGCTTTTCATTATCTTAATTGGTTTCAGCAGCGTTACCAGAGAAAAAGAAGCAGGTACGCTCCATATTATAATCACCCAAGGGACCAATTTATGGAACCTATTATTAGGAAAGTACCTCGCGTTAGTCAGTATCGGTTTTCTTATGTTACTGCCTCTAGTCATAGCTTCAATATGGGCTACTTTCACAGGTGAATCACTACTCGTAACAAGCAGCTTTATTACTGGCTACATTCTCTATATTTTAATTTGGAGTGGCATTGTTTTATCTGTCTCTGCGTTAAGCAATAAGAATAGTGCAAGTTTTACCGCATTGATTGGTTTATGGATTATTTTTTGTATCTTAATACCGCGAATTGGTAGTTCTAGCGCAGCAGCAATTGCTCCTTCACTGGGAAAACTAGAAGCTGATTTTGCCGTACTAGAAGAGCTACGAAAATTAGGCGATGGGCATGACGCTGCCGATCCAGTATTTGAGCAACTCAAGAAAAACTTACTCACAAAATATAATGTCGACAAAGTAGAAGACCTACCCATTAACTTTCGAGGTGCTGTTGCTTTATACTCTGAGGAAAAGCTGACCAAAATACTGAATAAATTTGCTGAAGAGCGCATGCAAGAAGAACTGCATCAAGCGCAAATTGCTCGACAATTTGGCTGGTTAACACCCACTACTGCGATACGTTCTTTTTCAATGATTATTGCAGGCACAAGCTTAGAAACTCATCATAGATTCCTTCGTGAAGCTGAAAATTTGAGGTTCGACTTTGTCCAATCACTCAATAAAGTGCACCAAGACACCTTAAATTACCAAGCGGATATCAATCGACATAAAGACAATAAAGCTGCACGAGTTAATGCTGAAAACTGGCAGGTTTTGTCTTCATTTTCTTTTATGCCTGATACGGCGATAACAAGATTATCACGTGGTATTATTTACGGTTTCCAATTGATTTTATGGGCTATCTTAGCCTGCTTTTTCTTGCGGTTTGCCGCTAGGAGAATACGCTAATGCCGTTATTTTCAAACATCATGAGAGAAGCCAATTTTCTCACTAAACAGCAATATTTATTAGCACTGTTTAGCATTGTTTTTTTATTATCTGTGTTCGCTATATGGTCTGGTATTAGCGAAACGCGTTTTCAATTAAGTACCATTGAAAGACTTCAAGAGAAAGATAGTATCGATCGCGAGAGTGTACTTGCTAAACAAAAAGATTATGGCAGTGCCGCCTATTATAGCTTTCATTTAACCTACTTGGCTCCATCGGCTACCGCTTTTGCAGCGATGGGTCAGCGAGATATTTACCCATGGAAACACCGTATTCGCATGCTTGCTATCGAAGGACAAATATATGAAACCGATGTAGATAACCCAGAGTTATCTTTTATAGGTCGATTTGACTTCGCCTTTCTTATCAGTGTTCTGCTACCACTGTTTGTTATTGTGTTACTTCATGACTTACGTTCAGGAGAGCGTGAAGCTGGCCGTTATGATTTACTCATTACGACAGCAAGAGAGCGACAAAGGCTTTGGCTATCACGGGCTATCGTTTTATGTGCAACACTTGCCATTGTTCTGCTCATTCCTTTTATTGTTGGTGCGTTAATCACGCAAGCCCCTATGGCGTCAGTTGGGCTTGTCATGCTAGTGGTAATAGCACATTTGCTGTTTTGGATGTTATTAACCTTAGGCTTCACGACGAGTAAGATTTGCTCTAAACATAGCTCAGCGACAATCGCTTCCATACTGCTTACAATTTGGCTTATCGTAACTCTGCTTATTCCTGTTAGCAGTGATTTTGTTATTGATGAAATGGTAGAAAGTCCAAACGGTGGTGAAATAGTACTAACGCAACGGGAAGCAGTAAATAATGCTTGGGATCTTCCATTTAACGCTACTTGGAATGAGTTTTTATCAACACATCCTCAATGGGAAGACAAAACTGAAACCAGCGACTCGTTTGAATGGAAATGGTACTACGCCTTTCAACAGGTCGGCGATCAAAAAGCAGAGGAACTATCAAAAGCTTATCGCGCAGCTACGTTAGCAAAAAATACATTAGCTGGACGCTTTGCCTTAATGTCGCCGCCAATGCTAACTCAAAGACTGATGTCATCTATCGCAAAAACAGATACGAATGCAGCCATACGATATGAGTTAGAGGTTCGCGAATACCATAAAGCACTGCGCCAATTTTATTACCCGCTGATGTTTAACGAAACAGAGTTCGCTTTAGAAACATTGCTGGGGTTACCAGAATTTTCCAAAAAAAAATAATCAACCGACACCTATTAAGGAAAGAAACAAAAAGAATCGCCCTCTTTTTACTAAATGGCTCATCCATTCGTACTGTTGATGATCTCCTTGCTATGAACTAAGTCTACTGGGTTTGGCTGATGTCTATTGCTCTGTCTTGCGTTATGTAATTACCGACCTGATCATTTACTGCCTGTAAGAACCGCACAAAGGAGGCTCGGGCGCCCTATCTCTAATCTAGAAGTGATATCGTGAAAGCATAACTCTAATTTTTCGCTGATTCAGCTACGCTGCCGATTACCACAATATTATCACCCTTATTAACTGGTGGCGTACCGAATAGAATAAGTAGCACACCTGATGATGGTGCTGAGATTGTCTCCAACATATTCCCGTGGTAATCGGTTACTACTCCTAAGAATGTTCCAGCGGTAATGTAATCTCCCGTTTGGACTTTTGGTCCAGGATAAAAAATACCATCATGGCTGCTGTAGACTCGGGTTCGTTCGCTTATCAGCAAGGGGTTGGAGGGCAATGCCGGTTGGCCATTTATCATGCTAAGCTCCTGCATAATATTTAGTGAGCCATTTATTATTGGATCGATAAACTTATCGTTTATGTTACCTAGCTCACCAGACTCGATATCTATAGCCGGAATGCCTCGGGTTACAGCTTGTGCACTGGTATAGATTGCGTCATCTAATGAGTTATAAGAACCAGAAAATTGAACGATGGTTTCTAGGCCGAAGGCAACCGCAAGTCGTTTCGATTCCGCCACAACTTCTAATCCACCTGCCTCGCCATAATAGGCGCTGTAAGAAGGACGCAGGCTTTCGTTAGCATCACCTGAATGAATATCCACTAAATAGTCTGAACGCGCTATTACCTCAGATGTGAGTATGTAGGCAATTCGTTCGGTAATGGTGCCATCAATATTCCCAGGGAAAGAGCGATTCAAATTTTTAAGATCATCTGGGCCGAAATAAACGGTCCGGCCAACAAAAGCTGGCATATTAGCGATATGCACAATAATGAGCGTGCCACTTAACTGGGATGAATCGATCTGTCCTGCCAGCTCTTGCATTGCAAGAATTGGTGAGTATTCAGAGCCGTGAATACCTGCTATAAGGGACAGTACGGGGCCAGGTCTATTGCCATGATTAACAGTAATTGGTATGAACGTCTCTTTTTTATCACCACCACTGGGGACTTTTAAATTGCCGCGGTACGTTTTACCAGGAGAAATAACTATATTTCCTATCTGGAAGGCATTAACCACAGGATTTTCCACCTTGTTATCTTGTGCCAGCCCGAAAGTCGAATTCACAAACAATAATATCATTGCAACTCTACGAACGACTTTTATAAACTTTGGTTTAACCATTTATATTCCTGGAATAATTGACAGTTGGTAATGTAGAGTGATCTGCTTTGAGCAAAAATCCAAAGATGCAAATCGCCACACAGACTATTACGAACGGTTTAAATCTTTTCACTTTTACTATTTTCATGTGGTAAATAAATAAAAGTACACTCTTCGAGTAACAAGCTAAATAGGCTTTTTCCGATACTCATCGAGTATACAATAAGGTTATGAATAATCAATTTAGATCAATCCTAGAGGTGGCAACTAAGTCGGGGTATTAGCTAACAACTCTAGCTGTGGGCGTCTGAGTCACTTTCTCTCTAGTTGGATAGCAGTAGCTAGCCCGAGCCTACATTAAGATCTCGCGCCAGATATCATCAGCATGACCACTGCTAACCTTGCTCTTCTTCACACACAACCAGTCTGCAGCCACTTTTTGTAACGTGTTCGCAGCTGCTGCTTTTTCCGCGGCCAAATGTTCTTTGCGATGAAATTTCGGGTCGATACCCTGGGCTAATAGATCTCGGTATTCAGAACGAATAACTCTTGCGGAGGACAATGACACTGTGGGGTAGATGTCCAGGCTTATGTTGGCGCGGACCTTAGTGATCGGACGCTGATAATTGAATATCCAGTACTTGTCTCCACCCG